>Ga0308407_1001626_pt1 | contig 11494 bp, 10 predicted proteins | sample HotsprSampleMSe2_FD_203476 | JGI IMG/M metagenome (GOLD analysis project Ga0308407, IMG submission 203476) | Hot spring phototrophic mat microbial communities from Mushroom Spring, Yellowstone National Park, Wyoming, United States - 20060911_MSe2 ...
TGCTCCACCGCCAGGGGGTCAGGGAGAAGAAGGCGGCCTTGGAGGTCTTCTCCTTCAACCCCCTCGCTGCCCTGCGCTTCCTGGGGCTCTATGCGGTATAGCGGTCAAGTCTGCTCGAGGCCTAAAGACATGGAAACGATCTGCACGTTTTGCTCGAGCACCCAGTTCAAGCCGCCCAGTACCTGGGCTAAGGTGCCGTAGCCGCCCGGCAGAACCAGGGCCGAGACCAGACGCGCCTCAGGGCCACGCCCACATGGTTGGCGACCAGCAGGCCGGCGGTGAAGGTGCCGTGCATTGAGGAGTCGTAGGGCTCACGGGGGCGGGGCGTGCCGTCGGGGCCTACCTCTGCGAAGGCCACTACTTTTCCGCGCAGGTCGGGGTGGGATGCGTCCACCCCGGTGTCCAGGTGGCCGATGCGGATGCCCTGACCCCGCATTCCCGCCGCCCACAAGCTGGGGGCATCAATGCGCTGCAAGGCCCAGTTGTTCCCGCTCTCGGCTGGGGTGGAAAAGGCCGAGGCCACGGGCTGGCTAAGCTGTACCGGGCGGTTTGGATAAACCCGGCGCACACCGGGAATCTGGGCCAAGCGGTTTAGCTGTGACTCCGGTAAGCGCACCAGAAAGCTCTGGCTGGCCCAGAACCCCTTGCTGGCTTTGATGTTGAGCCGCCCTTGCATCTGGCCCAGGTGGGCCTTGAGCAAGCGCTTGATCTCGGCCTGGGCCTGCCCTCTGGGTAGTTGTGGCCCATCCAGCTGCACGATCACCTCCACCATGGCGGGTGCGGCCAGCGCGATTGGGGTGAGCAATGTGAGCAGAACGGGCACCAGTGGCCTTAGCACCATGCCTTCAGGCTAGGCCGCGCCATGGGCCGGAGTTTGAGCGAGAACTAAAGAGGTCTTGGGACTGACCTTGAGCCTGGCTTTAACCTGTTGCGCGAGGTTTCTCGAGTTATTCTTGTGTTATGTCGCCCGAGGAGTTCAGGCGTTTGGGATACCAGCTAATCGACTTTATCGCCGAGTACCGGGCTGGGCTCGAGGCCAAGCCGGTGATGGCGCGGGTACAGCCTGGGGCCATCAAAGCCCTGTTTCCGTCCAGCCCGCCCCAGGAGGCAGTTGGCTTTGAGGAAGTGCAACGAGACCTCATGGCTCTTCTCCCCGGCCTTACCCACTGGCAAAGCCCCAACTTCTTCGCTTGGTTTCCCTCTAACGCCCCGCTATCTTCGGTGCTGGCCGACCTGGTGGCCACCGGGTTGGGCCAGACCGGCATCACCTGGCAGGCCAGCCCTGCCCTGACCGAGCTGGAGGAGGTGATGACCGACTGGCTGCGCCAGATGCTGGGCTTACCCGGGTGTTTTCAGGGGGTGATTCAGGACACCGCTTCCAGCGGCACGCTGGTTGCCTTGCTTACCGCCCGGGAGTGGGCCACCGGCCAGTCCCAGGATCGGGGCGGGCTCCAGGCCGAGCCGCAACCCCTGACGGTCTACGCCTCGGACCAGGCCCACAGCTCGGTGCACAAGGCCGCGTTGCTGGCGGGCTTTGGCCGTGAGAACCTACGCCTCATTGAAACCGACGACAACCACGCCATGTGTCCAGAGCAGCTCGAGGCCCGCCTGAAGCGTGACCTGGCCGAAGGCCGCAAGCCCTGCGCGGTAGTGGCAACGGTGGGCACCACCACCACCACCGCCATCGACCCCCTGCGCGAGATCGCCAAACTGTGCCAGCGCTACGGCCTCTGGCTGCACGTGGATGCTGCTATGGCCGGCTCAGCCATGATTCTGCCGGAGTGCCGCCACCTGTGGGACGGCATCGAGCAGGCCGATTCCATCGTCGTCAACCCCCACAAGTGGCTGGGGGTAGCCTTCGACTGCTCGCTATACTTTGTGCGCGAGCAGGAGCACCTGATCCGCACCATGTCCACCAACCCCTCCTACTTGCACTCCGCCGCGGATGGGCAGGTCAAAAACTACAAGGACTGGGGTATCCCGCTGGGACGGCGCTTCCGGGCGCTGAAGATCTGGTTCGCCCTGCGTGACCAGGGAGTTTTAGGTCTACAAGCCCGCCTGCGGCGCGACATAGCCAATGCCAGGTGGCTCGAGGCCCAGGTGCGGCAGACCCCTGGCTGGGAACTGCTGGCCCCGGTGCCCTTCCAGACGCTCTGCGTGCGCTACAATCCGGGCAACCTTTCGCCCGAGCAGCTCGATCGGCATACGCAAAACTGGGTAGCCCGCATCAACCGCTCGGGCCGGGCCTTCCTCACCCCGGCCCTGCTAAAAGGGCGCTGGGTGGTGCGGGTATCGATTGGGGCTGAAACCACCGAACGCAGCCATGTGGAGGCACTGTGGCACTTAATGCAGCAGGAAGCCCAGAAGGTGGAGATTGAGACCTGAGCTGAAGTCCTACCGGCCCCTGCAAACCCAGGATGGCTCGCTCACCCTGGTGCACCCGGTATTTGGCGAGGCCTACAGCTCGCGGCATGGGGCATGGATGCAGGCCAACGAGCTTTACCTAAAGCTGACCCAGACCCATCAGCACCCGGCCCCCAAGGTGCTGGAGGTGGGCTTTGGGTTGGGGGTTAATTTCCGCGCCACGCTGGAAGACTGCCTAAAGCGCGGGGTTTTTCTGGAGTACATAAGCTATGAGGGCTTTCCAGTATCCCGCGGGGTTCTGGCCTCGGTGGCGCTTCCCCTTTCGGCACCATCCCAGCGGATATGGGCGAGCCTGTTAGAGCGCTGGCCGGCCCATCCACAGAGTTCTCTCCGCCTCGAGGGCCCCTGGGGCCGCCTCGAGGTTCGTTTCGAGGACGTAACCGCTGCGCTTTTTCCGGTGGGGTGGGCCAGCGCCATCTATTTCGATCCCTTTAGCCCCAGGGTCAACCCCGAGCCCTGGCAGCCCCGCGTGCTGGAAAAGCTATTTTTGGCCGCCAGAGGTGGTGCACGGCTGGCAACCTACTCGGTTTCTGGACGTTTTCGGCGCGACCTGGCAGCGGCCGGTTTCGCGGTAAGTAAGGTTCCGGGCATAGGCAAGAAAGCCTGGACGCTGGCAGAACACCCCTAAATCAGGCTGTTCTCGTATTGGCCAGCTTGGGGTCATCCGACTCGTCGATAATGTTCAGGCCCAAAGCCCGTTCGGCCAGCCGTTCTCCGGCCTCGGCGAAGGGGTGCGAGATGAGGGTTACTCCAGCCTCGAGCAGAACTGGGTCTTCCTCGCGGTGATAGCTGGTAGCGGCAATAATTCCGCTAAAGCCCCGCTGCTTAAGGCCACGGGCCGCCCGAAGCTTGGCCTCGAGGTCGGGTAGGGTCAAGAGCACGCCGCGCAGGCCGCTCAGGTCCAGCCGTTCCCAAAGCTCGGGGTCTTCGGCGTCGCCGTAGCGCACCTGACGCTTTTTGGCCCGGTGGAAGTCCAGCTTGCCTTCGTCTGCATCCAGGCCCAGCACCCGGTAGCCTTGGCTGGTCAGCATCTTGTAGGCAGCCGCACCGGTGCGGCCCATGCCCACTACCAGCCACTCGGCCCCGCCCAGGCTGGTGGGTTCGCCGTCGGCGTGCCGTCCTTTTCGCTCGAAGCGCAGCAGGAAATGCTCGTAGCGCTGGAACAGGCTGTGCACCGACCGGTTGAGGGGGGCGGCCAGGGCCAGCGAGACGGCCACCACCAGACCTACCAGCTGGCCCCAGGACTCTGTTAAGAGACCTCCCTCTACGGCAGCCATACTGGTAATCAGGGCGAATTCGCTGTAGCTGCTGAGCGACACGCTGGTTACAAAGGCGGTGCGGGCCCGTAAGCCGAAGACAAGGAAAAGAGCGAAGAACAGAGCCGCCTTAAGCGGTATGAGCAGCATTAAACCCAGTGCCAGCGGTAGCGCCGAGGCCGAGGGTAGGCCCATCAGCCCAATATCCAGGAAAAAGGCCACCAGGAAAGCCTCTTTCAGGCCCCACAGGGTGCGCAAAAGCTCGGAGGTTTGCGGGTGTCCTGCTAGGGCTGCGCCCATGAGCAGGGCTCCCAGCTCGGGTGATACGCCAAGGCTCTGGGCTAGGCCCGCCCCCCCCAAAGCCAGGCCCAGACCGTACAGCAACAAAAGCTCGTCGTGGCCGCTTTTTTCCAGAACCCAGCCCACAACCGGGCGCAGCAAGGGCAAAGCCAGCAGCAGCAAGGCCCAGGGGGTGGGGTTCTTTATCCCTGCATAGGCCAGCAGTCCCACCGCGACCAGATCCTGCAAAACCAGAATGCCCACCGCCACCCGCCCGTGAAAGGTGGAAAGCTCCCGCCGGTCATCCAGCAGCTTGACAGCCAGGACGGTGCTGGAGAAGGCCAGCCCCACCCCCACAAAAAGCGCTGCGTCGGTGCTCATGCCCAGCAGAAGGGCGATCAGGCCCAGCAGCGAGGCGAAAAGCACCAGATGGACTCCCCCCACGCCCAGCACTTCCCGGCGCACCAAGCTAGCAAAGCGGAGCTTCAGGCCCACCGTGAACAAAAGCAGCAGCACGCCCAAATCGGCAATTTCTCCCAGCGAGAGGCTGTCCTGGTAGCCCAACCCCCAAAGCGCAAAACCCGCCCCCAGGTAGCCCACCAGGGGCGGTAGGCCAAGGCGGCTCGCCAGTAACCCTAGCGCATAAGCGGCCCCGACCCATACCAGCTCCATACCTCAATCATAGGGGCTAACGTCTGGATTTCTTAGCGGCCAGAACCCCGAAGGGGGGCCGGCCCAGCCGCCTGACCAGGCGGGGCATCAGGACATGCTCGGGGTTTTTCAACCACAGCGCGTCCAGCAAGCCCTGGGCCAGCAGCCCTGCGTTGGCGTAGCGGCGCAGCGGAACCCGGATGGCCTCACCTTTGCTGGCTATCAGAACCAACTGGATTCCACCGCCCAGGATGTCCCGCAGGCCATCCACGGCCTCGACGCGGGGCAGGGGGTATTCCGTCCAGCGGCCAAAGCTCTGGATGCGCAGGTGGGTGGGGGTGACCTCGAGCCCGCTCAGCCAGCCTTCATCCACCCCAAGTAGCACCATGTAAATCCCCAGCAGTCCAAACAAGATCACCGACCAGCGCGGCTCGACGCCCTGTAGCCAGGCGGCGCTGCATAAAGCTACCAGGGCCAGGCCCATGACCATCAGCCCTACAGCGACTACATAGGTCTGTAGGCTGCGTTTTGAGACCAGCGCTTTGAATTCCTCCATGGCGGCAAGTTTACGGGGGGGTGGAATCGAGCACAAGGGCTTGGGCGATCCCTTGCAGGACAGACAGCCGCTGTTAGGGTTACTTGCCTACGCAAAAGTTGCGGAATACCCGTTCGATTACCTCCTCCGAGACGTCTTTGCCCAGGATTTCGGCCAGGGCATCCAGGGCCATCTCGATCGAGAGGGCGGCCAGGTCCTGGGGGGCCTTCAAGGCTTCGTGCAGGTGGTTTTGGGCCCGGCGCAGGGCCTCCACGTGGCGTTCGTTGCTGATCCAAAGCTCTCCCTCCGGAGCCTGCCCCAGGAGCCGCTGGTGGATTTGCTGGCGTAGCTCGTGCAGGCCCAGGCAGGTCTGGCTCGAGACTCTCAGGTAGGAAGCATCGCTCCAGGCCGGGGGCAGGTCGGCTTTGGTGGCTACCTTCAGGGTGCGCGCCCAGGGAAGGGGTGGCGGGGTAGGTTGGGGCTGGCTCTGGTCGGCCAGGTAGAGTACCAGGTCGGCTTCCTGGGCGATCGCGAGGGCCCGTTCTACCCCACTTTTCTCGATCGGGTCATGGGTTTCCCGAACTCCGGCGGTATCCACGGCCACAATGGGCACCCCGGCAATCTCCAGCGGAGCCTCCAGGTAGTCGCGGGTAGTGCCCGGTATGGGGGTGACGATGGCCCGTTCATAGCCTAAGAGCGCATTGAGCAGGCTGGACTTGCCCGCATTGGGGGCCCCTACCAGGGCAATCCGGGCTCCTTTCTGGGCGATACGTCCGGCGGGGGCGGTGGTCAGCAAATGGGCAATTTCCTGCAAAACGGGCTCGAGGGTCTCCCGAATCTGGGCCGGTTCGACCCCCTCCTCGGGGTAGTCCAGCCAGGCCTGGATGTGGGCCAGCAGGTCGAACAACTGCTCAGAGAGGTGTGCGATCTTCTGCGACAATCCCGCGCTTAGGCCCCGCAAGGCCTGCCGCCGGGCCGCGTCCGACTCGGCCTCCACCAAGCTCAGTACCGCCTCGGCCTGAGCCAGATCCATTTTTCCGTTCAGGTAGGCCCGCAGCGTGAACTCGCCGGGCTGGGCCGGGCGGGCTCCCAGCTCAAACAGCGCCTGCAAAACCCGGCGCAACACTGCGGGTGAGCCGTGGGTGTGCAGCTCGGCGCTGTCCTGGCCGGTGTAGGAGTGCGGCTTGCGGAAGACCAGCAACAGTGCCTCGTCCAGCACTTCGCGGGTGTTCGGGTCGCAGATTCTGCCGTAGGTAAAGCGTCCACCAGCCAGCCTGCAAGGGTTTTTGCCCTGCCAGAGCCTAGAGACCAGTTCTAAAGCGCCATTGCCCGAGACCCGCACGATCCCCACCGCGCCCTTGCCGGGCGGTGTGGCAATGGCAGCAATCACATCGTTTAGCGAAGGCAACCCCACAGGGGTTTAGTCTATTCCCGGCGGAATCCAGTCAATGAGGGCTGAAGCGGTTTTGCTGCGGGTGAGGGGTAGCGTGTCCTGTGCGCGGGAGCCGGTTAGCAGCATCCACGGTCTGTTCTTTTGGCTGGGGTTTATATCAGTTGGGCTTCCCGCTGCGGTAACGGGTACTAAGCGACTTGGCCAGCAGCAAGGCGGCCTGTTTGTCCAGATACTGGTTGCCGTTGCCGCACTTGGGTGACAGGATGCAACGCGGGCAGCCCTCCTCGCACGGGCAGCGCTCTAGCAGGTCGCGGGCAGCGGCGATCCAGCGGGGGAACTGCTGCGCTGCCGCTCGCGCGTACCCTACCCCGCCTGGGTAACCGTCGTAGATGAAGATGGTGGGGCCGCCCCTTGAGGGCAGGGGCCTTGGGTAGAAGGGGTAGGAAACCCCACCGATGTCCTGCCGCTCGGCCAGCACGAAGAGGGGTAAGAGGCCAATCAGGGTGTGCTCGAGGGCGTGGAGGGCCGAGGGCAGCAGGGCCTGGGTCAGAAAAATCTCGTCGGGCTGGCGGGCTTCCTCCAGGGTGGGCAGCACCGCCAGGCCTTCGCAGGGGTGAAACCAGACCGCCTCGGTTTGGAAGGTCAGCTCGGGCATCAGGAGTGCCACCTCTTCCAGCACCGTCTCGGTTATGAAGCGCTTTTTCACGTAGCCCGTCACCCGTTCCCGCAGCACCACCGGCCCCACCCAAACCCCCTCCAGAACCTCCTCGCCTTGCAGTGCCTCGATCTCGGTCTCGGCCCGGGGCTGGGTGTAGTAGTCCTCGAGGCCCGGCAAGAGCACAATCTCCCGCCGCTCGAGGTCGAGGTTGCGCACCAGGTAGCTCTCGCCCTGGTGCAGATAAACTGCTCCGGGATGGGCCTCCCAGTAGGCCTGGCGCTCGTCCAGGGAGCCTAAGAGCTTCCCGTCGCTGTCGCGTAGGCTGAAGCTGCTGCCGAAGCCCCGCAGCACCACTTCCTGGTACGGGTTTCGCAGCGGAGAGTAAAGCCGCCCATGTTTTTCGATGAGGGGAGGTTGTACGCAGTGCCAGGGCTTGTAAAAAGGGTCGGGGGCCTGGGCGGTGCTGGGCAGGGCGATGGGCAGCTCCCGCGCGGCGCAGTGGGCGTGCAGGGGAAAGAGCATGGGGTTATCGGGGTCGGCGATGGCCGACTCCGGCGCGCCTGCCAGGAGCAGTTCGGGGTGTTGTTCAAAATAGGCATCCATGGGATCCTCGCGGGGAATCCAGAGCACCAGTGCGCGCCTTGTCCCCCGTCCGGCCCGCCCGGCCCGCTGCCAAAACGAGCTTACCGAGCCCGGATAGCCCAGCAGAATTACAGCGTCCAGCCCCCCGATATCCACCCCCAGCTCGAGCGCGCTGGTGCTCACCAGCACCCGCACCGTGCCTTCCTGTAAGGCTCGCTCTAGCTTGCGCCGCTCGGCAGCGGTATAGCCCGCCCGGTAGGGCCGTACCCGCTCGTCTGCGGCATAGCGGGCCACCAGCTCGGCGGTGCGCCGGGCGTTGGTGAAAATCAGGGTGCGTAGCCCCTTCTCTGCGGCACAACGCGCCAGTAAGGCCGCTTCGAGGTTGGGGCTGCGGCGGTTTTTGCCTTCCTTGTCCAGGGCCTTGGGCACCCAGACCACAAACTCGCGCTCGGCTCCTCGAGGGTTGGCGCTGATCTGCGCAAACTCCAGGCCAGTCAGGTTCCGGGCGTGCTCGGCAGGGTTGGCGATGGTAGCGCTGGCTGCGATGACCTGCGGTGTGGCCCCGTAGTGCCAGGCCAAGCGCAACAGCCTTTGCAGAATCAGCGCGGTGTGGGAGCCAAACACTCCTCGGTAGGCGTGAAGCTCATCCAGCACGACGTACCGTAGTTGGCCCAAAAACTCGGCCCACTCCCCATGGCGCGGCAGCAGGCCAAAGTGCAGCATGTCGGGGTTGGTGAGGAGGGCTTGCCCACTCTCCCTGGCCTTTTTGCGCTCCGAATCGCGTGTATCACCGTCGTAGGCATAGATTTTGTCGGCGACCTCGAGCGCCTTGCCCATCTGCAGTAAGCGCCCGAGTTGGTCGTGGGCCAGGGCCTTGGTGGGGTAGAGCAGCAGCGAAGTCTGGCCCTCGAGCAGAGCCTTTAGCACCGGAACCTGGAAGACCAGGCTCTTGCCAGAAGCTGTAGAGGTGCTCAACACCAGGTGCTGACCCTGCTCGAGCTGAGCAAAGGCCTCGGCCTGAAAGCGGTAGGGCTGCAGCCCTAGGGCCATCAGCACGCCCGAGAAAATACCTTTATAGGATGCTTTTTCCGGAGGCTTTGGGGGCAGTACCCGCACAAAGGTAAGCTGTCCGGCGTAGCCATCCAGCTCACGCAGCCATTCCGCGTAGCTGCTGTAGGGAAGTAGTGCCTCAGGCAACGACATGCTTCAGAAGCTGGCTAGGAGTGGTAGTGGCCGGGCAGCCGCTCCCGTACCCAAGACAAATTGTAGAGCGGAAAGAGCACCAAGAGTGCTCCAAAAAAGCCCAGGGCCTGCATGTCGAGTCCCTCTACGATCCATCCTCCCAGGATGGGCAGGCTCATGCCAGCGGCATTGGACCAAAGCTCGAGCACCCCAATGGCCCGGCCGCGCCAGCTGGGTGGCGTAACATCGGTCAGCATGGTATTGGCGCTCAAAAAAGCCCCCGACCAGCCCAGCCCTACCAAAAAAGTACCGGCGGTGATGGCCCAGTAGCCTTCACCTAGGCCTACCAGCAGGGCTCCTATCCCGGCCACCCCCAGACCGGCCAGAATTACCGGCTTTCGGCCCAGGCGGTCTGCCAGGCGGCCAATGGGCCAGGAAAAGGCAAACATCCCCATTACGTGTAGCGCCACCGCAAAAGAGATTTGCGAAAGAGTGCAGTCGAGGGCCTTAAGCGCCAGCGCGGTCATGGCCATCATCATGACCATCTGCCCCTGCACCGTGACTGCGGTGAGAATGGCTGCCCTCCAGACACGGGCCAGGTCTTTTTGTCCAGGGTTCTTTGTGTTTGGGGCGTTACCCTGCAAGGCCCAGGCCGGGTAGTAGTGGGCCAGCTCGAGGGCCATCTGCTTGGGGTCGGGCTGGATGCTCCTTACCAGCAAGAAACCTGGCAGCAAAAGCAGCGGCAGCATCAACCAGGCCAAGGCAACCTCGCTTACCTCCAGGACCAGCCCCAGCCGCTCGGCCAGCCAGACCAGCGCGGGTGAGAGGCCTGCGCCCAACAGGGAGCCCATCGCTACCAGGCTCAGCCCCTCGGCCCGCCGGCTGGGGGGGTACATGTCGGCTGCTGCCACCCGCATCTGCTGTACTGCCCCCACCCCGCTGCCAAGCACCAGCACCCCCAAACAAAACAAGGCAAACGACCCCAACAGGGTGGCGCTGCCGGTGAGCAGGGTTCCTACCAGGGCCAACCATAACCCTAGGTACAAACCGGCCTTTCTTCCCCGCTGGTCGGCCAGGCGGCCCACGAAATGTGCTGTCATGACCCTGGACAGGGCTAGAAGTGCGCTGGCCAGACCTGCGAAGGTGGCATTACCCAACAACAGCACCACCTGGATGGCTCCGAAGGTGGGTATGAGTTGCATGCCGGCCCCGTTGACAGCCTGGGTGGCAGCCAGCAGCCAGGTGTTTTTTTGCACCTGGGGTGGGATCACCACTTGTTCGGCTTTAGGGGGTGCGTGGGGGTGAGTGGACATACGGGCAGTATACGCGGGCACCTGTGGACTGGGTTTGCCCCCGCTTTAGCGGATTTTGAAAGCGCTGAACACATTGGAGCTCAAAGCCCTGCTAAATTTATATCTAGATGAAAGCTGCGCCCAAAAAACTTCCTCCTGCTTTGCAACTGGGCCTTGTCGCCCTCATTGCGGTTGGCCTGCTCGCCTTGGCCCTGTTCTCTACCCCCCCGCAAAGGGCCGGGGACCTCCCCCAGACGCAGCTGGTTCGCTTGGATGGAAGCAGCGTACAGCTGCGGAGTGGAAAGCCCACCGTGCTCACCGTCTGGGTCACCTGGTGTTCGTATTGCCAGCAGCAGCTCCCCGAGTTCGAAGCGATAGCCCGCCAGCGCCCAGATGTTCAGTTCGCCTTCGTGAACGACGGCGAGCCGGTCCAGCGGGTGCGCCAGTTTCACGACACCAAGGGTTTTGCCAGTGCGGTGGTGTATCAGGATGCCTTGCGCACGGTTTCCAAGTTGCTAAGGGTGAATGGTTACCCTGCTAACTACTTTTACAACTCCAAAGGCAAGCTGGTGGGGGGTGGTACCGGGCTACATGAGCCCGGAGCAGCTGCAGGCCGCGCTGGCCCAGCTCAACTAGGGGCTGGCCGGGACTTTGGATGTCCAGCCTGAATCGTTCTGGGCCAGGTCGGTGCAGGATTTGTTAGCAAGCCTTACCGAGCCACCCGACTTTCAACCACCCATGGTCGTGCGCCTGCCCAAGGTATGCCTCGAGCGCACCCTCTTTCACCTGCGGGGGGTCATGCCCCACGAGGGGGTGGGTCTGTGGCTGGGCCGGGCCGGGTGGGTTCTAGAGGTTTGGCCTTTGCCCAACATTCACCTGCGGCCTTGGGAGGGCTACCTGGCAGAAGGCTATTCTCTTATCCAAGCGCTCCGACATGGTGAACGGTCAGGTCTCGAGCTTGTGGCAATTTTTCACTCCCACCCCAGAGGGCCCGCGCAGCCCAGTGAAACCGACCGCGCCCAGGCCTTCTGGCGCGTTCCCTACGTGATCTTCGATATGCGTACAGAACACCTGCGGGCCTTTCGGCTGCCGCAAGGGGAAGAGGTGCCGGTCTGGTTTGAGAGGCTGTCGTAAAAGTCCTCCACGGGCAGTTACGCGGCCCTGGCCAGCCGCTTCACCAACAATCGTAGCATGCCCAGATAGACCCAGGCCTCGCTTACCCGAGGGTTCTCCTCATAGTCC
>Ga0308407_1001637_pt1 | contig 11456 bp, 12 predicted proteins | sample HotsprSampleMSe2_FD_203476 | JGI IMG/M metagenome (GOLD analysis project Ga0308407, IMG submission 203476) | Hot spring phototrophic mat microbial communities from Mushroom Spring, Yellowstone National Park, Wyoming, United States - 20060911_MSe2 ...
CATCCTCCGGCTTCGTTTCAGTGCTCTTCAGCGAGCCGAAAATTCCTCAATTCCATCACGCCTTCGGCAACGTGAATGCCGGGGTAGTTTCAGTGCTCTTCAGCGAGCCGAAAATTCCTCAATTAAGGAGGTCTGAAGTGGCTACGGTTCAACTCTGGCGTTTCAGTGCTCTTCAGCGAGCCGAAAATTCCTCAATTTGCACCCACATAAAGCGTTGTGCCTTTCTCATTCACATGTTTCAGTGCTCTTCAGCGAGCCGAAAATTCCTCAATTGAATACGGCGGAAGAGAAGCGCGACGCGGAACGGAGTTTCAGTGCTCTTCAGCGAGCCGAAAATTCCTCAATTCTGTTACCGGCGGGATAACCACACAAAACTGGAACGCGTTTCAGTGCTCTTCAGCGAGCCGAAAATTCCTCAATTCGGCTATGGTTGCCGTGCTACTATCCTGCACACTAAACGCGTTTCAGTGCTCTTCAGCGAGCCGAAAATTCCTCAATTCAAATCGGCGCGGCGGCAGTCAATCTCGCTGCGGCGTTTCAGTGCTCTTCAGCGAGCCGAAAATTCCTCAATTAGAGATACGTATCATTCAATCCCGTCAGCGTGACAACGGTTTCAGTGCTCTTCAGCGAGCCGAAAATTCCTCAATTAACAGAGCTCGCCCGAAGTGATTGAACATGCAGGGGGTTTCAGTGCTCTTCAGCGAGCCGAAAATTCCTCAATTCGCTTCTGCTTTCGCTGCTCTTGATAGAGCGATGTTGGTTTCAGTGCTCTTCAGCGAGCCGAAAATTCCTCAATTTCCGATAGCGCGCAAAAAGCGCTGGTTGGAACAATGTTTCAGTGCTCTTCAGCGAGCCGAAAATTCCTCAATTCTCACTTGCAGATACGGCTTATAAGGCATATCTTGAGTTTCAGTGCTCTTCAGCGAGCCGAAAATTCCTCAATTTATAAAGCAATGCGCATAAGTTCGGTATTTGAAAGGTTTCAGTGCTCTTCAGCGAGCCGAAAATTCCTCAATTTTAAGCGTGTATCGCGCTTCCGATGTCCATACTCAAGTTTCAGTGCTCTTCAGCGAGCCGAAAATTCCTCAATTTCTTTTCCCGATCCGCGCGCTCAAGAGCGTCTACGAGGTTTCAGTGCTCTTCAGCGAGCCGAAAATTCCTCAATTAGAAGTGGAAAAGTGTTCGTTGGAGAGCGTGAAGGTTTCAGTGCTCTTCAGCGAGCCGAAAATTCCTCAATCGAGTGCCGCCACTACGGTCCGGCAGAACATGTCTGTTTCAGTGCTCTTCAGCGAGCCGAAAATTCCTCAATGTACGAAATGATGGTTGGGTACGCTGCTTCAGCGGCAAGTTTCAGTGCTCTTCAGCGAGCCGAAAATTCCTCAATTGGAGCATGGCGATTGTGGTATAGCCGCGAAAGTGGTGTTTCAGTGCTCTTCAGCGAGCCGAAAATTCCTCAATACGAATACCGGAATCGTACCAGTGTTCTGCTCTCCAGTTTCAGTGCTCTTCAGCGAGCCGAAAATTCCTCAATTCAATAATTGGCTCTTCCGGAAATAATTCACTTTCTAGTTTCAGTGCTCTTCAGCGAGCCGAAAATTCCTCAATTATGCAGATAAGGCATTCGTCGCAGTACGTAATAATAGTTTCAGTGCTCTTCAGCGAGCCGAAAATTCCTCAATTGGGTTGTCGTGTCGGATTCCGACGGTCAACCATACTGTTTCAGTGCTCTTCAGCGAGCCGAAAATTCCTCAATTACTGGCTTCCCGATCCTAAGCCGGCCTCTATTTAGTTTCAGTGCTCTTCAGCGAGCCGAAAATTCCTCAATTTCCCTGGTAGGTCAATACGTATACAAACCAAAAGAAGTTTCAGTGCTCTTCAGCGAGCCGAAAATTCCTCAATAAGTACGCATTGCCCCACTGTTTCATTACCACGTTCAGTTTCAGTGCTCTTCAGCGAGCCGAAAATTCCTCAATGTTGGCTATTCGGATTCCCGCGTCCGGGCCCTCGCGGTTTCAGTGCTCTTCAGCGAGCCGAAAATTCCTCAATCGAGGATATCGACTACACGCCGTCCGATGCGGAGATCCGTTTCAGTGCTCTTCAGCGAGCCGAAAATTCCTCAATTTGACGATTCGGCGCTGCCATGGCTCGACAATGACAAGTTTCAGTGCTCTTCAGCGAGCCGAAAATTCCTCAATCTGATTGTCGCTGGAGTTGTTTTGTGCCAGGTGGAGTTTCAGTGCTCTTCAGCGAGCCGAAAATTCCTCAATCATGTTATTCTCCTCTACGCGATCCGTGACCAGCGCGTTTCAGTGCTCTTCAGCGAGCCGAAAATTCCTCAATTGGCCGTCGGTGCGCGCGCCACCGCACGCGCCACGGAGTTTCAGTGCTCTTCAGCGAGCCGAAAATTCCTCAATGTGGCTTGAAAGAAACGTAATTCCGGCGCTTCGCAGTTTCAGTGCTCTTCAGCGAGCCGAAAATTCCTCAATCATATCCTAACCTCCTACGGCGACGGCGCGCGTACCGTTTCAGTGCTCTTCAGCGAGCCGAAAATTCCTCAATCGAGAAGAAAAGCGTGGCTTGAAAGAAACGTAATTCGTTTCAGTGCTCTTCAGCGAGCCGAAAATTCCTCAATCTCGCGCCCGAACCGACGCGAGGTCGAACTCAGCGACGGTTTCAGTGCTCTTCAGCGAGCCGAAAATTCCTCAATACTTTCGCATTTCGCGCGCAACGGGCGCGGCGGAACGTTTCAGTGCTCTTCAGCGAGCCGAAAATTCCTCAATAACGATCCGGTTGGCGGCGTGGCTGTACCGCCAGCGGTTTCAGTGCTCTTCAGCGAGCCGAAAATTCCTCAATAACTGGTGGTACTCGCCGAGCGTGATGTCACCGACCGGTTTCAGTGCTCTTCAGCGAGCCGAAAATTCCTCAATTGATGCAGATTATATGATTGAGTACATACAACCAAGTAGTTTCAGTGCTCTTCAGCGAGCCGAAAATTCCTCAATTGACCGTCACCATAGCGATGTAGGGTTCCGGGTCGCTGTTTCAGTGCTCTTCAGCGAGCCGAAAATTCCTCAATGCGTTTCGTCAAGCGATTGCGGGCGCGGCGTCGCTGTTTCAGTGCTCTTCAGCGAGCCGAAAATTCCTCAATTTTTCCGTACACTTTGGAAGCATTGCGTAATTATAAGTTTCAGTGCTCTTCAGCGAGCCGAAAATTCCTCAATCCGCTTAGGGCTTGCAACCCGTCCAGCGTGCGGTTTGTGTTTCAGTGCTCTTCAGCGAGCCGAAAATTCCTCAATGCTCGACGCTGTACTACGGTTCAGAGTCGGCAAGATCGCGTTTCAGTGCTCTTCAGCGAGCCGAAAATTCCTCAATTGTACCGTCGCCGCGATTGATCGAGTCGAGCAGATCCGGTTTCAGTGCTCTTCAGCGAGCCGAAAATTCCTCAATCAACGAACGGCAACGAGCGCGATGGGGGGGATCGGTGTTTCAGTGCTCTTCAGCGAGCCGAAAATTCCTCAATCGGCCCTTACCGTATCTTTGTAGCCGTGAACGTTCCAGGTTTCAGTGCTCTTCAGCGAGCCGAAAATTCCTCAATCTACCGCGCCCGCAATCGCGGGCAAATGCGCTTCAAGTTTCAGTGCTCTTCAGCGAGCCGAAAATTCCTCAATAAAACGTCGCTCAAGAACATCTCGCAAGCGAATACGTTGTTTCAGTGCTCTTCAGCGAGCCGAAAATTCCTCAATGTTGAAGAGGACGGTTGTATCCATGCGAATATAAACCGTTTCAGTGCTCTTCAGCGAGCCGAAAATTCCTCAATTCCAGTTGTAACTCCCGACAACGCGAATAGAACGCGGTTTCAGTGCTCTTCAGCGAGCCGAAAATTCCTCAATTTGACCTCGCACCGTTGCCCGCCGCGTACACCGAACGTTTCAGTGCTCTTCAGCGAGCCGAAAATTCCTCAATCGGAAACGCGATTTTGCGCTCGCTTGCGTCCAAAAACGTTTCAGTGCTCTTCAGCGAGCCGAAAATTCCTCAATCGTATCTGAACCAGTGGCTTTGGGATACGTACAAGGTTTCAGTGCTCTTCAGCGAGCCGAAAATTCCTCAATTCCACCGCACTGGTGGTCTTGGCGATGCGTGAACAAGTTTCAGTGCTCTTCAGCGAGCCGAAAATTCCTCAATGAAACTCGTGCTGCACGACGAACAGACACGCAGAGGTTTCAGTGCTCTTCAGCGAGCCGAAAATTCCTCAATTCAATGATCACGTGTACCCGCTCGTTGAGCGGATGACAACCGTTTCAGTGCTCTTCAGCGAGCCGAAAATTCCTCAATATCCAGATGATGTGCCGCAATCTGATTCACAGGTGCAAGTTTCAGTGCTCTTCAGCGAGCCGAAAATTCCTCAATCGCCGATGTTCGCACAATTCTGAACAGAATAATAAAGTTTCAGTGCTCTTCAGCGAGCCGAAAATTCCTCAATCACACCTGAACAGACGTTCTACCACCCTGTTAGCACCGTTTCAGTGCTCTTCAGCGAGCCGAAAATTCCTCAATACATTACGAGACGTTTACACTATCTCAGTGGTAGTAGTTTCAGTGCTCTTCAGCGAGCCGAAAATTCCTCAATAAGATGGGCTTACAGGTCGGCTGGTCGAGAACTCCGACGTTTCAGTGCTCTTCAGCGAGCCGAAAATTCCTCAATGTTGCGTCCTCTGCGACCACCGCCGCGCCGCCCGCGAGTTTCAGTGCTCTTCAGCGAGCCGAAAATTCCTCAATCATAGTCCAGCGTATCGCTTGCAGTTTCGTCTGGAACTAAGGTTTCAGTGCTCTTCAGCGAGCCGAAAATTCCTCAATGTGGAACTGGTCGTTCGCGGGCGCTCGATCGGATCGCGTTTCAGTGCTCTTCAGCGAGCCGAAAATTCCTCAATTTACTCTCTATCGCGTGCAAAAACAGGCATAGGCGTCGGTTTCAGTGCTCTTCAGCGAGCCGAAAATTCCTCAATCGACCGCCGCGCTCTCGTTGAGCGTCGGGATGTGGTATGTTTCAGTGCTCTTCAGCGAGCCGAAAATTCCTCAATACAACAAGCATTGGACGCGATGACGGAACTCGTCAAGTTTCAGTGCTCTTCAGCGAGCCGAAAATTCCTCAATTCCCAACAACGAAAGACGCGACGGAAATGATGATTAAGTTGTTTCAGTGCTCTTCAGCGAGCCGAAAATTCCTCAATCGTTCCCGAACCAGATTGGCATCGCTTGGGCGCGCGTTTCAGTGCTCTTCAGCGAGCCGAAAATTCCTCAATAAGGTGATGAGACATTGATCCGCATAATACCCTCTCTTGTGTTTCAGTGCTCTTCAGCGAGCCGAAAATTCCTCAATCGTTTATCCCGACGCGCCAGTACGGTGTGCGGCGCGTCGTTTCAGTGCTCTTCAGCGAGCCGAAAATTCCTCAATTCCTTCGGCGCGTTATCAGGCGTTTCGGATCGAACGTTTCAGTGCTCTTCAGCGAGCCGAAAATTCCTCAATCTTACTGTTTCCGCTGGTCTGTTCAAACCCGCGCGTGTTTCAGTGCTCTTCAGCGAGCCGAAAATTCCTCAATTCGCTGGGGTTCGCCGATTCAAATGATGAACGCAATACCGTTTCAGTGCTCTTCAGCGAGCCGAAAATTCCTCAATCAGTATGTGTACTATCCGAAACGTCAAGACTTCGAGTTTCAGTGCTCTTCAGCGAGCCGAAAATTCCTCAATCTGATAGCTTGTTATCCATCGTTCAATTGCTCAAGTGTTTCAGTGCTCTTCAGCGAGCCGAAAATTCCTCAATTGATGACTGGGTTCAGCGGCGTATCGTCTGGGTTGAGGTTTCAGTGCTCTTCAGCGAGCCGAAAATTCCTCAATTATGTCGTGGGGTGCGAAGCACATCAGTTCTACCACCGTTTCAGTGCTCTTCAGCGAGCCGAAAATTCCTCAATTGAAGTAACAAGCGCCAAACGTTACCATCGCTTGGCCTGTTTCAGTGCTCTTCAGCGAGCCGAAAATTCCTCAATTTTGAGAGATTGAGGCGAAAATAACCGCGATACTTCAGTTTCAGTGCTCTTCAGCGAGCCGAAAATTCCTCAATCGAACAGTAGCGCATATGTAACTCTACTTTTGGATGTTTCAGTGCTCTTCAGCGAGCCGAAAATTCCTCAATTTGCGCCTCGTGCAGATCGGGCGCGCCGCCTGCGACAAGTTTCAGTGCTCTTCAGCGAGCCGAAAATTCCTCAATGGGGGGAACTCTCCGGTCGATGTACATAACCCCGCGTTTCAGTGCTCTTCAGCGAGCCGAAAATTCCTCAATTGACCGAGTCGAGCAATACGAGGCAATCGCAGGTGACGTTTCAGTGCTCTTCAGCGAGCCGAAAATTCCTCAATGATGACTGGGTTCAGCGGCGCATCGTCTGGGTTGAGGTTTCAGTGCTCTTCAGCGAGCCGAAAATTCCTCAATGTGTGACCGACAGCAGCGATCGTGCGAACACGCGCGTTTCAGTGCTCTTCAGCGAGCCGAAAATTCCTCAATACCGAGTCGAGCAGTACGAAGCAACCGCAGACGACGGTTTCAGTGCTCTTCAGCGAGCCGAAAATTCCTCAATGCGGCCCGTAGCCTGTGGGGGTATCCAACCTCGACGCGGTTTCAGTGCTCTTCAGCGAGCCGAAAATTCCTCAATTATTGAGGAGTATCAACAGGACGCGGTTGTACTTGGTTTCAGTGCTCTTCAGCGAGCCGAAAATTCCTCAATTTTTGGAATGTCCGCACAATTCTGAATAAAATCATCAGTTTCAGTGCTCTTCAGCGAGCCGAAAATTCCTCAATATGCACGCGCGTATAACACTCTTTCGTTGACGTTGCGTTTCAGTGCTCTTCAGCGAGCCGAAAATTCCTCAATTAGCAGTGTCCTTTCCGGTAATGTGGCGAATACGAGTTTCAGTGCTCTTCAGCGAGCCGAAAATTCCTCAATTCCGGCAAATCGGGCGGCAGTAGTGGAATCTGTGGAGTTTCAGTGCTCTTCAGCGAGCCGAAAATTCCTCAATTCGTCATTGATGACGTGATTGCCCGCGCGAATGCCTGTTTCAGTGCTCTTCAGCGAGCCGAAAATTCCTCAATATTATTGCGCTTACTCATGTCCACCACCTACGGCGCCGTTTCAGTGCTCTTCAGCGAGCCGAAAATTCCTCAATCGTTGTTGAAGTCAGGCGGCTGGCTGGCGCGCGACGTTTCAGTGCTCTTCAGCGAGCCGAAAATTCCTCAATCGCGTTTCGGGAGGGTGTGAGATGAGGATACGGCAGATGTTTCAGTGCTCTTCAGCGAGCCGAAAATTCCTCAATCGGACGCGCGCACGCCGATAACCCAACCGAAACTGTTGTTTCAGTGCTCTTCAGCGAGCCGAAAATTCCTCAATCAATTGCGTAGTCGCTGACGTCCGCCGCCCAATTCGTTTCAGTGCTCTTCAGCGAGCCGAAAATTCCTCAATTCTGTATCAGAAATACGAGCGGGTTCAGTTGATGCTGTTTCAGTGCTCTTCAGCGAGCCGAAAATTCCTCAATCCAATCCGCGAAGTACGCGACGTACTCGCGCGTGGCGTTTCAGTGCTCTTCAGCGAGCCGAAAATTCCTCAATTCAATAAATAAACGATACACATCGCGCGAAAAAGGTTTCAGTGCTCTTCAGCGAGCCGAAAATTCCTCAATGCTCGATCCGGCTAATGTAATACTACGTCGCTCATAGTTTCAGTGCTCTTCAGCGAGCCGAAAATTCCTCAATTGAGCCGATGGTCAAGTTCGCGGACGCGCCGGTGATCGTGTTTCAGTGCTCTTCAGCGAGCCGAAAATTCCTCAATGACGCGAGAAGATCGGCAACGTTTGCAGCGGTTACGCGTTTCAGTGCTCTTCAGCGAGCCGAAAATTCCTCAATAAGGAACCATCTATGGAGCGCCTGGATTTGTTTCGGTTTCAGTGCTCTTCAGCGAGCCGAAAATTCCTCAATGGTCTCTACAACGCGCTGATCGCAATTGAAGAACGGGTTTCAGTGCTCTTCAGCGAGCCGAAAATTCCTCAATGCAACTCAGGAACCGGTACGCTGACCGGATGTACGGTTTCAGTGCTCTTCAGCGAGCCGAAAATTCCTCAATTGGGGAGTACCCGGACACAGGTGGGGAGTGGCTGCGTTTCAGTGCTCTTCAGCGAGCCGAAAATTCCTCAATAGTCTCCACGTACAAGGGAGTACGTGGAGTATTTCCGGTTTCAGTGCTCTTCAGCGAGCCGAAAATTCCTCAATTTATCGCGTCCTATCGCGAGTTCATCTCACGCAAGGAGTTTCAGTGCTCTTCAGCGAGCCGAAAATTCCTCAATGTGGACGAGTTGCGCCGCGCGATGGGATTTCCTGCGTTTCAGTGCTCTTCAGCGAGCCGAAAATTCCTCAATCCATGTCAAGCGCGCCGACGCGCGGGGATGGGCGCAGGTTTCAGTGCTCTTCAGCGAGCCGAAAATTCCTCAATGTTGCGTGGCGCGTGTTGGTTGTCGCTGATGTGGAGTTTCAGTGCTCTTCAGCGAGCCGAAAATTCCTCAATGCGCTGGGCGCTCCCGGCCGCACTCGTCCAGTTGGGTTTCAGTGCTCTTCAGCGAGCCGAAAATTCCTCAATACGCCCGTCGTGGACGGTACAGGCGTCGATCCGGTACGTTTCAGTGCTCTTCAGCGAGCCGAAAATTCCTCAATGCCGGCCGCGCCGGGCCTGGATGAACCACAAACGCGTTTCAGTGCTCTTCAGCGAGCCGAAAATTCCTCAATGTGAGCGTCTGGCGCTGTGCGGTGTCGCCCTCCGCTAGTTTCAGTGCTCTTCAGCGAGCCGAAAATTCCTCAATATGAGGACGTCATCGCGTTGCTGAACGGTGAGGAAGTTTCAGTGCTCTTCAGCGAGCCGAAAATTCCTCAATTTTACAAATCACAATAACATCATTGGACGCTGATTACGTTTCAGTGCTCTTCAGCGAGCCGAAAATTCCTCAATCATTTTCCGTCTTTGGTTGGTAAATACGTACACGAGTTTCAGTGCTCTTCAGCGAGCCGAAAATTCCTCAATAAAGTGATGTAGTTTCACCAAACTTCCGTGGTAGTAGTTTCAGTGCTCTTCAGCGAGCCGAAAATTCCTCAATTTACGCTCACGGCAATGCGTGTACACGCGACTCAGGAGTTTCAGTGCTCTTCAGCGAGCCGAAAATTCCTCAATTCTTGGGATCAAGGTATGCAAAGCTTGAGTGTGCCGTTTCAGTGCTCTTCAGCGAGCCGAAAATTCCTCAATGAACTGGATTCGTTACCGTGTCGTGGATACGTTTGGTTTCAGTGCTCTTCAGCGAGCCGAAAATTCCTCAATCGCTCTTGTTGTACAGCCTGAGACGTGCATCAGATGAGTTTCAGTGCTCTTCAGCGAGCCGAAAATTCCTCAATCCATACCACCCGCGCGCGCCGCTTGGATGTCTGCCCGTTTCAGTGCTCTTCAGCGAGCCGAAAATTCCTCAATTTTGAGCATATACCCGTAGAGATCCCGCTCTATGAGTTTCAGTGCTCTTCAGCGAGCCGAAAATTCCTCAATGCATTGCCGTGAGCGTAACCTTACGCAAGAGCATTGTTTCAGTGCTCTTCAGCGAGCCGAAAATTCCTCAATTATCCAGAAATATGCTCGAACTGCTACGGGCATTTTGAGTTTCAGTGCTCTTCAGCGAGCCGAAAATTCCTCAATCGTCCTCGCGCTTGCCGTGAAGCGCGCCGCAGATCGTTTCAGTGCTCTTCAGCGAGCCGAAAATTCCTCAATCCCGCGCCTCACCCGCGCGGGGTTATCTCATTTTACAGTTTCAGTGCTCTTCAGCGAGCCGAAAATTCCTCAATCGTAATGCTTAACCGACGCAACAAACCGATGTTTGACGTTTCAGTGCTCTTCAGCGAGCCGAAAATTCCTCAATGGTTCTACTTCGCCGCGCACCGACGGCTCCCAAAGGGTTTCAGTGCTCTTCAGCGAGCCGAAAATTCCTCAATCTGCGCTGAAGGAAGCGCTTGCGGTGTTGAAGGAGAGGTTTCAGTGCTCTTCAGCGAGCCGAAAATTCCTCAATCTAATTGCCATAAAGAAGTTTGGAAGTTCAAGCGCGGTTTCAGTGCTCTTCAGCGAGCCGAAAATTCCTCAATCTATATGGCAGGACGATAGGCTTAGGTTCAACTCCCCGTTTCAGTGCTCTTCAGCGAGCCGAAAATTCCTCAATGGTAGTGGTTGTTCGATTGAGCGCGCCATACCCAAACGTTTCAGTGCTCTTCAGCGAGCCGAAAATTCCTCAATAATGAATGAAGCGGAATACCACATAGGACGCTATAACGTTTCAGTGCTCTTCAGCGAGCCGAAAATTCCTCAATCGTTTTGCGTAATCGGCGCTTTTGCAAGTTCCTTCAGTTTCAGTGCTCTTCAGCGAGCCGAAAATTCCTCAATAAGAACAGTTCACTATACGCTGATAGCGTCCCAAACGTTTCAGTGCTCTTCAGCGAGCCGAAAATTCCTCAATATCTGACCGTATCCTTATAGCCGTGTACGAACCATGTTTCAGTGCTCTTCAGCGAGCCGAAAATTCCTCAATCAAAAGTCCTGCTGATCCACGTCCCAAGACCTGATCAGTTTCAGTGCTCTTCAGCGAGCCGAAAATTCCTCAATTACGCTTGCCGATAGCGCATATAAAGCGTATCTTGAGTTTCAGTGCTCTTCAGCGAGCCGAAAATTCCTCAATCTAGAAGCGTCAAACTCCCAAAACTCAATTGACGAAGTTTCAGTGCTCTTCAGCGAGCCGAAAATTCCTCAATGGTACCAGCATAGGGCGCGTGCTGGATGATCGTCAGGTTTCAGTGCTCTTCAGCGAGCCGAAAATTCCTCAATCGGCAGCACTTCATTAACCCACGCCGTAGCAAGCGTCTGTTTCAGTGCTCTTCAGCGAGCCGAAAATTCCTCAATTCGGATAATCGATGTCGCAAAAATTGCGGGTATCGTTTGTTTCAGTGCTCTTCAGCGAGCCGAAAATTCCTCAATCAAGAGAGATCGTCGCCGCTCGGGGGAGGGGTAACGTTTCAGTGCTCTTCAGCGAGCCGAAAATTCCTCAATTGTAGTCCGCAATATCACCCAGCCAGCCCACTACCCAAGTTTCAGTGCTCTTCAGCGAGCCGAAAATTCCTCAATCAGACGTGTCGGTTCCTGCGCGCCGGTGCGGGCAATGTTTCAGTGCTCTTCAGCGAGCCGAAAATTCCTCAATGCTACCTGAGCCATAGCCGTACCCCCTACGCGCCGGGTTTCAGTGCTCTTCAGCGAGCCGAAAATTCCTCAATTTCTGACGACGGCGTTTGCTTCGCTTGCTGATGATGGTTTCAGTGCTCTTCAGCGAGCCGAAAATTCCTCAAT
>Ga0308407_1001641_pt1 | contig 11439 bp, 12 predicted proteins | sample HotsprSampleMSe2_FD_203476 | JGI IMG/M metagenome (GOLD analysis project Ga0308407, IMG submission 203476) | Hot spring phototrophic mat microbial communities from Mushroom Spring, Yellowstone National Park, Wyoming, United States - 20060911_MSe2 ...
CGCTGATACACCCCCTGGTCGCGGTTTAGCGAATGACATGTAACACACGCGGCCCGCTATCTCGCAAAGCATATCAGCTCCATGGCTCGCATCGCTTTTCCAATTGATGAACATGTCTTCGAGAAAGTGCGCAACTTGGCTCTGATCGATCGATGGACGATTGAGAACGTAAACGCGCATAGCGAACCTCCCATTAGTCGATTGTGGACACGATAGCGATCGCGTCACCAACACGAAAAACAAAACAACCTTTATCTCTGTAATAGTCGATATGAAACACCTCTTCATCATCTTCAATTGATTTGATAAGTGATAGTAAAAGTAAACGGCTAATCGGAATTGGTGATTTGTCTTTCGGATGAAATTCGTCGATTGTAATAAAACCACAATCTCTACGATCTTCCAAATACTCTCGTAATTCCGCTACATTCAATTCGTTTGAGTAGTAAGGCCGATTCTCGGATAACAACGCGTAACGTTCGCTTGGTGTTATTCGAGGGCGCCACCAATTCAAATAATGCGAAAGCAAAGAGGGTACGTGCATTTTCAATCTGCAATCATACTCGAACGTAAAAACGATATCTTCACAGACTTTCATAAGATTGATCCTTACGAGAAAGCGAGAGCGTGGCATCTGTAATTCTGCAAGTAATTGCTTCGCAGCAATTTGCGACATTGCGAAACAATTGGATGTATTTTCAAGACTTAGACCCGAATTAGCAAGACCGACTGAAGCATACGGTGTCGCTGCAAATATCGAACCGCGCATCCAGAAGATACCCGCATCGTAACCTAACGATTGGGCAGCCGGTACTGCAATTGATAACGCATCTTCAAGATTCCAAAAGTGCATGCGATTGATAGTGAAACTACGAGCATCTGCTTCTTCTGACATTGCTTACCCTCCAACTTCTGATACTCAAATTGCAGCTAACACTGCGAATACGTCACCAGCGCGACATGCGATAGCGCGCTCCTTACCGTGGCAACTGAGCTTGAATGTATCGGCTTCCGTTGCGACTTTTGCTGCATGGAGAAACGCGATCAAGAGAGAGCGACTGATTGAAATGGTCGGAACAGTTTCGGAAACTTCCTCGAAAGTAATGTAACCAGAGTTATCATTTTTCTGCATCTTCTCCAACATACCTTTGATCGAAAGATCGCATTCCACGTAAAGCGGAGCATCGGTGAGTCGTTGATAGTGTTCGCGTGGTGTTATGCGCGGGAGCCATAGGCCCTTGTAACGCGACTCGATAGCGGGTTTTTCGATGCTCAGTATGCGGTTGTAATCGAATTTGAAAGCGACCGCATCCGGTGTCCACAAAAGGCGAATTTGCTCGAGATAGTGTAAATACGGAGAGCGTAATTCGTCGATGAGGGTTTTAGCCGCTTTACGCGATATTGCGAACGAATCGGGAGTGTCTTTGGTAATGCGCTCGGGTTTCAGTACAAGATCGGAATCTGCGAGACCCACGTAAGCGTATGGTGTCGCTGCGAAGACCGAATCGCGGAGCCAAAAGATGTGAGCGTCAGCTCCTAACCAGCGCGATGCTGTCAAAGCGACGGACAGAGCGCGTTCCAGTTTAGCGAATTGCGTTTTCTCGATCACGAAGTGATAACCACCTACACCAGGCATAGCGATACCTCCTTTAGGGCGAAATAAAAACGCGCCGATCGGTCGCCCTTATAACCGACCGGCGCTCCAACTGGGCTTGACCGCAAAAGCGAACACCTCTCGCTGCGGCCAACAGTATTGTAGCACAAGATAGGCAACATGCTAGTACTCGATGATTGTTTCGAGGACCGCGATAATGTCTCCAGCTCGACACAGAATTGGTGATGTCGGACCGCAATAACCAATGAGCATGGTCGTATCTTCGGAGCGAGCTGGTGCGAGGAATGCTTTGAATACACCTACATCGATAGACACTTTGTGACGAGAGCGCGTCGGAATGATAGTTTCGAGCGGTAAAAGGGTGTCTTCGTAACCGCGAAAACTTTGGAGCATAGCCTCGATGTCGCGTTCGTATTCGCGGTAGTTTTTGTGAGAGTGAAAGAATATGTAACGATGTTCTATGTCGTGTTCCGGTAACCACACGTAAGGATACTTCGAGACAATCACACCGTCCTTGCAATCGCTGCGCTTGTCGTAAATGATCGTGAAGTAAACGGTGCGCTCATCTTGGCACCCCGTCTCGACCTCGATGCGGTCGATGTGTCGCACGTTTTTCGATCGCAACGTAGAGAGAAGTTTATGCGCTGCGGGTGGTGCGATCGCGATAGGTTCGCTTGGTTTTACTTCGATTGCGTGGTCGCTGAGACCGACGGATGCGTGCATATTGGCTGCGAAAAACGACATGTCGGTCCAAAAGACGCCACCACCTGGTAACCATCTCTCAGCTTTGCACGCGACCGAAAGTGAACGTTCGAGTGCAGCAAAGTCGCTGGGACTGAGCGTGTAGTGCGCGTAATTCATAGCACCTCCCTCCTTTCAGAGGGAGTATAGCGTGCGATTCGGATCGCGTCAAGAGGAAAATTTACCGCTTGAGAAAGTTTGCGAGCAAGTAAAGTAATATCAGCGCGATTGTAGTCAAAATGCATCCATCGCGCACACCGACGATGTACGCCGCGGATATTGCGGTGCTACTCGCATTCTCGACTGCGGTTGCAATCTTCGTAGAAGATTCGCGCACCGCGTTCGCTGCGGACCGAATCTCGCGAATTGTGTCTCCGAGTGCGACTTCGTTCATGATGCACCTCCTTTCGTTGAGGGTATTATACCAGACGCGCATCGACAAAACCCCTATCACCTCGACATCGACCTCGACAAAACCTCTCGAATTTGCCTTGTTTTTGAGGTTTTGTCGATGTGTCGATGTGTCGATGTGGGGTGTGTGCTAAAACGCGAGGGTGAAGTGTCGGAAAAATCGACATGAATCATTAGAATGTTTATCGAATAAGTGATGATTCGCGATAACCTCGTCATTAGCGCAATTGTTACGTAACCGAAGAAAGTAGCGCGATTTTGACGATGCTTATATAGTAGCACATGGAATTATTACTTTAGCGCTAAACTTACTAATCTATACTTTCACGATCGCGCGATACGCGATACTTGCTTCGGTCACGTAACCGAAACGAATTTTCATCGCGGTCGTGATGATTCGTTTACGCGAATTGCACTTTCGATGTGATGGTATATGTATCGCGATAGCGATGCATATACAGTACGCCCCCTATATCAGCCCTATATCTTACTATAGGGGATATTCGGAAAATGATCGAATTGTTCGATAGTTAGTATAGCCTCGAATTCGTTTCGCGTCAAGTGATGAGTGCGTGCGAGGGTGGGTGTGCGCTTTTGACACGAGGATCGACCCCTCGATTTTTACGAAAGCCCTACCTCGACACCTCGACACATCGACAAAACCTCCCCTCCGTTAGATTTTCCCTAGATTTCTAGGGGTTTCGTGAGGGGGTTTTGTCGAGGAGGTTTTGTCGAGGGAGGGGGTTTTGTCGAGGTGGAAGTGTCAGTGGGTAGTTTCGTCGATGTGCGAACGCATCACGAAGATGCGCGACGGTCGCCCACCTTTCGATCCTGCCGGTGCATACGTCCACGTACCGTATCCAGCTTTGACTAGCTCGTCTAGTGCTGCTTCTGCCGCACCTGAATTTCGTAGTCGCCAGTAACCTCTTTGCACTTCGCGGACTGTGACTTTACCTCCCTTACCCTCGATCCATTCCAGTAATCGACGTTGGTCACGATCCGTATCTGTTTCATCCAACATCGCATAAACGCGCTTAGCTTCGCGTTTGAACCATTGAGCTAATGCAATGCCCGCCTTCATGCTGTGCGCGTCTAAAACGAATTCCTCGACGTTTTCTCCGGATGCCCAGCGAGCGTAATGGATCACCAACGCTAACCGCGCAGCGTATTCCTCGAGTTTCGACCAAGCGGACGCCATGTCACCGATCATATCGGCTTGTTCAGTAGCATGATCGTCATAGTAAGCTATCCACTCAGCTTTCGCTCCCTCGTTCAATCGCACAATAAGCGGCTTCATTTCACCCTGTTCGTTCACGACTGGTAACAGTTTGTACAGAAACTCGAATAACCGTGATATATCCTCTTCAGTGTTCGGATCGATGTCCGCTTCCGTCCATCGTTTCGGTTTGCGCGGTGGATAGGAAAGCAATAAACGCGCTGCTAGGCCCGATTCGCGATTTTCGATACTCAAGGCGCGTTGCAAAATGGCTGGTTGAATTCCACCAGTTACGCAGACAGCCGCGTGTGGAACGTAAATAGTGCGCGGATCACCGGTCTTGCGATCTACGAGGATACTGCGACCATTGAACATTTCCAACCAATTCGCTAAGTCTGTACCTGGTTTCCCTTTACTCGAGTAACGATCGAAGCTACCAAACCATCCAGCCAATTCATCGCGAGCTAAAAGCACACCGCGTGGATTCGCAAGTAAGATGGGAGCTAAAGCCTCGACAGTCGTATCGCTTACTACGACTCGCTTGACTTGCGGTGGTTTCGGTTTCGGTGGTGGTGCACCGAGTGCACTTTTGTTGCGTTTCCATATCGCTGCTGTTTTCTCCCAGACCGCTAAGTCCGCTTCATATTGCTGGAATTCATCCGTGTATTGTTCGAGATACTTACGCTGTCGTTCGTGAATAATTCGCAGGACCAATTGAAACGCGGGTGTTTTCGCTGTACCGCTCTCACCAACGATTACGCTCCAAAGGATTGGTGGTACGAGCCAACCGCGTTTCAATTCCAGACGCCGTGTATTCCCGATGGCTGCCGCGATTGCTGTAAGCAAAGGTAACGCGAGATAAGATGTGTCGCAACCGATCGCTTGAGCACCGTTGATGACGAATGACCGCACCGGTTCGGGTAACGCATCGACAGGGAACGGTTGAAACTCTAAAGGATCATCGTCAGTAATCACATCAACTTTAGCTTCAGCGACCGTCGCCTCCGGTGTGGTTTTCACAGTCTCGAGCAACCAATTTACTAAGTCATCAAAACTGGCCACATCTCCGAGCGGTATTCCGCACCAATCATGCGACGTAAGGACATCCTCAATGTCGCCCCCTTCCGGTAATTCCGTAGCGTAGTTGGTCAACCGCAAGATACGCACGGAAGCCGCACCAATTGCGCGACACAACCGCGTTACTTCACTCGCATAATGTTCACCAGCCAAGTCGTTGTCGGGAATGATCACGACATGTCGCCCGCGCAATGGTGACCAATCGGTCTTGTTAGCCGCCTGAGCACCACCGGATGAAGTAGTGGCTAACAGACCGCAAAAACACTTCATTGCTTCTGCGCATTTTTCGCCTTCGACTACAAAAACAGTGTCACCTTCCTGCGTTTTGAGTATCTCGGGAAGTCGATATAGGGGTCGCGGATGTGGCATCGCACGGATCGCCCAGCGATTGTCCAAAACGCGCGATATGGGGCGAATAGTCTTGCCCGACTTTTCGTCATCCCAGCGAACAACAACACCTACGACTCGCCCATATGCGTCTCGATATTCCCATGACTTGGAATGAGGACCGAATCGCTTATCTAACGTCTCTAGGGCTGCTTCCAACGTGTTGAATATCTCCTCTTCATGTTGATCCATGTTCGTTACTCTCCGATCGAATGGATTCTCGGGAAACAAGTCGCGCATTTCTAGTCCGAGAGCTGAAACGACATCTTCGACTTTACACCCCGCATGACAATAAAGCAATACGCGACCATCGTCACCTACGGAAACACTGAGTGACGGTTGCCGATCGTCATGCGCAGGGCAAGACGCTTTCCATCCGTTGAGTATGGTCCGAACATTTTTGAGTCGAGAGAGGATATTTTGTACGTTCGACTTGCCGAAAGTGGAAGAATATGCTATCATATCTATGGCTTCTCCTTTTCGCTAAGTCGAGCCGTCTAGCACACGGCTCGGCTTTTTTGTTGACTACGCGGAACCGTGATTCACGATTACTGTTTGTGCTCTTCACTTTGAGCTGCTTTTGCTTGACGCGCTAACCAAGACCGTAACTCATCCAGCGGATACAGGATGATTTTGCGCCGGCCCAGGCCAACGCGGACATGCGGAACGAGACCGTTTTTGGTCCAGAGCCAGAGCGTGCGCGGTGATATGCCCAGCACCTTAGCGGCTTCGCGATACCGCAACACGACCGGTCTCAAGTGAGTGACTTCACCTTCGTTTCTCATTTCGTTCGCTTCTGTGGACATATTGTACCCTCCAACGATGTTAGGAAACTACGTGCGCACGTTGCGCACATTTACGCATTATAGCGCGATTCAACGCGATGTGCAATACTTCCTCAAGCGAATACGACATTGGCCCCCTTTCACGACTTCCTTGCGTTCGACAGAGATGAACGCGACCTGAGAATCATCCTCGAACGCACCGGCGTATTCCAAGGCGTCGAGTATGCTTTTCAAAATGTTGTCCAAGTCGCGCCGGCGCCGATCGGGTGGATACACCTCGATCTCCAGCGCGACTGGACCGGACAGCTTTTCGCAACCGAATAGAGCAGCTAAGACAGATTCGCGATAGTTATGCCCAGCAGACGAGATGTAAAAACGCCCACGGGCATAACGCCAGTAGTGATTGACGGATGGCGGGTATGGTAAGACGACATCAAGTATTGCGTCGCCATGCATTCTCGGGATTACTCTTAGTGGTGTTCGGTTGCGTTACGGAAGCACCAGGACCGACGTATTCCAGATAATCGACCGGTCGAGCGAATTTTCTGCCTTGTGGTGTTGATTCATGTCGCACGATGATACGGAGCATTTTACCGTGCAACTCCTGCGTGTCCTGAATGCGTATCTTGCCTACCGCACGGCAAATAGCCGCTAACTCAGAGCGTGCCATCTCGACCGCTGTGGGGTTGTCGTGGAATAGATTCAACCGCACAGACACAGCTCGACCGAAGTGTTGCGCCGGTTGTTGTACGACAAACTCGATCCACAGGTGCTGTCCGTTCCCTTTGCGGTTCGGAACAAGCGCTGTGTTCGCGATCGAGACGACATACTCGCCCTCGGGCAACACTCCTGGTAACGAGATTCCCGACGCGTCAAAGTCACCAATCATGACCATCGCACTAACCCTCCTTTACGACAGCGCGAGCAAACGCATTCCAATCCAGCGGTAACTCGCCTGTCAGACCGTACCGGTTCTTAGCAACGCATGTCGGACCGCCCGACACGCGCATCACCCGATCGCTATTCGGCGATAAGGGTATATTCCTCGACTTACCGAACGTGCCTTGCTCGACACGGAGTGCAAAGCGCCAGTGGGCGAAAAACACAGCATCGCACCATTCGGTAATCAGTGCAGCACTCGATCGATGCAATCGCGGCATATATCGGTCGTAAGCCAGTGTTTCGGGGTCTTCAAAACGCTCGATCTTGGCATGCGCGATCAACAACACGATCATCGAGCGTTCGTCACGTAGTCTCTGTAGAAACGAAAGCACTTTGCGCCATTGGGCCAGCGCGGCTAGATAGCCTCGACCGTAACCACCATCCACACGCTCGATCGTATCCACGTTGTTTTGCGCACAGACGTGATCATGAATCAAGCGCTCCAGCCAGTCGAGACTATCGATGACCACAGTTTCGTACTCATGCGCACCATCGATGAGCCAGGTTAGGTGTGCTAGGACTGACTCGAAGTCTTCACACAGCGGAAAGCGATCGACTTCTAAGTCGCCTAGTCCATCTTCGGTCGGAATGAAGATCGGCTTCGGTGCACTGGCTGCGAATGTCGTTTTACCGATCCCCTCGGTACCGTACAGCAACAGTCGCGGTGGTTTCGACTCTCGACCACGGACAATGCGGTTGTTCATGCTTTACCCTCCATCAGGCAAATTGTCGTAGCAAAATGCAGTATATACTACGGACGTGATCTAGTCAAGAGGGGAATCGCAAAATTTGACAAGGACTGCTTTGTGAGCGTAATGGAATTTGTGCCAGGGGGCGAATGTCTTGAGCGGTTCGCGGTCGGGATTGAGCGCTCGATAACCTCCGTGCCATGTGTCGTCTGCGAATTGATTGTAATCGTTGGTCACAATAAGCGCTTTCCAGTTTTTACGAGCCAAATAGGCGCTCAGAAAGCGCGTAATGTCGATGTTGGGCCAGTGATGGAGTACGTCTTTGCACAACACAACATCGGCCTGCGGTAACTTCTCGACTTCGCGTATGTCCGCCTGACGAAACTCGCACGCGTAACTGTTTCGGCCCGACCATAGCGGAAGTAAGTCGAAACCGGTCACTTGCGCTTTTGGACAGCGACGTGCAATCTCTTCCGTGATCCATCCTGGACCGCAACCAAGATCGATGATCGTCTTCGCGTGTATCGCGTGTGCAACTAACGTGACTAAGTTGATGTATTCCAAAGTGCGACCGCGAGGGAAAAAGTCTTCGCATTTGCTATGATCCCAAAGATTCGCTTCGTACACTTTGCGATAGTTTTCTACGATGTCGGCGTTGTCTAGCATTTTGTGAAGTGCTTGAAACTTTGTGTACACGATACCCTCCTCCGGTAACTGCGGATAACATCCAAACACATCGCGCCGATTGCGAATGTTTTTCATCAAAAACGGTTTTGCAGCGACGCGATGAACGATGATAGGATTACCCTGGAATTTACAGATAATCGCAGGTGGTATCCACTTGACGTTATCAATTGTATGATACTCGACCTGCGTAATACCTAGTGCTAAGCGAATTGCGTCTTGATCACCGAAAAAGTAACGAAAGTAAAAGTCGCTGTGCTGACATAACCAGTCCGCGATCAAGATCACTTGCCACGCTTTATGACGATCGATGAGTAAATGACCACCTTGCACTTGCGGTACATGATGAAACTCATCGACCAGCTTAGACCACTTCAAATTGAGCGCCATGTTAGGAAAGTCGATCCAATAGCACAGCGGATAATTGCGTGCATACTCGATGAGCGGTCCGATTGGTGCGACCGGATATGCGTCAGCATCGAGGAAAAGTATTCTGCGGTAACGACAATTCCTGATCGCATGCAATTTGGAACCGTAACCGTCCACAATGCGCGGTTTGGTGCGTTTCATCACTTCGTGTGCATTGATGATGCGCACGTCCAGGCCCTCGACCGCCTTGGGATCGACCGGTTCGCTGTCGAAGTGATGACCGTGCCATACTTCGATCGGACCGTCGTAACCGAAGTGTCGAAGCATGTGACAGCACAGCGCTGATCCGAGCCAGTATTTACCGCCTCCAGTAATGATGACAGCGAATTCACCCTCTTCATCGTCGATCGGATAGTCCTCTTGCGCGGTCAAGTCAATAACACGTTCGAGTGCATCGTGATGCGCTTTGATGACGTTCGGACATGCGTGCCAGTTTGGGGCACGTTTAGGATTGACCGGTTCTGGAAGTGGATCGTCGAACATGCCTTACATCTCAAGCGGGCCTAACCGTGAACGAGCCAGAAGCACATCGACCAGGCCTAAGCGTGAAAACAATTGTCGGGTTGCCTGGACATCCCGTAACCGAAACGTCGTAATCATCAGGTGTGGTCGTACAAATGTTCGGCTGGCAACCGAAACCGACGGACAAATAGTAAACACCATTGACGCATCCTAATGCAGCGTTGAGTATTAGATACCTCGGAGGCGTACCAGGATTGCATGGGGGATTGTAAATTGTTCCACCGAAAGGCAAACTTCCGTTGACCCAATACAATGGACCGAAACCACCTACATATCGCTGGCCAAACACAGTAAAGTCATATTCGACTACATACTCGCTACCGTCTTGCGGACAACACGAAGTCCCACCGCCACCACCACCACCGCCACTATTGCCGCTACCGCTATCACTAGACGGTGACGATCCGTAGTAGCCGCAGTCGGGTACACGCACGTAGTCGCCGTCATCCGTGTAGTAGTAAATGTCCACGATGCGGCCCGTTTCATCGCGCACTACGCACAGACGCGCTAAGCAATCACCGCATGGTACACCACCGCTTGGAGCACTACCACCGGAATCGGGAAAACTTTGATAACTGTCCCACGATCCCGATTCCGATGTTGATTCAGAAACCGAATCAAAACTCGATAGATCGGAATCTGATTGCGGTTCTGGTACGCAACAGTACGCCGCGTATATCGGCTTACCATCACTGGCTAGCCCGAGAAAATGTCCAATGTATCTTCTACCAGGTTGTAGTGCCATGTTAGCCGTTCAAGTCTAAGACGTAACACTCGAAAACATCGACCCATGTGCCGTTGATATAACGTTGCACATATCCGCTTTGAAGACCGCTAGAGCTTGTACCACCTTCACCTTCGCTCTGCTGATCATCAGTCACCATCACGATCTCTTGTCGGTCACGTTCATCCAACTGCACTAGCGCTAAATGCCAAGGATATACATGCGGCCTCGACGCGATCACACGTACCGGTCCGTTCGGTACTGACAGCAAACCGCGCGATTCGTTGTTGATTACGTCTGCGCACTCGTATAACTCTATATCATCAGCGGGACGCTTGACGAATGTAAACGCCAGCCCCGACACAGCGACTCGAAACGCTTCGTTTATGTCGTTCGACGGATCGACTGCGATGCCAAACGGTTGGCCACGTGTTGGCGAGGACGCCAGAAAAAGGGGCTTCCTTTGCGCTTCAGCGATCCATTCCTCAACCGGTCCCCTCCAACCTTGTGGTGCGGTTAGACCGATCACAGCACCGATGTTCGTAACTAGGCCCGTTGCGTACACAGTGAGCGCTGGTAACGGTTCCTCGAACGTCAGTCCCCTTGCACCATGTTCTACGCGATGTAACATGCGGGCGTATTTGGCCGCGTCGATCATCATGTTGATCTTGTTCGCTGATAAGACGCGACCGACCGGATCACCAGGGAATAGTTTGCGGTAGTCGTCAGCCATGGTTAGGTTCCTATTCCGAGTAATGTGAAGTCGCCGTCGGGGATCACTTCCTCAGTATAAGCGACCGCAGGGACGTGCATCACGGTGTTGTCCTGTACTATCCTTTTATACCGCACCCACAGATAATCCCAACCCCTTTTGATCGGAATTACGATGTCATCTGAGACTTTCACGTCTAATTCGTTCGGAATCACGCTAAACTTGTGCGTGATCGACCAGCGATCGCTCACCGAGTATGATCCATTCATGCCGAGATAGAGCACTTCACCTGGATTGGCTCCGTAAAACTTATCTTTGTTTTTGCGTCCGACTAAGCGCCACACAGTCATCAAATAGTCCCACGTCAACACGTTCATCTGATACGTTACCGACCACTCGAAGCGCGGTACATAGACATCACACCCTTCGACACTGTTTTCGGTCACACCGATTGCTCTTTTGTAATTCGGTCCAGGTGTGGGTATATGCCACACACCGTTGTTCG
>Ga0308407_1001653_pt1 | contig 11312 bp, 8 predicted proteins | sample HotsprSampleMSe2_FD_203476 | JGI IMG/M metagenome (GOLD analysis project Ga0308407, IMG submission 203476) | Hot spring phototrophic mat microbial communities from Mushroom Spring, Yellowstone National Park, Wyoming, United States - 20060911_MSe2 ...
GTTTCAATTCCTCATAGGTAGGCTCGCAACTCGATATGAATTTCGTTCATAATGCCAACAAGCCGGTTTCAATTCCTCATAGGTAGGCTCGCAACGAGCTTCAAGAAAAGTTCTTGGATGAGCTGGAGCTTTTGTTTCAATTCCTCATAGGTAGGCTCGCAACAAAATTGGGGAGAAAATAACCTTGACGAGTTTGAGAAGTTTCAATTCCTCATAGGTAGGCTCGCAACTAATATCTTTTTTACATATGTTTTTATCGTCAGAAAGAGTTTCAATTCCTCATAGGTAGGCTCGCAACTTATTATCGAAGATAAAATTGAGCCTGTAGATATTTCGTTTCAATTCCTCATAGGTAGGCTCGCAACGGAGTCTTAGAAGATAAAATTGGAACATATATCTAGTTTCAATTCCTCATAGGTAGGCTCGCAACCAATTCCTCATAGGCAAGCGTTTTTGGTTTATGTTGTTTCAATTCCTCATAGGTAGGCTCGCAACGAATAAAGAATTAAAACTATACTATCGGACTATCAAAGAGTTTCAATTCCTCATAGGTAGGCTCGCAACGTCGAAAAAATAAATAAAAGTTCAAGAAGAATAAGGTTTCAATTCCTCATAGGTAGGCTCGCAACGAACTAATGGAGTTTGTTACTGAAAATTGGGGAGAAAAGTTTCAATTCCTCATAGGTAGGCTCGCAACGGATTTTTAAAATATCTGAATTGTAATCAGTCTTAGTTTCAATTCCTCATAGGTAGGCTCGCAACGTAGAATCCATCAGAATCATTTTTCCATTAAGGGGGGTTTCAATTCCTCATAGGTAGGCTCGCAACGGGTTTCAGCATCCGAACGGTGCGTGGTGTATGTGGTGTTTCAATTCCTCATAGGTAGGCTCGCAACCTATTACCTCAATGCCTTCTGGTTCACATATACACAGTTTCAATTCCTCATAGGTAGGCTCGCAACACAATTCTCGCCCTCGACATGAAAACGGAGAACGCTGTTTCAATTCCTCATAGGTAGGCTCGCAACTGAAATTGATTTGTTGTCCAGTTCTTTGAACTGTCAGGTTTCAATTCCTCATAGGTAGGCTCGCAACGTTACTCCATGCATAAATATAGTAAAGACATTCTATAGTTTCAATTCCTCATAGGTAGGCTCGCAACATTTTGGCTCCCTTGCTGGTTGAATGAATTTGAGGTTTCAATTCCTCATAGGTAGGCTCGCAACTTATACACCCTATCTGTCCCTGCAAATGATACCTCAAAGTTTCAATTCCTCATAGGTAGGCTCGCAACAAAAAATGAAAACAAAAATTATTGAGGTTCAGAGGAAGTTTCAATTCCTCATAGGTAGGCTCGCAACATACTCTAATTAAAGTATCAGAAATAGGCTCTCCTAGTTTCAATTCCTCATAGGTAGGCTCGCAACAAAATAATTTTCTGTCCAACGCCCAGGTTGTCCATGTTTCAATTCCTCATAGGTAGGCTCGCAACCAAACCAGACAGTAGAAGTTAAGTCAGTTTTTCCCCAGTTTCAATTCCTCATAGGTAGGCTCGCAACTGCATGGGAAAAAGAGTTTACATCACCCCGTTAGAGTTTCAATTCCTCATAGGTAGGCTCGCAACAGGGGAAGGGGGAACTCCTTTGGTGTTCGGGCGAAGTTTCAATTCCTCATAGGTAGGCTCGCAACCTGCCTTTTGCCCTGCCGAGCTTGAAAGATATTGATGTTTCAATTCCTCATAGGTAGGCTCGCAACCTATATGTGCCTTAGCTTTTAGTTCTTGGAAGGACTGTTTCAATTCCTCATAGGTAGGCTCGCAACGATGTTCAAATAGTAACGCTTTCAGGGAATGCAACTATGTTTCAATTCCTCATAGGTAGGCTCGCAACGAGAAATCATCTCTATATCTTAATCCGTCAACTATATTTGTGTTTCAATTCCTCATAGGTAGGCTCGCAACAGCGACAACACCCTTTTTGCAAGGAAGACAAGGGGTGGTTTCAATTCCTCATAGGTAGGCTCGCAACGAAGTCCTTGCCTTCGTAGATACTATGAATAAAATCTAGTTTCAATTCCTCATAGGTAGGCTCGCAACTTTACTGGTTTTTTGTTGTCTTCTTCAATTACTTCTTTGTTTCAATTCCTCATAGGTAGGCTCGCAACCGAGTGGTGGGAGCTTTTTTGCGAACATGAAATATCGTTTCAATTCCTCATAGGTAGGCTCGCAACTCAAATTTCTATATTAGAACAAGAGTTAGAAAGACGTTTCAATTCCTCATAGGTAGGCTCGCAACCTAGAAGGCGAAAAAAGACTTCTTGAAAAACTGAAAAGTTTCAATTCCTCATAGGTAGGCTCGCAACTTGCATCAGGCACTGTGTTAGGCAGTGCGATATAGACAGTTTCAATTCCTCATAGGTAGGCTCGCAACTTATCGTAAAAGCTACCTTTCAGGTAGAACTATTCCTCGTTTCAATTCCTCATAGGTAGGCTCGCAACTAAGATAGATAGTGCAATGTCCAGTAAAGGTTGACAGTTTCAATTCCTCATAGGTAGGCTCGCAACCATCCAGCAGAAATTAGGAGACAACGAGTTTTCAATTTGTTTCAATTCCTCATAGGTAGGCTCGCAACGTATTCCTGCCCTCTTTTCTAATGGAGGGAGTATGAAAAGTTTCAATTCCTCATAGGTAGGCTCGCAACTTACTTGGGGGAGCAATATTGTCTGCAACATACAGCCGTTTCAATTCCTCATAGGTAGGCTCGCAACGCATTACTATTACATCTCCAACTTTTGCATTCCATCCTGGTTTCAATTCCTCATAGGTAGGCTCGCAACGAAGTATTTTATGAATATGTTTATCTTCATATTTAGTTTCAATTCCTCATAGGTAGGCTCGCAACAATTAATAAGCCAACCATCGTTAGATTGTATGGCTCGTTTCAATTCCTCATAGGTAGGCTCGCAACAAAAATCAGCAAGTGCGGCTGAAGGGATTGGTCCATTGTTTCAATTCCTCATAGGTAGGCTCGCAACTTTTTGCTCAAAAAGTCTAAATAACGGACATTTACTGGTTTCAATTCCTCATAGGTAGGCTCGCAACAAGCTTGAAAAGTTGGTTAGTCCTGAGATTATGAATGTTTCAATTCCTCATAGGTAGGCTCGCAACGAAATATCGCTAACAAAGTATTTTCCTTCAGGAGCTCGTTTCAATTCCTCATAGGTAGGCTCGCAACAAAAAATACCGGCAGGAAGTTTTTGCCTTCAGACATGGTTTCAATTCCTCATAGGTAGGCTCGCAACGTTGTGCAAAAGATTTTGGTTCTTCTGAAAGTGCAAGTTTCAATTCCTCATAGGTAGGCTCGCAACCTAATATATTAGCCATATTTAATCCAGTAGAAAGCATGTTTCAATTCCTCATAGGTAGGCTCGCAACGACTCAAAACTAATAGCGTCCTGATTATAGAGGTCTTGTTTCAATTCCTCATAGGTAGGCTCGCAACGGGAACTGGGTTAACCTATATCGGATCTGCCAATCAAGTTTCAATTCCTCATAGGTAGGCTCGCAACCTACTGTAACGACAATAGTATTATCCTTTTGTTCTCCGTTTCAATTCCTCATAGGTAGGCTCGCAACTCCTGCTCAATTTGCTCAAAAATTTCACCAAAATTATGTTTCAATTCCTCATAGGTAGGCTCGCAACCTCCTTTTTTTGACACGATTACAGGCAATCCTACAAAGTTTCAATTCCTCATAGGTAGGCTCGCAACCTACCATATACCCCATCTTCTGGCACTCTTCAGATGGTTTCAATTCCTCATAGGTAGGCTCGCAACTGTGACATAATCCATGAAAATGAATCTGCATTCAGTGTTTCAATTCCTCATAGGTAGGCTCGCAACTGCAATGCCCTGCCAGTCTGCATTTTCTATATTCTGGTTTCAATTCCTCATAGGTAGGCTCGCAACCTACTATCTTTATATATCCATCAATAAGCATTTCTTTGTTTCAATTCCTCATAGGTAGGCTCGCAACCGTACTGATATAACGAACCTCATATTTTACCCCATGTTTCAATTCCTCATAGGTAGGCTCGCAACAATAAACCAATAAAAATCGTTTTCGAACTCGATGTCAGTTTCAATTCCTCATAGGTAGGCTCGCAACCTCTTGATGAGTCAAAGACATATCCCGAGAAACTAGTTTCAATTCCTCATAGGTAGGCTCGCAACAATCTACCATTAATGCTATGGAGATCCTATATATATGTTTCAATTCCTCATAGGTAGGCTCGCAACTAACTTCTACTGTCTGGTTTGATAGCACAGATACGAAGTTTCAATTCCTCATAGGTAGGCTCGCAACACTTGCAGAAATAAAAACTGCTGAAAAATCAAGAGCAAGTTTCAATTCCTCATAGGTAGGCTCGCAACTTGGGAAGTTGGATATCAAAACTGTCTGCAAAACGAGTTTCAATTCCTCATAGGTAGGCTCGCAACGCAATTGTCTTTGCTTCAATCTCCTCAAGCTTATCAATGTTTCAATTCCTCATAGGTAGGCTCGCAACGGAACAACTTAGGGAGAAAAAATTAGAAGAAATCTATGAGTTTCAATTCCTCATAGGTAGGCTCGCAACTCATTTGCAACAAAAGTTGATGTGGTTTCAGCGAATAGTTTCAATTCCTCATAGGTAGGCTCGCAACTGGTATCAGATGGAGCAAACTGGCATTTATTCTGAAAAATGTTTCAATTCCTCATAGGTAGGCTCGCAACTTTGCCATATGTAGCACCAATTACCAACATTCCTGAGTTTCAATTCCTCATAGGTAGGCTCGCAACAACGAACTACAGCAAAAAATCGATAGGCTTCTCTTGTTTCAATTCCTCATAGGTAGGCTCGCAACTAAACAGGTCATTATCATCGGTGGTGCTATTGTTACCAGGTTTCAATTCCTCATAGGTAGGCTCGCAACGTGCTGCTGTAGGATTCGGTTTTTTTGATTTGAATTTGGGTTTCAATTCCTCATAGGTAGGCTCGCAACCTCTTGGAGACGGACTTTGTAGCCCTCCACTTGTTTGTTTCAATTCCTCATAGGTAGGCTCGCAACTCTTTTTTCTCATTTTTTTCTCTCCTTTTAGGTATTCGTTTCAATTCCTCATAGGTAGGCTCGCAACATATAAGGAGAAATGAAAATGGAAGGCAAATTATTGTTTCAATTCCTCATAGGTAGGCTCGCAACTACATATAACTCATAACATTGGTTAGTAAGCCACTTGGTTTCAATTCCTCATAGGTAGGCTCGCAACTAGTTTTTTTAAAGTTTTATCCAATGAAAGTTTATGGAGTTTCAATTCCTCATAGGTAGGCTCGCAACAGATAATCTGACGGAGGGTATGCCCTCCCCATTTTGTGGTTTCAATTCCTCATAGGTAGGCTCGCAACACCCAGAAGCCGTATCACGATATACCACTTCATTATTGTTTCAATTCCTCATAGGTAGGCTCGCAACTAGATGCAGGTAGTTTTCCATTGTTGTCCAAAGCAAGGTTTCAATTCCTCATAGGTAGGCTCGCAACTCAATACATCTTCACTAATTAATCCTCTTAGCTTGTGTTTCAATTCCTCATAGGTAGGCTCGCAACATCAAAAAATAGTCCTATGGTATAGTTTTAAAGGGAGTTTCAATTCCTCATAGGTAGGCTCGCAACAAACTATGTCTTGTATCATCATCTTTACTTTTACGTTGTTTCAATTCCTCATAGGTAGGCTCGCAACCTTTCTAGCCGTTTCTGTTTTACCTTTACCTGTGCAGTTTCAATTCCTCATAGGTAGGCTCGCAACCTCTTTTTTTTCTTTTTTTTATTTAAACGAAGTTTCGTTTCAATTCCTCATAGGTAGGCTCGCAACGGAAGAAATGCATTGAACGTATAAGAAAAGAAAATAAGTTTCAATTCCTCATAGGTAGGCTCGCAACCTAAAACAAATGCTCCATTTATAGTCTTATCCTTTTGGTTTCAATTCCTCATAGGTAGGCTCGCAACCATCTCAGGAATTTCAGTTCCTTTATAATCTCTAACGTTTCAATTCCTCATAGGTAGGCTCGCAACTAAGTCTTTCCCTTATAACTTCAGGAAGTTCATATCGTTTCAATTCCTCATAGGTAGGCTCGCAACTTTGTCAAGTGTAATTGTATAATTTTGTCATTTTTGTTTCAATTCCTCATAGGTAGGCTCGCAACCAAGATGGAATATTTGCGAATATTGATTTAGTGGTTAGTTTCAATTCCTCATAGGTAGGCTCGCAACGCTATTCGGTGCATTAATTCTTTTATTTTGGTTTTGGTTTCAATTCCTCATAGGTAGGCTCGCAACAGGGCAATGAAAAAAAACACCGTAATAATCCAGAAAGTTTCAATTCCTCATAGGTAGGCTCGCAACCAACAAATTGAAAAAGAAGTCATATCGTATATAAAGTTTCAATTCCTCATAGGTAGGCTCGCAACGCAAAATAAAAGAGATACAAAATAGAGAAGAGAGGAGTTTCAATTCCTCATAGGTAGGCTCGCAACGCAGGTAAAAATATTGCACAATTTGTCAGGGAAAAAAGTTTCAATTCCTCATAGGTAGGCTCGCAACTTCTTTCTACATCCTGTTTTGTTACTTCCTTGTCTAGTTTCAATTCCTCATAGGTAGGCTCGCAACTTGGTAAAAAAGAAGAAAAAATTGAGCATTGCTAGTTTCAATTCCTCATAGGTAGGCTCGCAACTTTGTTATCTACTATTTTCATCTGTGAAAAATTCATGTTTCAATTCCTCATAGGTAGGCTCGCAACATTTTGCCATCGGAGCTTCTTTCAACAGCGTTAAGAAGTTTCAATTCCTCATAGGTAGGCTCGCAACTAATATTCTACTGCATGATCGGTAGATAGATTGTGAGTTTCAATTCCTCATAGGTAGGCTCGCAACCTGTTTGGCTGTTGTATCCTAAGTGGATTAAAAAATTGTTTCAATTCCTCATAGGTAGGCTCGCAACTACTTGAAAAAGAAGTAGCCATAACAAGTAGTCTGGGGTTTCAATTCCTCATAGGTAGGCTCGCAACGCAATATTTTTTCATAAAACAAAAGAGTTAATTTATGGTTTCAATTCCTCATAGGTAGGCTCGCAACATGCTGACTCAACCCAACTTTGGATTGCAAATAACTCGTTTCAATTCCTCATAGGTAGGCTCGCAACCGAATCTGGAAGACTTTTTTCTTAGTGGGTTTTTTCAGTTTCAATTCCTCATAGGTAGGCTCGCAACCTCCTCCTTCTTTTTTTTCTCTTCCTGCTGATCCATGTTTCAATTCCTCATAGGTAGGCTCGCAACCCAGATTCTCAAAATCTATATTTATTTTCCCTTTAGGCAGTTTCAATTCCTCATAGGTAGGCTCGCAACAATAAATCCCTTATGCTTCTTGAGTTTGCAAGATTATAGTTTCAATTCCTCATAGGTAGGCTCGCAACTTTTCCACTTCGTGATTGTTTCCCCGTTCCAGCATAAGTTTCAATTCCTCATAGGTAGGCTCGCAACCCATTTCATCTTCCCACTGATAGCCGCCTAATCTACGTTTCAATTCCTCATAGGTAGGCTCGCAACAAGGATATAGCTAAGTATATATCTGAAAAAGAGGGAATGTTTCAATTCCTCATAGGTAGGCTCGCAACTTTCCTCTTTGCTTAAAAATTGCATTTTTCTACCTCCGTTTCAATTCCTCATAGGTAGGCTCGCAACCATCAATGTTCCAGTATACTATCTCTGTTACTTTCTGTTTCAATTCCTCATAGGTAGGCTCGCAACTTATCGTTGTTACAGTTGTATATACTTTAAAATATGTTTCAATTCCTCATAGGTAGGCTCGCAACAGAATTTTCTTTATCAATTTTACCTTTGCCCATTGTGGTTTCAATTCCTCATAGGTAGGCTCGCAACCTTGAGAATCAAGCAATCCTTTTGAGCAATATAGCTGTTTCAATTCCTCATAGGTAGGCTCGCAACTCCTTTTGAGCAATATAGCTTAAAGTTTAATATTTGTTTCAATTCCTCATAGGTAGGCTCGCAACTCCATCTTTGATGGATTAAAACACAAAAAAAGGGAGGGTTTCAATTCCTCATAGGTAGGCTCGCAACGTATAATTTTATCATTTTTAAAAACATATTGATTTTGTTTCAATTCCTCATAGGTAGGCTCGCAACGAAGAGGATATGACCTATATGGCAAGACGTTATGGGTTTCAATTCCTCATAGGTAGGCTCGCAACGGCTTCCATTAAAATAGAATCAAGCTTATCCTTTTTGCGTTTCAATTCCTCATAGGTAGGCTCGCAACGCTTCCATTAAAATAGAATCAAGCTTATCCTTTTTGCGTTTCAATTCCTCATAGGTAGGCTCGCAACCACATGTCTGGGTAAAAAATGAAAAGACAGGTGACAGTTTCAATTCCTCATAGGTAGGCTCGCAACCTAGTGCCAAGAATAGAGTTTGAAACCAATGAAATCACGTTTCAATTCCTCATAGGTAGGCTCGCAACTATGTCAATTCTGTATACATCTTCGTATTCCCCAATAGTTTCAATTCCTCATAGGTAGGCTCGCAACGAATCCACCAGAAGATGATTTTTAATCTTACCCTATATCGTTTCAATTCCTCATAGGTAGGCTCGCAACATAGAACCAGATTCCAAAATAAAACAAATGATGGAATGTTTCAATTCCTCATAGGTAGGCTCGCAACCTAATTTCAGATTCGGCAAGGTGTCTTATTTTTTCTGGTTTCAATTCCTCATAGGTAGGCTCGCAACAAAGTAGACCATTATAGAATTTTCTTTGTTCTGCAGTGTTTCAATTCCTCATAGGTAGGCTCGCAACTCTACTGTCAGGATTTTGCTAAAATGGTTCTTTGACAGTTTCAATTCCTCATAGGTAGGCTCGCAACGACCTATATGGCAAGACGTTATGGCAATTTATAGCGGAGTTTCAATTCCTCATAGGTAGGCTCGCAACAAAGAAGGTACATATTCTGTAGGAGAGACTGCACTTGGTTTCAATTCCTCATAGGTAGGCTCGCAACGCTTCTATTCAATCTACAGCAAGGTAGGGATAGATGGTTTCAATTCCTCATAGGTAGGCTCGCAACACCTTCTTTTGTCTCAACCTCAATCACATTCTTGTGTTTCAATTCCTCATAGGTAGGCTCGCAACTCTGTAGGAGAGACTGCACTTGTAAAGTTTGACAAGCGTTTCAATTCCTCATAGGTAGGCTCGCAACCCTATGTTATCCATGAGATTGGGCATATCCACTATGGTTTCAATTCCTCATAGGTAGGCTCGCAACGTCTCCACCTTGACCCTTTCCTGTTTAGCAAAAAGGAGTTTCAATTCCTCATAGGTAGGCTCGCAACTCTGTAGGAGAGACTGCACTTGTAAAGTTTGACAAGCGTTTCAATTCCTCATAGGTAGGCTCGCAACACAACTTGTTCTCCATCAATTGTTTCTGTCTTTTCAAGTTTCAATTCCTCATAGGTAGGCTCGCAACAAATCCTAAAAAGGGATAGATTAGGTAAAGGATCTTCGTTTCAATTCCTCATAGGTAGGCTCGCAACTTTTAATGGAAGCCCTTTTCTTTTTGCAGGAGAAGGAGTTTCAATTCCTCATAGGTAGGCTCGCAACATTTTAATGGAAGCCCTTTTCTTTTTGCAGGAGAAGGAGTTTCAATTCCTCATAGGTAGGCTCGCAACGGAAATTAGGATTGTAAACGAAGGATGGATGAAACTGTTTCAATTCCTCATAGGTAGGCTCGCAACTTTAGGCAAAATAGATGCATTATGGATAATAGAATGAGTTTCAATTCCTCATAGGTAGGCTCGCAACTTTAAGGCTAAACTGTTTAATCCTGAATTGCACGGGTGTTTCAATTCCTCATAGGTAGGCTCGCAACTACCTTCTTTTGTCTCAACCTCAATCACATTCTTGTGTTTCAATTCCTCATAGGTAGGCTCGCAACTACATCCTGTTGAGATTCCGTACTGCACTTGTATATTGTTTCAATTCCTCATAGGTAGGCTCGCAACTAAATACTTTTTTATTGACTTTTTTATTTGATTTCTTTAGTTTCAATTCCTCATAGGTAGGCTCGCAACCCTCTTTTAACCTGTTCAAGGTTTACGTTCATCCTGTGTTTCAATTCCTCATAGGTAGGCTCGCAACAAATATTTCAGTATCAGAAGGCTCTGGATCAAGTCTAGTTTCAATTCCTCATAGGTAGGCTCGCAACTGATATGATAGAATTATAGGCTACTTTGTAGCCAAAAAGTTTCAATTCCTCATAGGTAGGCTCGCAACGCGAAGAGAGATATTCTTCGTGAAGCCCAACAGGAAGGTTTCAATTCCTCATAGGTAGGCTCGCAACCCCAGCCTTCATTTTTCTCTCTTTTCTCTTTCATTTCTAATACGTTTCAATTCCTCATAGGTAGGCTCGCAACTGAGAGATTAGCAACCAAGTTACAGGAATTTTAAGGTTTCAATTCCTCATAGGTAGGCTCGCAACGAACAGGTCTAATCTCTCTAATTTGTCTTTAACATCCTCGTTTCAATTCCTCATAGGTAGGCTCGCAACACATATAAACTAACATATATAATACATAAAATTATGTTTCAATTCCTCATAGGTAGGCTCGCAACCCATTTTTATATAATAAAATCAAGCATACAGACTTGTCAAAGAGCAGATAAATTTTTATAATTTTAGCAAAAATTTGTTGATTTTGCAAGAAAAGTTTTTTCGTCTATGTACAGGGTTTTTTGCATTATTGGACATAGACGAAAAATTAAGGATGAGATTCTTCCCCTTCGCAGACCCTTCGCTGACCCTTCGCTGACCCTTCGCTGCCCCTTCGCAGACCCTTCGCTGACCCTTCGCATAAGCTCAGGGCTTCGGCTCAGGGCTTCGGCTCAGGGCTTCGGCTCAGGGCTTCGGCTCAGGGTCAGAATGACAAAAAAGTAGGACTCTTCGCTATCGCTCTGAGTGATATGAAAAAGTAGACCGACACAAAAAATCTTATCCTCCCCTTCCTTTAACAAAATTACATTCAGTGACATGAAAAAGGAGAGTGACACAAAGAAGCTTAGAATTACCCTGCCAGAAAATATTAAAAAAAAATTTCTTCACCACCCTTTTGAACTCCTATTATTTCTCTTTTCGTATACCATTCACTTCTGAATGTGTAAATTATCACTGAATCTTCCTCTGGATTGATTATCCGCTTTAGTTCTATTTTAA
>Ga0308407_1001655_pt1 | contig 11274 bp, 8 predicted proteins | sample HotsprSampleMSe2_FD_203476 | JGI IMG/M metagenome (GOLD analysis project Ga0308407, IMG submission 203476) | Hot spring phototrophic mat microbial communities from Mushroom Spring, Yellowstone National Park, Wyoming, United States - 20060911_MSe2 ...
ATTATGAATAAAGAAAAGTTTGAAGAAGTAAATCAACAGATAAAAGATATAATAAAGGCATATTTGGATGACCCTTTCTTGATACCAATAGACAGAAAATTATCTTCTTTGTATGAAAGGCTAAAAAAAAGTTTAGGTAATCTTGCTAAAGAAGACTTATATATAAAAGAAATAGTAGAAAAAATGCAATATTCTCTTGACAGTATTGTATCTGGTGATATTTCGTACATTACTGATGCCAATAAAGACAGTTTTCATATGTTATTATGGAACCTCCACCAGTATCTTATAAAAAATATATATCCAAAAATGGAGTAGATATGTGTGGAATAGTAGGTTATACTGGAAATAAAAAGGCAAAAGACATAATAATTACAGGGCTAAAAAACCTGGAATATAGGGGGTATGACTCTGCAGGAATATGTATATATGAGAATAATGAATTACTTATATTTAAAGATAAAGGAAGAATAAAAAACCTTATTACTCTTATTGATGGTATACCATTAGACGCAAAGTCAGGCATAGGTCATACAAGATGGGCAACACATGGGGAGCCAAACAAAATAAACTCACACCCTCATAAAGACTGCAAGAATAATATAGCAATAGTACATAATGGTATAATAGAAAATTATTTAGAAATAAAAAAGTTTCTTGAAAGTAAAGGACATGTCTTTATCTCAGAGGCAGACTCTGAAGTAATAGCACATCTTATAGAAGAGTTTTACGAAGGAAGCTTCAAAGAAGCATTTTTCAGTATGTTAAAGGTAATAGAAGGTGCATATGCAATACTTGCCATGGATAAAAACTCACCAAATATGATAATAGGGGCAAGAAAAGGAAGTCCTTTAATATTAGGTATAGGTAATGGTGAAAATTTTTTAGTTTCAGACCCTAATGCGATAGTTGGATATACATCTAATGTAGTATATCTTGACGATGGAGAAGTAGTAGTAATAAGAGAAAATGAATTTGAAATTCTTGATCCTGTATCAAAGAAGACAATAGATAAAAAGGTTGAACAAATAAATTGGTCTATAAAAGAGATAAGCAAAGATGGATATCCTGACTTTATGTTAAAAGAGATATTCGAACAACCACAGACTGTAAAGAATGCTTTTAGGGGAAGAATTAATCTAAATGAAAACACTGTTAAGCTTGGGGGAATAAGGCTTCTACCAGATGAAATTAAAGATATTGAAAGAGTTTTTTTCCTCTCTTGTGGCACATCATGGCATGCTAGTATATATGCCAAATATGTTATGGAAGACATTGCCAAGATATTTTCTCAGTTTGAATATGCATCAGAGTTTAGATACAGAAATCCATTAATAACAAAAAAAGATGTTTTCTTTTTTATAAGTCAATCAGGAGAAACTGCTGATACTTTTGCAGCATTAAAACTTGTAAAACAGATGGGTGGGAAGACATTAGGTATAACAAATGTGGTTGGAAGCTCAATAGCAAGGGAGGCTGGAGAAGGAGTATATACACATGCAGGTCCTGAGATAGGTGTTGCATCAACCAAATCTTTTACTTCTCAACTAGTTGTATCTCTATTGGTATCACTATATTTTGCAAGATTTAGAAATACTATAAATTATGAAAAAGCATCTAAAATAATTCAAGACATAAACAGGCTGCCAGAACTAATTGACAATTTCTTAAAGAATAACAACGATCTTATAAAATCAGTATCATTTAAATATAAAGACATAACAAATACTTTATATCTTGGAAGAGGTTTAAATTACCCTATAGCACTAGAGGGTGCTTTAAAACTTAAAGAAATATCGTACATACATGCAGAAGGATACCCAGCAGCAGAAATGAAGCATGGCCCAATAGCACTTATAGATAAAAACTTTCCAGTATTTGTCATTGCAACAGAAGAGTTATATGATAAAATGATATCTAATATAGAAGAAGTAAAGGCAAGGGGTGCAAGAGTAATAGCAATAGCAAATGAGGGTGATCAAAAGATAAAAAACCTGGCAGATGATGTAATATTTGTTCCAAAAGTAGAAACTCATGTACAACCAATTATAAACGTAATACCATTACAACTTATTGCTTATTATATAGCAAGTTTTAAGGGTAAAGACGTAGATAAACCAAGAAATCTTGCAAAGAGTGTAACTGTAGAATAAAAAATTTGTTGATATTATTTAAATCAATCTTTTCCTATTAAAAACTATGTTGATATTAATTAAAACTAATTGTTTAAATTCTTGCATTTTAAGAAAAATTATATTAAGTTATTTATTATTTAAAATATTGAAATTAAAATCAATAAGATAATCTAGTATTTTTTTCTTACAAAAAAGTTAGTTTTAATTAAGATGACTTATGTAAATAATCACAAAAACTAAATTAGAATCATTAATAAAATCAGGTATTTTTAACAATGTTATCTATACTCTTTCTATTAAAACACAATTTTAAAACATTTTTACAATTAAATGAGATATTTAACCAATAACTTTTTTAATTTCTCTCTTATAAACTATTATTAAGTCTTTAAGGACTGAGTATTTATTAAATTAAGCATGTCTTCTACCCAAAAGAGTAGGAGACATATTCTTAAATCTTAAAAGTTTTTTAGACTTTATGCAAGTCCCATCTTATCTTTCTTAAATATCCTTAAATCCATAGTTTTTGGACTTTTTATAATAGGCTTAAAGTCCATATGTGCTAAAATATCTCTTTCTATATCTATTCCAGGTGCAACTTCTATAAGTTCAAGACCTTCTTCAGTAAGTTTGAAAACACATCTTTCAGTGATGTAAAGAACAGGCTGTTTAACTTCCTTTGCATACTCCCCACTAAAAGTTATGTGTTCAACATTTTTTACAAACTTTCTAACATTACCTTCTTTAACAATATGAAGTTTTCCATCTTTAACATCGACCTGTAAGTCACCAGCTGTAAAAGTTCCAAGGAAAAAAACTTTTTTTGCATTTTGAGTAATATTTATAAATCCACCTGCACCAGCAAATCTTGGGCCAAACTTGCTTACATTAAGATTTCCAAACTGATCAACCTGAGCAAGTCCAAGGAATGCAAGGTCAAGTCCACCACCGTCATAAAAGTCAAACTGATAAGGTTGGTCAACTAATGCCTCCATGTTTGTGGCAGCACCAAAGCTTAACCCACCAGCAGGGACACCACCAATAGGGCCCGGCTCAACTGTGGGTATAAACTTATTAAGAATTCCTTCCTCGGCAGCAACAACACCTACAGCCTCTGGTACTCCAATACCTAGATTTACAACAGCACCTTCAACAAGTTCAAGAGCTGCTCTTCTTCCTATTATTTTTCTCTCATCAAGTTCCAATGGTTTTATTGCAGAAAGAGGTACTCTTATTTCACAGCTGTAAGCTGGGTTATATTTTTCAACAAAAGTTTGCCAGTGATTTTCAGGCTTAGCAACAACAACAAAGTCAACCAAAATACCTGGTATCTTTACATCTCTTGCATTTAAAGTCCCTGCTTCAGCAATCCTTTCTACCTGAACAATAACTATTCCCCCTGAGTTTTTTGCAGCCTGTGCCATAGAAAGATTTTCAAGAGTAAGTGCCTCTTTCTCCATAGTGATATTACCATTAGTGTCAGATGTTGTTCCTCTTAATATTGCAACATTTATAGGTACTGACTTGTATAGTAAATACTCTTTACCATTTATTTTAATCAACTCTACAATATCTTCCTTAGTCTTTTCATTCATCTTTCCACCAGTGACTCTTGGATCAACAAATGTTCTTAATCCAACATGTGTTATATGACCAGGTCTTTTTCCTGCTATAGCCCTAAACAAATGAGAAACACAACCTTGAGGTAGATTATATGCCTCAATCTTATTCTCAAGAGCCATTTTTCCCAATTTTGGTGCAAGTCCCCAGTGGCCACCAATAACTCTTTTTATAAGTCCTTCATGAGCCAGGTGATTAAGTCCTTTTTCTTTCCCATCTCCTTGTCCTGCTGCATATATTAAAGTTAAGTCTTTGGGTTCTCCTGTCTCAATAAACCTTTTCTCAAGTGCTATTGCTATCTCTTCAGCAAAACCATTACCAACAAACCCTTCTGTTGCCACTACATCGCCTGACTTTATGTACTTAACAGCATCATCAGCTGACACAATTCTGACTCTCATATTATCCCCCTCTAAAAGAAATAAAATTTTATATTAAAATTTTAAAAAAGCCCCATAAAGGGGCTAAAGTCTTAAAGCTTAAATATAGGTTTAATAGGCTCAGGTAAATTATCTCCTGAAGCACCTTTTGTGAAAAGAGAAACAAAAACTGTTGCAACTATTGAAACAACTATTGAAAGTGTGTAATAAGGGAAAGGTAATCTATAAATTCCAGACTTGTCTAATATTGCCAGAACTATATTTAGAATAATTGCAAGAATTATTCCAGTCAGAACTCCTTCCCTACTTGTTTTTTTCCATATAAGTCCTAGAGTTAAAGTTGGAAAATTAACTGAGGCAAAGAATCCCCAACCAAGTGTTCCTAGTATTGCAACCATGTCAGATCCCCAATAAGCAAAACCTATTGATAGTAATGCGATTAATACCATTATTATCCTTCCCCAAAAAATTTGTTTTTCTTGAGATAGTTCAATGCCAAAAGCACCAAGCATATCTCTTGTTATACTTGAAGAAGACAGAGTCAAGAAATAACTTGCTGTTGATATTGTTGCAGCAAATAGAGATGCCATAACAAGAGTAGCTATAATAGGTGACTCAAGAGCATTTAAGAACACGAAAGCAGCATTATCAGCCTTTTGTAGTGGTTCTATTCTACCTTGAGACAATAGATACAATGCACCATAACCAACGAGTATCCACACAAGAGAAGCCATAGCATAAGTAACACCACTTAACAAACCTGCTTGTTTTAAACCCTTGTAAGACTTAACAGTGTACATCTTACTAAGCATTGTTGATTGTGACATTACAAAGACAAAGAATACAATTATAAAAGTTATTATAGTCTGTAGTGGAGCTGCACCTATACCATCAACATATTTAGGCCCAAGATTAGGAGCATTTGCAATAGCTATCATAGCATCTCCCTTAGTTAATACAAAGAATCCTATCACTACAGAAAAAACACCTATAAGCATTACAAGACCTTGGAAAGCATCTGTTACTATACTTGCTGCCATACCTGCTTTAAGTAAGAATATAAGCATAACACCCATAAATATTACAATAGCCCATTTTTCAGAAACACCAAGCATCTGAGCAAGTGTCATTGCAGCACCTTTCATTTGAGATGAAAGATATGCAATTGCAGCAATAAGCAACCCAAAGGCAAAAATAGCCCTTATTGCTTGACTCTGATACCTTACCCTCGCAATATCAGGCAGAGTTGCTACAGATGTAACTTCAGCCATTGCCCTCATCCTTTTCCCAAGAACCCAATATGCATAAGCAAATCCAGGACCACATGCTATTGTCATCCATATTGATGAAAAACCAAGTTTATAAACAAGACCAGGGCCACCAACAAATCCAAAAGCACTCATCAGAGCAGCCATAGAAGCAAGTCCTATAGTAATAGGACCAAAAGACTTTGTACCACCAAAAAATCCCTCTGCTGTTTTAGCTTTTTTTGAAGCCCAAACACCCAATAAGACAGAAATTAGTAAGAAAATTATTGTATAAACAACTGTAAAAGTATTTGTTTCCATCTGTTCTGTTAATTTTTTATCTTGAGCAAAAACTGAAGAAAAACTTAATAAAGTAATGAAAAAAGGTAAAACCCTAGATATTATCTTCATATTATCCCCCTTATTTAAGTTTTTGATACTTATTTACTTCGTTCAAGAAGTCTTCCCATTCTTTTTCATCAACACTTTCATCAAAAAATACAACATAAGACAAAGCAGTAGTAAGAAGATTGCCAACCCAAAATATCAACAATGCAGCAGCCATTGAGGGATGCATACCAAGTATGAAAGAAGAAGTATCAACACTAACTCCTCTATAACTCAAAACAAGAGCAAAAGAAACAACCCATACAATAAATAAAACTATTGCAGGATAAAAAAGAGGAACTGGAGCCTTTACCTCATTTCTCTTTTCAATTCCCATCAATAAATAGAAAAATACAATGAAAGGTAATACAAAGAAAGTGATCTTTAGCAATCCTTCATCTTTAGACCAACTGGCTATTATAAGCCATATCCAAAGCAATGCATTGACCACATGTAATATGGTCTTAGCACCATCACTCAATTTAAACTTCATTAATACACCTCCTATTTAGTTTTTTTAAGTACATACTTATATTATGCAATTATCATTCCAAATTTTAATATATTGATTTTCAATATCTTTTTAAAGAATAAAAATATAATGTCCAAAAAATAGACAAATAAATAAGATCAAAAGTAAAGAAAAAAACAGAAATTTTTCTGAAAAATTAAGTAAAAATGCTATTTTATATTGATGTCTATTTTATAGACATAATTTGTACAAAATATAGACATAGTGTTAAATATCGAAACCAAAGTCTTTTATCTTTTTGTATAATAAACTCCTAGCTATACCAAGTATTTTTGCTGCTTGCTTCTTGTTACCATCAGCCTTTTTAAGTGCTTCTGCTATTAATCTTTTTTCTAATTCAAAAACAGAGCTTTTATAACTAATATTTTTATTTGTATCAATCCCATTTTCTTTTATAGAATCAACTTTGAAATTAAGAATATATTTAGGAATATCGTTAACACTTATTTTATAACCATTAAGTCCAACACTTATTGTCTCAACAACATTTCTAAGCTCTCTGACATTACCAGGCCAATAGTAATTCTCAAGTATTTCATATACTTCTTCATCTATTCCTATATTGCCAAAACCTATGTTGTCCATATATTCGGACAAGAAAAAATTAAACAATAACCTTATATCTTCTTTCCTTTCCCTAAGTGGTATCATTTCTATATGAAATACTGAGATCCTATAATATAAGTCTTCCCTGAAAAATCCTTTATCAATAAGATCCCTAAGATTCTTGTTTGTTGCTGCAAGAATCCTTACATTTACATTAATAGGTTTTGTGCCGCCTACTCTTTCAAACTCTCCTTCCTGTACAACCCTAAGCAATTTCGCCTGCATCTTAAGTGGTAAATCCCCTATCTCATCAAAAAAAACTGTTCCCCCATTAGCAATTTCAAACTTACCAGATTTGCTGTCCTTTGCTCCAGTAAAAGCACCTCTTTCATATCCAAAAAGCTCAGACTCAAAAAGTTCTTCTGGTATAGCACTGCAATTTATTCTGACAAAAGGTTTATTAAACCTAGGACTCTCAAGGTGTATAGCATGGGCAATAATCTCTTTTCCTGTTCCACTCTCACCTGTTATTATAACATTAGAATTAGTTGTTGCAATTTTTTTAGCCTTATCTATTATGCTTAAAACCTTCTGACTTTTAGTCTTTATTGAATCAAAGCTATACTTTGCATACCAATCTGAGTTTTGAGAATCTTTATAATAAGCAAGCTCTTTCTCTATTTTTTCAAGCTTTTTTAAAAACTGAGAAACTTCAAGTGAGTTTCTAAAAAGTATTAAACCTATAACACCAATAAAAATACCGTTATCAAATAAAGGTATTCTGCTTACAAGTAATGGTTTTCCTCTTGTCTCCCACACATAACCAATTTCTGGCTTTTTAGTTTCAGCAACTATTGGGATTCTACTTTCCTTAATAACCTCTCTTATATACTTACCTATTGATTCTTCCCTATTTACTCCCAAAAAATCTGCATAATTCTTATTTATATAAACAATTCTGCTTTTTTCATCTGTTATAACAATACCGTCATATGCTTGTTCAAAAGAGTTTAAAAAATAATTAAACAAAACCTCTTTACTAACCTTAGTATAAGATATGTCTTCCACTTTAACACCTAACATACCGTTTAAGTCTTCAATCTTTGATATAGAATAAAGCTTACTATTATAACTTATTATCCTATTTTTATCACTAGAAGAAACAAAGTCTCTTAGAATCTCAATAAAGTTATAGTCCTTTGAAGTTGTAAAAATAAGATTATAGTTTTTATCAAACACAAAAAACATTTATACACCTAAAAGTACAAAATATGTAAAATACCTTTTATAAATATACCTATAATACCACCTATTATAGCAGGTTTAACAACCTTAGAAGATTTAGGACCACTTGCAAGTATAGCAACACCAACAGGGTCAAGAGGGTTTATTACAAAGCCAGCAATCTTATTTAAGTCAAGAGCACTCATCAAACCCTTGTCTATAAGATCTATAGTAACACCCATCATTGCAGTACCACCAGCAATATACTTTGTCACTATTGGCAAAACAGATATGGATGAAACACCAAATTGTACAAATAATGGTTTTAAAACTTTTTCAAGAAACTCTATTACACCAACATTTTTTAATATGTTGACAATAAAAAGTGCAATAATTATCATAGATATTGAATTAATAGCAAGATTAAAGCCTTCAGATCCTGCTTCCATAAGTATTTTAAAAGTCTTTTGATCTGATTTTACATAATCAATCTTTTTTAAGAACTTTAAAGTATGAACTCCCATATTCTTAGCAAGAAAATGATATGTTATTATTCCAGTTAAAAACATAGATATAACAGAAAATAATATAGTAATACCTAAGTTTAAGCCTTTTGATGTTAATGGGAAAGTAGCATTAGCTTGAGGCATAGCAAATATTACAGCAAGCATAGATGCCATTTCTCTTTCTGATATTGATTCATCCTTTTCCATTATTGTAATTGTGGCAAGTGGTGCAGCAAAGTTAATAAAAAGTATTTGAAGAACTGCAAAAAGACCAATAGCAGGAAGACCAGAAAAAAACATAAGTGGTGATATTATAAAAGCCAATTTTGCCAATATACCCTTTTTTTCAATAAGCCTCATTATTGCCATCATTATAACAAGTATAGGTAAAAGTATGTATACACCAATCTCAAAGCCAGTCTTACCCGAAGATTTAATAATATCAACAAACCACATTTTAAAATCCTCTATCGTATAAACTTTTTAATAACAGTAATCAGAGTATCTTCATCAAAAGGTTTAATCACCCATCCTGATGCACCAATTTTTTTAGCTTTTTGCATCATGCTCACCTCAGTCTCTGTTGTAAGCATAACAACAGGTATAAACTTGAAACTATCATTTGACTTGATCCATTCTAAAAACTCAATCCCATTCATATTAGGCATATTAATATCACACAATATGATATTTATTTCAAGTCCTGAGTTTAATATATCAATAGCCTCTTTACCATCATAAGCGTGCTCATACTCAAGACCATTCTTTGTTATTATCATCTCAGCATTAACCTTTATAACATTTGAATCATCTATACATAAAACTCTTTTCATAAATTAACCCTAAAAAAGTTTTTGATTAAATTTAAAAATAAATAAATAAATCTCTATTTTGAAATAGAGTCTTTAGAATTTATAAATCACGAAAGAATCTAACTTAGAGAGAAAAAATAAAATGAAAAATATGACTAAAGGAAATATAACAGCAAATATAATAAACTTCAGTATACCATTGATATTAGGTAATTTTTTACAGCAGCTTTATAATGTAACAGATACAATAATAGTTGGAAGACTAATAAGCAAAGAAGCTCTTGCCAGTGTCGGTGCAAGTTTTCCAATAATATTCTTAATAATAGCCATAATATTTGGTCTAACACTAGGTGCCACAGTATTAGAGTCTCAATTTTATGGTGCAAGAGACATTGAAAACTTAAAAAAAGTAAATGGGACATTATATTTTTTTTTATTTACATTTTCAATAATAGTTACACTACTTGGAGTAATATTTTCAAAAGAAATATTAGTATTAATAGGCACACCTTATGAGGTTTTAAAAGATGCTAACTCATATCTTAGAATAAACTTTTTAGGAAGTATATTTATAATAGGTTTTCACGGTTTAAGCAGTTCATTAAGAGGTGTTGGAGACTCAAAAACTCCTTTATATTTATTGCTTATATCTACAGTTTCTAATATTATACTTGATATTTTGTTTATACTGTATTTTAATTGGGGTATAGAAGGTGCTGCATGGGCAACAGTAATATCAGAAGGAATATCTTTATTTTTAGGTATATCAATACTCCACAAGAAAGACTCAATACTAAAATTAAACTTAAAATACTTTAAAATAGATGTAAAATTACTTAAAACAATTTTAAAGATTGGTATACCTACAGGAATACAACAAACACTAGTAGCATTAGGATTTATAGGGCTTACAAAGATAGTCAACAATTTTGGGAAAGATGCACTAACAGGTTTTACAGTAGCAGGAAGACTTGATTCATTTGCTATGATGCCAGCAATGAGCTTTTCTGCGGCACTATCAACTTTTACAGGTCAAAATATAGGTGCAAAAAAAATAGATAGGGCAAGAGAAGGTCTTAAAAAGACAATTCTAATATCCTCAATCTATTCTCTAATAGTAGCAATAACAATTTATTTTTTTGGGACAGATATTATAAAACTATTTACAGATGACAATATAGTAATTCAAATAAGCCACGAATACCTTGTTATTGTTACATCTTTTTATATAGCATTCTCCTTAATGTTTGCTTTCCATGGTTTTTTAAGAGGTATAGGTGACACTTTTGTCCCAATGTTCTTTACAATTATTTCACTATGGGGATTAAGAATACCTATAGCATACATACTCTCAAAAAAAATTGGCCTTATAGGTATTTGGTGGGCAATACCTATAGCATGGGTTGTTGGTGCATTTTTATCATTCCTTTATTATTCTTTTGCTGATTGGCAAAAAAAGATATCTATATCAAAAATAAAACCAAAAGACATTGAAATTATTGCTGAAATAGAGTCTGAGTCAATAGAATAGTAGATCAAAGGAAAAGAAATTATAAGATATTATGTATTTAATAGAAGACTCATATTTTACATTATATTATATTATATCAATATAACAATTACAAAAAATTTTACTTTAAAATTTTAAATAATTTGTTATAAAATTAACTCAAAAACTAGACTTTTTTAATATTTAAAAGCCAGATAAATTAGTTAAAACTTAAAAAATATGTTTTCAATATTTACCAAAAGTAGTTTTAATCATTCTAAGATATTCTTTAATTTAATTTAATACATACGATATATGGGCTTTCGAATACGGTCCATTAGGCTTAAAACAAAAACTTTTATTAGCAGTTCTTGTTTCTTTTCTCTTACATATAAT
>Ga0308407_1001657_pt1 | contig 11264 bp, 6 predicted proteins | sample HotsprSampleMSe2_FD_203476 | JGI IMG/M metagenome (GOLD analysis project Ga0308407, IMG submission 203476) | Hot spring phototrophic mat microbial communities from Mushroom Spring, Yellowstone National Park, Wyoming, United States - 20060911_MSe2 ...
GCAGGGACGGTTCTGGTCAAGGATATTTATCCAGGGGTGAATGGTGCCTGGTCTTATTCTGAATACCCCTCCTTCACAGTGGTGAACGACGTGCTGTTCTTCGTCGCCAATGACGGCACGCATGGTCGGGAGCTGTGGCGAAGCGACGGAACGCCCGCAGGGACGGTTCTGGTCAAGGATATTTATCCAGGGGTGAATAGTTCCTCACCTTACAGCTTCAGCGTAGTGAACGACGTGCTGTTCTTCGTCGCCAATGACGGCACGCATGGTTGGGAGCTGTGGCGAAGCGACGGAACGCCCGCAGGGACGGTTCTGGTCAAGGATATTAATCCACTCAGTGCCGATTCCAACCCCTTTGGTTTGTTTTCCTACAACAACACGCTTTTCTTTAACGCTCGATATGGTACGTCTACGCGCTTCTGGCAGAGCGATGGTACGGCGGAGGGGACGGTTCAGGTTTGGGAAAGGCTACTCCATCGGTTGGCAGAGGTGAATGGCGTGCTGTTCCTCCATGATACTAACCTCTACCTCTACGCCATCGGTGGCAGTAGTACCCCATCACCCACCTCCACGCCGACGGCTACGGCGACGCCGACAGCTACGGCCACGCCGACGGCTACGGCCACGCCGACGGCTACAGCCATGCCGACAGCTACGGCCACACCGACGGCTACGGCCACGCCAACGGCTACGGCGACGCCGACAGCTACGGCCACGCCGACAGCTACGGCCACGCCGACGGCTACGGCCACGCCAAATCCCTCGGTACGATCAGTGACACCGAACGCGGGTGTGCGTTCTCAGACGACACGCATCACGGTGTGCGGCAACGGCTTTGCCACCGCCTCGGTACCGGTCGTTGAGTTGAGCAGTCTGGCCGGGCGCTTTTCGCTGACCGACGTGACGGCAATAGACGCCAGTGGCTGTTTTATGGCTACTGTTCCGGCAGGGCTGCCACGGGGGGTCTACGACCTGATTGTCACCAGTGGTGGTCAAATGGGCTTCTTGCTCGGTGCATTTCGTGTGCTGGATGACGACAGTCCACTGGTGTTACAGGTCATCCCGACCAGCGGTTACAATGATCGCACCACCAGTCTACTGGTGCAGGGGAGCAACTTTGCCGAGGGAGCCGTCGTGCGGCTCGGCGTCATTGCGTTAACCCCCACCATCCGTCTCAACAGCACAACGCTGCTGGCCGTGGTACCGGCAGGGTTATCGCCTGGGTCCTATCCGATCACCGTTGTCAATCCCGACGGGAAGCAGGGGACGCTCCAGGATGGCTTTACCGTGCTGGCTGCAACCGCGACGAACGATGATTTACTGAGCAGCAGTGACCAGCTCTGGCTCAATCCGGTGGTTCCTCAAGCCGGACAACCCGTTGAATTAGGCCTCCTGGTGCAACGGCGCGGCGGGAAGCAGGTGCTGCAAGGGGTAGTGGTTGAATTCCGCCGTGAAAGCGTCAACGGCCCGCTCCTCGGTCGGAAAACGATACCCTTCCTCGATCCGGTGGACAGCAGCGAGAGTACCGAACCACTCACCGTGACCTTCCCCACGGCAGGGGAAGTCACGCTGGTGGCGATTATCGACCCGGAGAATAGGGTGAGTGAGAGCGACGAGACCAACAATATCGTGCAACGAACGGTGGTGATTGCGCCGCCCGCCGACGACCGCATACCGCCGGTGGTTGAGGGGATTACGGTGAACGAGGACGATGCCATCACGGTGAGCAGCCAGGACGTGATGCTCAACATTCGGGCCAGCGACAATAGTGGGCAGGTTGAGGAGGTGCACATCACCGAGTATGTCTACAACGAGGGGGCGCAACGCTGGGTACCGGTCGCGCAGTCGGGCTGGCTGCCCTATCGGCAGACTCCAGACCGGTACCGCTGGTCGTTGGGGGCACTACCGGGGATGCGCTACGTACAGGTGCGGGCTCGCGACGGTGCGGCGAATGTGTCGATTGGCAATGCTCGGCGCTTGATAAACTATGTTGCGCCGACCGACCGCATTGCCCGTGGACAGACGCGCATCTATCGCTATATGGTAGCAGCAGGCCAGGAGTTGCGTGTCCGCTTGGAGGTGCTGAGTGGTGATGCGGACTTGTATGTCTGGTCGTCGGATGTGCGGCAGTCGGCGTGGGTGAGCAACCAGGAGGGAACGGCACGGGAAGAGGTCATCGTGCCTGCCAGTGCGGTCGTGCCTGGGATGTATCAGATTGAGGTCTACGGCTACAGCGAGGCGGAATACCGGCTGACAACGGACATCCGAGCAGCGACCAGCGGAACGGTCGCGCTCAGCGGCGGTCTGACGACAACGAAGCCGGTACCGTCGCGGCCGTTGGTGGCCGTGGCAAGTGTGCCGGACGAGCGGGTGGGAAGCATACCACCGCTGGTGCGGGTAGATGAGCCACCGCCGGCTGGCCGACAGCGGGTATATGTCCCCATGATTGTGCGGTAGGGAAGTGGACGTGGCGTGGGACGGTGTGTTCGCCGTTCCCACGCCTAGGCGATGCAGTCCATCTGCGTTTCAAGGCTAGCTGTGGCTCGGTTGCTACGGTGGTTGTCAGATACGGTGCTAGCGGTGGGGTAGAAGAAGGAACATCAGTATGAGGTGGGGGCAATGCCTCTAATAACCGTGCTGCGACGTTCCACGGTGTCAAGCGTTTGGTAGGCGACCGCTAGGCAGGTCGCCGTTGTGTTATCTGGGGTGATGAAACGTGCGGTTAGCAAGGTACGGTACGGCGCAAGCCAAAGGTATGCAGCCGGTTCGGCTTCCCGACGATTAGAGCCAAGCTCCTGCGAATATGGGGCGAAGGGAGCAGCAAACCATCGCTCAGCCGCGTTCCTCGTGTTTCTTGGAGGACGGCAATGGTGTTTCCCAAAAAGACCTGTTGGTAGTGGTCATCAGTGATCATCGGTTGCCAACTCACGCGATCATCTGATATACGCCTTCTACCTCTCCGGCAGGCGCATCTGTGAAGAATATAGCGACATACTATTCCTGCAATCAATGTCAAATCGTGATAGATACTATGCAGGAACGATATTGATACGGTAGCCGCAAATTGTAGGAAGCCCCTTCATCGGCGCCTCGACTGGCAAAATCGCTCTTTCCGCATCACAATGCGTCTGATAGCAAGTCTTCCCCGATGTCGGGAAAAAAGGACAACAGTGCATTGACCCGCATCCGTTTCAAACATTCAGCGTATCACGGGCACGTATCAACATCATACCACGCTTGTCAGATGTTCATTCCATGTCGCAAAGCGTTAACCGTCCGTGAAATTTAGAACAACATCATGGTATACTACAGCTATCGGTGAACCTTCAACTAAATGAGCACACAACAATGATTCGTTGATGACGGGGGAGTCCATGAGTGTAACAGGGCGACTGGCAGGAAAGATTACGCTCATTACCGGCGGTGCTGGCAACATTGGTAGTGAACTGACAAAACGTTTTCTGGCTGAAGGAGCAACAGTTATTATTAGTGGGCGTAATGGCGCCAAACTCACTGCCCTGGCCGAACAGATGCGGTCAGAGGCTGGAGTTCCGGCGAAGCGGATCGACCTCGAAGTGATGGATGGGGGCAATCCGGCAGATGTGCGTGCTGGTATTGAGGCGATCGTGGCCCGTCATGGCAAGATTGATATTTTAGTGAACAATGCTGGCAGCGCAGGCGCCCAACGACGGTTGGCTGATATTCCGCTTACCGATGCCGAACTCGGTCCTGGCGCCGAGGAAACGTTGACTACGAGCGTTGCCAATTTACTTGGTATGCCGTGGCATTTGATGCGGATCGCGGCGCCACATATACCGCCAGGAGGAGCTATCATCAATATTTCGACTATCTTTTCGTATGCTGAGTACTATGGACGTATCCCGTATGTTACCCCGAAAGCTGCACTCAATGCGCTATCGCAGATTGCAGCCCGCGAGCTTGGTGCACGTGGTATTCGCGTGAATACTATTTTTCCTGGCCCGATTGAGAGCGAACGGATTCACACCGTCTTCCAGCGCATGGATCAATTGAAAGGTAGCGCGGAAGGTGATACAGCGCAGCAATTCTTGGCAACGATGCGATTGTGGCGGGCGAACGATCAGGGGGAACTTGAGCGCCGCTTCCCAACGGTTGGTGATGTGGCCGATGCGGCGGTCTTTCTGGCCAGTGATGAGGCAGCAGCCCTTGCTGGGGAAACCATTGCTGTTACCCATGGCATGGAACTTCCGCTGCGCAGCGAAACCAGCTTACTGGCGCGCACCGACCTGCGCACGATCGATGCGAGTGGTCGGACGACGCTGATCTGTGCCGGTGATCAGATCGAAGAGGTGATGGCGCTGGCCGGTATGTTACGCACGTGTGGCAGTGAAGTCATTATCGGCTTCCGTTCGGCCACTGCTCTGGCTCAGTTCGAGCAAGCAGTGAGTGAAAGTCGTCATTTAGCGGGTGCAACCTTTACCCCACCAATTGCGTTACCACTCGATCCCCGTGATCCAACCACAATCGATGCGATCTTCGACTGGGCGGGAGAGAATACCGGTGGCATTCACGCAGCAATTATTCTCCCTGCTTCTAGCCGTGAACCGGCTAACCAGGTGATTGAGGTTGATGATGCCCACGTCATGCAATTTCTGGCCGATGAGATTGTTGGTACGATTGTGATTGCCAGTCGCTTGGCCCGTTATTGGCAATCTCAGCGTCTGACGCCGGGCGCCCGTGCCCGTAGTCCACAGGTTATCTTCCTCTCGAATGGAGCGAATGCCGCAGGGAACGTGTACGGTCGCATTCAAAGTGCGGCTATCGAGCAGTTGATTCGGGTATGGCGTCACGAGGCCGAACTCGATTATGCCCGTGTGACTGCCAATGGTGAGCGGGTGTTACCGGCGGTATGGACAAATCAGATTGTGCGCTTCGATAATCGCAGCCCTGAAGGGTTAGAATTTGCCTGTGCGTGGACGGCTCAGTTACTACACAGCCAACGCCGGATCAGCGAAATTACTCTCAATATTCCTGCTAACGTTAGCGCTACTACCGGTGCGCGTAGTACGTCAGTGGGTTGGGCCGAAAGTCTGATCGGCTTACACCTGGGCAAGGTTGCGCTCATCACCGGTGGTAGTGCCGGCATCGGCGGCCAGATCGGTCGGCTACTGGCGCTCAGCGGTGCACGAGTGATGCTGGCAGCCCGCGACCGTCATAAACTAGAGCAGATGCAGGCGATGATTCGGGCCGAACTGGCTGAAGTGGGTTACACTGATGTCGAAGATCGGGTACACATCGCACCTGGTTGCGATGTCAGTAGTGAAGAACAGCTTGTTGATCTTGTCGAACGTACCCTGGCTACGTTTGGCACCGTGGACTATCTCATTAACAACGCTGGCATCGCTGGTGTCGAAGAAATGGTTATAGACATGCCGGTAGAGGGCTGGCGGAACACACTGTACGCTAACCTGATCAGCAACTACTCGCTAATGCGCAAACTGGCGCCCTTGATGAAGAAACAAGGTAGTGGCTATATCTTGAACGTTTCCTCCTACTTTGGCGGTGAAAAAGAGGCTGCCATTCCCTATCCCAATCGGGCTGACTATGCCGTTTCAAAGGCTGGTCAGCGGGCAATGGCCGAGGTCTTTGCCCGCTTTCTGGGGCCAGAAGTGCAGATCAACGCGATTGCGCCGGGGCCGGTTGAAGGCGATCGTTTGCGTGGCACGGGTGAACGTCCTGGTCTGTTTGCCCGTCGCGCACGGCTCATTTTAGAAAACAAGCGGCTTAATGAACTGCACGCGGCACTAATAACCACTGCCCGTACCGATGCACGTCCGATGCGTGAGCTGGTGGAACTGCTATTACCGAACGATGTGGTCGCACTAGAGCAGAATCCCGCGACGCCGCAAGCCTTACGTGAACTGGCCAAACGCATTCGCAGCGAAGGTGATCCAGCAGCTTCTTCGAGTAGCGCACTGCTTAACCGCTCGATTGCGGCGAAGCTCCTCGCCCGCTTGATAAACGGTGGCTACGAGCTACCTGCCGATATGTTTGCGCATCTGCCTCTTCCGCCCGATCCATTCTTCACCCGTGCTCAGATCGACCGTGAGGCGCGCAAGGTGCGCGATGGTATCATGGGAATGCTCTATCTACAACGGATGCCAACCGAGTTTGATGTGGCGATGGCTACGGTTTACTATCTCGCCGACCGCAATGTCAGCGGCGAGACCTTCCACCCCTCGGGAGGGTTGCGCTACGAACGCACTCCTACCGGCGGTGAGCTGTTTGGCATGCCTGCTCCGGAACGGCTGGCCGAGTTGGTCGGTACAACCGTGTACCTCATTGGCGAACATCTTACCGAGCATCTGAATCTCCTTGCACGGGCTTATCTCGAACGCTACGGTGCGCGCCAAGTCGTGATGATCGTAGAGACAGAAGCCGGTGCAGAGACTATGCGTCGCTTGCTCCACGATCATGTTGAGGCCGGTCGGCTTATGACGATTGTTGCCAGCGATCAGATTGAAGCAGCGATTGATCGGGCAATTGCGCACTATGGTCGCCCTGGGCCGGTAGTCTGTACGCCTTTCCGTCCTCTGCCCACTGCACCACTGGTTGGCCGTAAAGATAGCGACTGGAGTACAGTGCTAAGTGAGGCCGAATTTGCTGACTTGTGTGAACACCAACTGACTCACCACTTCCGGGTGGCGCGCAAAATTGCCTTGTGCGACGGTGCTAGCCTGGCGCTGGTCACACCAGAAACGACTGCTACGTCGAGTACCGAACAATTTGCGTTGGCGAACTTTGTCAAAACAACTTTACATGCCTTCACCGCGACCGTCGGCGTCGAAAGTGAACGTACTGCGCAGCGTATTCTGATCAATCAGGTAGACCTGACCCGTCGCGCACGTGCTGAAGAGCCACGCGATCCGCATGAACGCCAACAAGAACTCGAACGCTTCATCGAAGCGGTACTGTTGGTGACCGCGCCACTTCCACCCGAAGCCGACACCCGCTACGCTGGTCGAATCCATCGCGGGAGAGCGATAACAGTGTAAGATACATGCAAATTGTTCTCGTGTGAATCTGAAAAATCCCTTGCCAACGCCTGCTAACTCGCCCCTGTCCTCTCTCACCAGGTGAGAGGACGGGGGAAATGGAGGTGGCTGACACTTCTCTCACCTAGGAGAGAGGACGGGAAAAATGGAGGCGAGGCTGACACGCCTCACTTTCTCCCTGTCCTCCTTCCTCTCTCAGCAGATGAGAGAACGGAAAAATGGGGGGGTGGGTTAGTACCTACCCCTTCCTCTCACTCCTCTTTCCTATTTCTTATCTCTTCACCTCGCCACTGTTGACTAGGAAAAAACTCTGAAGGCCTGCCGTGAGGGGGGCCAACGTTCTTTCTCTCCAGTCCCCACGTTCCCCCTTCCTCTCCCCGTGTGGGAGAGGAAGGGGGCCAGGGGGAAGGTGAGGGGAGCCAGGCGTGCTCGGCAGTACAGGCGCTGACATCGTTGCAACTCTGTTCCAGTGTGTCGCGGAGACGCATACGTTGCCAGCCAACGTTCCCCTGACGATTATGGAGATGCCATAATCGAGCCTCATCAAAAGTCTAAGTTTTTTGATCATGCTCTAAGTAAGACATCAAGCCCCCCTAGACAAACATCAGCTCTTTCTGTAAACTAAAATATAGGAGGTTCTATGCACGTCTCACGCGAGCCGATCCTGGTCATTGCTGCACATGCCGACGATATTGAGTTTGCCGCTGCTGGAACGATTGCCGGTTGGGCAGCGGAAGGCTATCCCATTACGTACTGCATCATCACTGATGGGTCGGCTGGCTCGAACGAACCGGGGATACTTTCAGCAGACCTGATCAAGCGTCGCCAGGACGAACAACGTGCAGCAGCGCACGTCCTTGGGGTGCAAGATGTGCGCTTCCTTGGTTACCGTGATGGTATCCTCCAGCCAACACTCGAGCTACGACGCGAACTAACCCGACTCATTCGCGCTGTACGCCCCTTCCGAGTCCTTTGTCAGGACCCAACGCTTGTCTTTGCCGGTAGCACTTACATCAACCATCCCGATCACCGTGCCGCTGGTGAAGCTGCGATCTACGCTGTTTTCCCGAGCGCTGAAACGCGCCCGATCTTCCCGGAATTGCTGGCCGAAGGGTATGAACCGCACAAAGTGCGCGAACTCTATCTGATGTTCCCGGCTGCCCCTGATCTCTACCTCGACATCAGCGATCGGATCGAGCAGAAAATTGAAAGTCTGCTCTGCCATCGTTCACAACTCGGCCCCGATGTTGCCGATTGGGTGCGCAAGTGGGATGCCGAGAACGGCGCACGGATTGGCGTTGCTTACGCTGAAGTATTCCGGGTTATTCGCCTCGTCGATAATTAACCCCGCGACACCAGATTTACCTTTCACGAGCAGCAAACCGCTGTTCGCAGACGGTTTGGTGTACGCGCCGGTTTGTATTTTATTGCTGCCGAAATATCGGCTAGAAAGGAATAACATTGGCAGATTGATTGGCATGAGGTGCGTGCGTGTCAGGGCCGCCCGCATCTCGGTCACACCGGTTGCATAGACCGGCGTGTAGCCCTGTTCGTCGTGTCCGCGCCAGCGTCGGGGTATGTGCCCACGATGTGGTCTCCTTTCATGAACCTGCTGCGGTGTTGCAGCCGCGCATACTGCGCGTCAGAGATCACGGTTGCGGACGTAGCCAGGAGTTTATATGAGTACCATCACAAACAATCGACATCAGGCCCTCAGTGATAACGTTTGGCTGCACTTTTTCCAAATGGGCCACTTTTCCAGTACCAACGCGCGGCCCACGATACTGGTGCGAGGTGAAGGGTCGCGCGTATGGGATCAAGACGGTAATGAGTATATTGACGGTCTCTCTGGTTTATTCACGGTAAATGTCGGTTATGGTCGTCGCGAGATCATCGAGGCGATCAGTGCACAACTGAGTGAAATCGCTTACGTCAGTCCTTTTAGCTTCCCTAGTCTTCCGCTCATTGATCTGTCTGCCCGCCTGGCAGCGATCAGCCCTACCGGCCCACGGTCACGAGTGTTCCTGACGACCGGCGGTTCCGATGCCGTCGAGACGGCGCTGAAAATAGCGAAGGTGTACCAGCGTCGCCGTGGCTTCGCCGACCGGACGAAGATTATTGCCCGCCGTGTCAGTTATCACGGTACCTCGATGGGTGCCCTCTCGGTCAATGGTGTGACCTCGATCCGCAACGGCTTTGGTCCGCTTGTGCCTGGCGCACGCCATGTTCCGTTACCGTATCGCTTCCGCTGTGACTATTGTGCGGAACATAGCGCTTGCCGGGGTGTTTGCGTTGATGAGGTGGAACGCCTGATCGAGTTTGAAGGTCCTGAAACAATTGCCGCTATTATTATGGAACCGGTCCAAAACAGTGGTGGTGCAATTGTTTCACCTCCGGGTTACCTGCAACGTATTCGCCAGATCTGCGATCACTACGGTATCGTGATGATCATGGACGAGGTGATCTGCGGCTTTGGCCGGGTTGGTGACTGGTTTGGTTCGACTGCGATGGGGGTAAGCCCCGACATCATCACCTGCGCAAAAGGTATTACCAGTGGTTATGCGCCACTCGGAGCAGCTATTGTACGCGATACGATTGCCGATGTTTTCGTTTCTGAGAATGATGCCGATAAGTTCATGCATGGCATCACCTTTGGCGGACACGTTGCTAGTTGTGCAGCGGCGTTAGCCAATCTGGCGATTATCGAGCGAGAACATCTGCTTGAGCGTGCACGTGAGATGGGGGCTTACTTGATGCGCGAGTTGATCGCTGCCGTTGGTGATCATCCCAATGTCGGTGAGGTGCGTGGGATGGGGATGTTTATGGCGGTTGAGCTGGTTCGCGACCGGGTCACACGCGAGTCGTTGGAGGAAGAGCGTTTAATGGGCTGGTTGAGCGATCAGTTGAAGCAGCGCGGCCTGATCTGTCGAGCGGATGATCGGCTTGAACCGGTGATCCAGCTAGCCCCGCCATTGATCCTTACCAAAGATGAGGCTGATCGTTGCGTAAAGATCGTAGCGGAAGCCATCCATGCCCTTGGCCGACGAGTAGGTAGCACGCCGACGGTGATCGCGCTCGGCACTGCTCCCCTTGCGCTGGAAAAGACGACTGCGGCAGCGGCTGATTAACGACCGGGAAAGCTATTGAACAGTTAGCCCGAAGGATCCCCTTCCTTTCGCGAAATGGGGGGAAGGGGGATTATTAAATCCGCCGGCAGTCAGCGTGTCCAGGGTACACTATCTCGTGTACCTTGTTCGCCGCGTGGATGTGGGCCAGTTGCTCTCCAGCCCCCCGCTTGCGGGGGAGCGGGAGACCTAGGGATGATGAGGCGCTGATGTGCTCCTCGGTGGGTGCTTGTCGTCCACCATACCTGCGGGCCAGAGGCCCGCGCACGCAGGTGACTTTGGGGTGGTATCACACACCTGCGCATCGGCGCAGGTGTCTGACGCGGGCCAGAGGCCCGCGCACGCAGGTGACTTTGGGGTGGTATCACACACCTGCGCATCGGCGCAGGTGTCTGACGTGGGCCAGAGGCCCGCGCACGCAGGTGACTTTGGGGTGGTATCACACACCTGCGCATCGGCGCAGGTGTCTGACGCGGGCTAGAGGCCTGCGCACCCAGGTGACTGCGGGGTGGTATCACACACCTGCGCATCGGCGCAGGTGTCTGACGCGGGCCAGAGGCCCGCGCACCCAGGTGACTTTGGGGTGGTATCACACATCTGCGCATCGGCGCAGGTGTCAGACGCGGGCCAGAGGCCTGCGCACCCAGGTGACTTTGGGGTGGTATCACACACCTGCGCATCGGCGCAGGTGTGTGACGCGGGCCAGAGGCCTGCGCACGCAGGTGACTTTGGGGTGGTATCACACACCTGCGCATCGGCGCAGGTGTCTGACGCGGGCCAGAGGCCTGCGCACCTAGGTGACTGCGTGGGTCAGAAGTTATCGGTAGCAGGGATAGGATCGTTGTCGGTATTCCGCTGCTAGTGCCTCGGTGACTCGCAGCAGAGAATGCTGAAACCCTTCTCTGATCCACGGTTTTGCTTCACACCGAAGCTGCTTCACTACGGTATTCGCGCCAGAGACGTCGTAATTCGGTGGCTGGATCACGCCAATAGCGCTCTGGATCAATCGGTAACGTAGGTAACGTCTTTGTCGTCGGCAACCGGTTGATAACTTCGCGCAAGGCATCCCAGGCGGCCTTCGGGCGTCCGTTTGCCGTCCATAACC
>Ga0308407_1001660_pt1 | contig 11248 bp, 9 predicted proteins | sample HotsprSampleMSe2_FD_203476 | JGI IMG/M metagenome (GOLD analysis project Ga0308407, IMG submission 203476) | Hot spring phototrophic mat microbial communities from Mushroom Spring, Yellowstone National Park, Wyoming, United States - 20060911_MSe2 ...
GAGTAAAAGGTAAGAATTCATCATAATTTTAGAATTTTAAGTTGATACAATACATTCAAGGTCTAAAAATAACAAAAAAGTTTTTTTTACAAAACAAAAATTTAAAAATATTTTCAAAAAGGCTTGTTCATTTCGTATTTGGTAGGGTTTGTTTGTGTATAATACTTATTCAAGCCATCGCCAGCGAGCCGTAAGAGAAGCAATCTCTCAACCAACAGATTACTTCGGTTTGCCAAAAGCAAACCTCGTAATGACGTTTCTTTCACGTTTTGCAGTTCGCTTCGGCTTCGCTCTATTGTTCGCTTCGGCTTCTCTCAGCGAACAATAGTTGGAATTACTTCACGCGTTCGATATATTCGCCTGTGGTGGTGTTGATGCGTATCAGTTCGCCTTCGTTCACAAACAAAGGCACTTGTATGGTAGCTCCTGTTTCGAGGGTGGCAGGTTTAAGGGCTTTGGTGGCGGTATCGCCTTTTACGCCGGGTTCGGTATAAGTAACGAGCAATTCCACCGTAAGAGGCAACTCAACAGACACTGCTGTATTGGTATCATCAAAACTTACTTTTACGGTAGCTCCCTCTTTCAAAAATTGTAAGCCATCGCCGAAGGCAATTTCAGGGATATAGATTTGCTCAAAGGTTTCGTTATCCATACAAACCAAATTTTCGCCATCGCGATACGAATACATCATTTCTTTTACTTCTACACGCACAATCTCGACGGTTTCATCGGGGCGGAAACGGTTTTCTAAAAGTCTTCCGTTTCTCACATTACGCATTTTCATTTGGTAGAAAGCACGCAAATTGCCGGGAGTGCGGTGTTCTAACTCAATAACTTGCACTAATTCATTATTGTAACGGATAAAATTGCCTTTGGATACGTCAGATGCTTTTGCCATAAAGATTTTTAGTTTTTTTTTCGCAAAAGTAATTTTTTTGAAAGAAAATACAAAATAAATTGGCTTTGCTGACCTCACCCTAAATCCCTCTCCAAAGGAGAGGGACTTAAAGCCTCACCCTAAATCCCTCTCCAAAGGAGAGGGACTTGAAGCCTCACCCTAAATCCCTCTCCACATTTCGGCTTCGCTCAATGACCAAAGGAGAGGGACTTGAAACCTCACCCTAAATCCCTCTCCAAAGGAGAGGGACTTGAAGCCTCACCCTAAATCCCTCTCCAAAGGAGAGGGACTTAGAGCTTTTTCCCAAAAATATATACATTGAAAATCAATATAAAACAAAATTTGCGTAATTCGTTCTGTCTGGGTGAGTTACTTCGTAGCGATTAGATGTTCGTAAATAGTTATCAGTTGCTTATAGACCTTTTCGGGCGTGTAATAATTGAGGTAGGTTTGGCGAGCATTTCGGCAAAAATCGGCATAATTTGAGGTAGATTGTATTTGCTGTATTTTCATGGCTAAACTTTCGGGATTACTTGCCTCAAAATGCCAACCGTTGTAGCCATCGCTTACTAATTCGTTGAGGTTGTCTATATCGGAAATGAGAATGGGCAAACCTGCGGAAAAAGCCTCCAAAATTACCAAAGGCATACCCTCGTACCACACCGAAGGAAATAGCAAAGCCTTGGCTTGCTTCATTTTTTCTACGATAAAATCTTTCCCCTGAAAGCCGTGATAGATGATGTTGGGGTTTTGTTGAGCAAAAGTTTTTACCAAATCTTCCAAATCGCCAGTGCCTACGATTTCAAGCAAAAAATCGGTTTTTTGGCTTGCTTCAAGCAAAATTCTGATACCTTTCTCCTCAGAAAGTCTGCCTACGTACAAGAAAAATGACTTCCTTGTCGTTATTTCTCCTGCTCCCCTGTCTTCTACGAAATTAGGCTTTACGAAAATTTGTTTTTCAGACAGATGCAAGGCACTATTCAGAAACTTTCGTTTGGCAAATTCGGAAAAACAAATGTAAGCATCAACTTTGTTTTTCCAAGTTTTTGTTATTTTATGAATGGTGCTTAGTAACGTAATTTGAGCTGAAAGCAAGCGATTATCGTAACAAGCATACCGAACCGCCGAAAGTGGCAAAAGCGAATGCGTACAAAGTTCGCAGATTTTTCCTTCTCGCAATAGCAAAGCATTGGCACAAATCAAACGGAAATTATGCAAAGTAAGCACTACGGGAATATTTTGAGCTTTTGCCTCGTAAAAAATAGCAGGCGAAGCCTCTTTCCAAAAGTTATGTACGTGTATGATGTCGGGTTTGAAATCTTGAATTGTATTGCGTAATAATTTACGAGCATCAAAGTTGTAAATACTTCGTAAGCCTGTTTTGATTTTATCGGCAAAGCCTGCAAGTGGCTTGTTCTGAAACAAAAGCGTTTCTACTTGATGCCCTTTGGCTACGAGTAAATCTCTTTCTGCCTCAAATGTAGCATCTTCGCCGCCGTAATGTAAATAACGGTTATGGACAAGTAATATTTTCAAGGTTTTTGATTTTTTGACCTCACCCCAAATCCCTCTCCAAAGGAGAGGGACTTTTTTGACCTCACCCTAAATCCCTCCAAAGGCTAATCTTGCAGGGGGTTTGTGAAAATACCTCAAATATTTGATTACCAACATTTTTTATTTTGTGGTAGATACGCACCGCAGTAGATACGCACCGCAGTAGATACGCACCGCAGTAGATACGCACCGCAGTAGATACGCACCGCAGTGCGTATCTACATTTGTGTAATAGAATAAGAACCTTGAGAATTTTCACCAAAACATAAATATTGTTTTTGAATTTTATTTCAATCTTGAAATCCCTACAAGATTAGCTCCAAAGGAGAGGGGCGTTTTTGACCTCACCCTAAATCCCTCTCCAAAGGAGAGGGACTTTTTTTAAATTTATAGAATATTGAGTGATTGCTCTTTAATTTTTTCAAGTTCTTCTTTCATTTCAACTACGTAGCGTTGAATAGTAGCATCGTTAGCTTTTGAGCCGATGGTATTGATTTCTCTGCCAATTTCTTGGGAGATGAAATTGATTTTCTTGCCGTTGGAGTTTTTATCTTGCAAAACTTCTCGCAAATAATCTAAATGTTTCTGCAGACGGACTTTTTCTTCCGAAATATCTAACTTTTCAATGTAATAGATAAGTTCTTGCTCAAAGCGATTTTTGTCGAAGGCATCATCATTTTTGAGTTCTTGGATTTTTTGGTGCAGTTTTTCTCTGATGTAAGCAAGGCGTGGTTTGTCTAATTCGTTTATTTTTTGAAGTAAAATTTCTATGTTTGTGGTGTATTCCAGTAATTTTTTTTGTATTACAGAACCTTCTTGCTCTCTAAATTGTTTGCAGGCTTTCAGAGCAAGCACGAGGGTTTCTTGTAGGTGTATCCACTCGTCGTCGGAGAGGGTAGAAATAACATTTTTTTGGCTATTTTCAGCCATTTGTACGGCAATTCTGAAAACATCGGTGGTGTCGGCGTGTAATTTTTGACTAATTTTGAGCAAACGCTCGTAAAGTACTGTTATCAATTCCTCAGAAATAGGTAATTCGCTACTTTGGTTTTTTCTCTGCAAATCAATCGTCAGACTTACTTTTCCTCTTTCCAGATACTCTTGGATAAGCGTTCTGATTTCTGTTTCTTTCTCGCCTAAATCTCTTGCTATTTTTAAATTAAGGTCTAAAAATTTAGCATTGAGCGTTTTGACTTCTATCTCAATGCTAAATTGTTCGGTGTCTTTTCGGGCTTTGCCGTAGCCTGTCATCGATTGCAACATAACTAACTTGTTGTGGTTTAAGTATTTTCAGAGTTGAAACACGAGTAAAGCCCCCCCGAGTTGGATTTTATCGCCTTGTTTGAGGATATGTTTTTGGACACGATTACCATTTAGGATTACACCATTGGTGCTGTTGTTGTCGCTAATGAACCAATTTCCGCCTTCATTGCTAAGGATAGCGTGGCTGCCTGAAACGGTTTCAATAGGAATAACAATATCGTTTCCTTCTTTTCTGCCGATAGTCATGGTAGGTTTATGCAACATAAAATTTTGCTGAAAGCCTTGCCCCGAAACCGAAAGCGTAGGCGTACCACCTCCCCCACCGATGTAGGTTTTCTTGGGGTCAAATTTCTTAGGTTCTTCTTTGATTTCGGTAGGTTTGCTTTGTTGTTGCAAAATTTGTTGTTGGAGGCGTTGTTGTTCTTGTTGGAACTGCTGTTGTTGTTGTGCTAACTGGGCTTTTAAGGCTTCTTGCTCAGCTTGGTGTTGGGCTTTTTCTTTTTGCTGTTTCTGATAAAACCAAAAACCTATGCCCCCCAAAACAACTACGGCTAAGACAATGAACAGTAATGAGTTATTTCCTTTGCTTTCCGAAGTGTTTTCATTAGTTTCTTTGTTTTCGTTTTGGGCTTGTGGAGGTATGATGTTCAGTGTTTGAGTTTGCCCATCTATACTGATGCTAATTCCCTCTACATCAACCGTATTTGGCACGGTGAAAGTAATTTCGTAGTTATTGCTTGCAGCACTTGGTTTTTCGGCTTCTATTTTTACGAAATCTTCAATAGCATTCGTAATTTCTTGGCTGTTGCTTACAAGTTGGCTTTTGGCTTGAGTTTTATCAGCAAGTTTTTTAAGATTATCCAAAGCATAGGCGTAACCTGTTTTATAGACTAAGGAAAACACTTGCACGCCTGTTTGCGAGGCTTTTTCGGCACAATCTTCAATTTTGATAGGTGAATAACTTTTATTTACGCCTGCTGTAAGCACAATAAGCTGTTTTTGAGGCGTAGTAGCTGTTTTGCCGATGTACTCAATGGCATCATAAATGGCTTTATGGACATCGGCTTGCTGCTGACTATCGACAACAGGCTTAATTTTCTGTTTGATTTCTTCGGCAAAAGCATCTTTTTTGGTGGTAAAATCTACACTCAAATTATTCAAAATTTTGCTTTCAGCATTAGCTTTCCAAAACGACGAGCCATTGAAATATACACCTTCGGGGGCTTTTCGCAAAAAATCGTTGATGCCTGTTTTGAAATTATTTACCACGCCTACATTCGTAAAGCCCGAAGTTTCAATCAAGAAATACACCGATTTACCTTGCGATTGTTCATTGCTCGGAATTTCTTGTTTTACGAGCTGAAAATCAATATTCTGACCTTTCTGAGAAAGTTTTACATTTTCTTTACTCAAACTTTTTTCCGAAACCACCCGCAACTGAATTTTCGGAAAAGCCTGCGAATTTATCTCTACATTCTGCCCAAAAGCTAATTGAGCAGTAATTAAGCATAAAAAAAACAAACTTTTTTTCATAATTTTTGCGGTTTAAGGTATCAACCCAAAAAACAAATTAGGCATTAAGCCAAAAAGTATAGTAAGCAGTGTAGTAAGCAACAGAGCAAAGATGTAAGGCGTAGTAACTTCTATTTTAATATCTTGATTTCTGTTGTGGGGTTCTTTGAGATACATCGCAATAATTACACGGAAATAATAATACAAACCTACTGCCGACATCAAAGCCGCCAGTACCATCACCCAATACAAACCACGTTCAAAAGCACTGATAAATATCCAAAGTTTGCCTAAAAAACCCGCCGTAAGAGGAATGCCCGCCAAAGAAAGCATTGCAATAGTCATCACGATTGCTAAAAATGGATTTTGCTTTGCCAAACCATTGAAACTGCTGTATTCTTCGTTTTTGATTTTGGCAGAAACTAACATCAGCACCCCAAAAGCCGAAACCGTAGCCAACGAATACGACAACGAGTAAAACAAAATTGCCGAAAGACTACGTTCATTGAAGGCTGTAACCGCTAAAAGCAAATAACCTGCGTGAGAAATACTCGAGTACGCCATCATTCGCTTGAAACTTTGTTGATAGACAGCCGTAACGTTTCCTACAACAAGCGTGAGAGCCGCTACAATACTCAAACTCAACTGCCAATAGTTGTAAGTAGGTGCAAAAGAAGTAGAAAGTAATTTGAACATCGCTGCAAAGCCTGCTGTTTTTACAATCGTAGCCATAAAAGCCGTAAAAAGCGTAGGCGAGCCGTCATACACGTCGGGTGTCCAGAAATGAAATGGTGCTACCGAAACTTTAAAGAGCATTCCTATCAATACAAACATCAAGCCCAAATAGAGCATTGGTGAAGGCGTTTGTGTAGCCGCAACATATTTCTCGATGCCCGAAAGCGAAAATGCTCCTGTTGCTCCGTAAAGCAAAGCTATGCCAAACAGAAAAATCCCCGTAGCAAAAGCCCCTTGCAAAAAATACTTCATTGCCGCTTCGTTGGAACGTAAATTGCGTTTGTTTGCCCCCGCAAGCACATACATTGCGATAGAAAGCAGTTCAACACCTACAAAAAGCATCAAAAGATTTTCATAGCTTACCATCATTACTGCTCCTACCAACGAAAACAGCAAAATGGCATAATATTCGGCAGGCTGGGCTTCTTTGTCTTGAATGTAATTTTGCGACAAAGGAATTATCAGAAAAGCCGTTCCGAGCAAAATAGCCGTAAAAAGTACGCTGGTCTTGTCGGTAGTCATCATTGCGTTGTTGATGATACTGCCCAAATCGAGCGGTTTTGACCATTCTACCAGATTAGCTACAAAAGTAAGTAGCAAAAACACAACAGCACTTACAAAAAGCACTTGCCTGTTTTTTAGGAAACCCAAAAACAAGTTGGCAATACCAAAAACCGAAAGTAAAAATATAGATAGCATTGACTTTGATTTATGTTTTCCGAATGATTACTCTGATAAATTTCAAATTCTCAATAATTTTTTTCTGAGGTTAATAAGCTATTTTATCTCTATTTACCTAATTCTCGGTATCACAAAATCTAACAAATCTTTTACAGCTGGTTCAGAAAGTTTTAGGAACAAATTAGGCAATACGCCCATCAGAAGCACCATTACGCAGAGCGGTACAAGTACCATAGCTTCCGAAAAATTGATTTCACGAAAACCAGCCACTACGGCAGTTTTTTCGCCAAACATAGCCCCCTGAAATAAACGCAACATATAAACAGCCCCAAAAATAAGCGTAAGCCCCGCTACCGCACCAATGCCTACGGCAAAAGCAGGGTCATTGAAATATGCCCTTACGATGCCATTGAGCAAAAGTAACTCACCTACAAAACCATTAGTAAGAGGCAAACCTACGCTACCAAGCATCAGAATAGCAAAAAGTACCGTCAGGAAAGGGGCTGATTGGGTAATGCCTCCCAAATCCGATAGGTTACGAGTATTGGTTTGGCGTTCAATCATATCTACCACAAAAAACAAACCTACCACGTTGATACCGTGAGCAAGCATTTGTACCATTGCTCCTTGCAAAGCAACTTGCTGAAAAGTAAAAATACCTGCTACCATCAAACCTACGTGAGAAAATGACGAATAAGCAAGCAAACGCTTAATATCTTGTTGTTGGATAGCAATAATAGCTCCATACACCAAACCAATAATAGCCAACATCATCACCAAAAATGAATTTTCAAAGAAAGCCATCGGCACAACAGGCATCAGCCAACGATAGAGGCTGTAAATTCCCATTTTGAGCATAATACCCGAAAGCAACATCGTAGCTGGCGTAGGCGACTCGGTATAAGTATCAGGTTGCCAAGTATGAAAAGGAAATATCGGCATTTTGATAGCAAAGGCAACAAACAAACCCCAAAATATAAATTGTTGCGTAGTACTATTCAAGCCAAGCAAATAGAATACTTGTGCTTCGTCGGAGTGGTTGGCAGGCGTTTGCATATACAAATACACCAACGAAATCAGCATCAGCAAACTACCAAAAACCGTGTAAATGAAAAACTTAAAAGTTACACGAATACGATTTTCACCTCCCCAAATTGCCGCCAAAAAATATACAGGTATCAAAGCTCCCTCCCAAAACAGATAATACGCAAAAGCACTTTGAGCTGTAAAAACCCCCACCAACGAAGCCTGCATCAGCAGAATTAAGCCATAGAAAACGTTTGGCCGCTCAAAATTTCGCCCAAAAGCCGATAAAATAATAAAAGGCGTAACAAAAATCGTGAGCAGTAAAGGAATAATGCTCAAACCATCAATTCCCAAATGAAAGCCAATTCCTGCCGAAGGAATCCAAGATAAATTGTTTTCAAATTGCAAACCGCCCAAAGGATTAAATTGCCACACCACATACAAACCCAAACCCAACTGCACAAGACTAAAAATAAGAGCAAAAATTTTCGCCCGCTGATTGCGAATAAAAAATACTATAAGACTGGCTACCAAAGGAACTAATACTAACAAAAGGGCTGTCATATCTAAAAATTTTTGTGAGTTTCTGAGTTTTTTTCAAAAATAAATTTTACTTATTCAAAAACAAATTGAGAGCTATCAGAATTACTGCTCCGAGTACAATAGCAAATACGTATGTGCCAACATTTCCTGTCTGTAACTTGCGAAAAGCATTTGCCAAAAATTTCACCAATTGTCCTGTCGCCTCTACAAAGAAATCTATGGCAAATTCGAAGGTATCAGCCAAAAATCGTGAAAAATTTTGAATTGGTTTTACAAAAACGGCATCATAGAGTTCATCAACATAGTATTTTCGTGCCAGCACTCGTGCAAATCCTTTTTGTTCGGTTTCGGCTTTCGGAACAGCTTTGCCCGAAACAAACTTGATGTAAGCAAAAACGATAGAAGCAATCGCTACGGCTACCGAAATGCCCATTAGCACGTATTCGGTACTATGAGAAATTTGATGAGTTTCAAAAAGTTTAGGATTTACTTTTTTAGAAACTTCGTAGATAGGTGCTAAAAAGTCGTTGAGTTTATCTCCGTCTTTGGCAAAAACTTCGGGAATATTGAGCAAACCACCCCCAATGGAAAGTACAGCCAGAATCATCAGAGGCAAAGTCATAGAAATTGGCGACTCGTGCAGGTGATGTTTTTGTTCTTCTGTACCTCTGAAATCTCCCAAGAAGGTAAGGAAAAACAAGCGGAACATATAAAAAGCTGTCATTGCCGAGCCGAGTAAGCCTAAGCCCCAAAGAACAGGACTTTTTAGGTATAAATTCAATAAAATTTCATCTTTTGAGAAAAAGCCTGCAAAAGGTGGAATACCCGAAATCGCCAGCGTTGCAATAGCAAAAGTAATAAAGGTAATAGGCATATATTTTCGCAAGCCTCCCATATTGCGAATATCTTGTTCGTGGTGCAAGGCGTGAATAACGCTACCTGCTCCTAAGAAAAGCAATGCCTTAAAAAAAGCGTGTGTAACTACGTGAAACATACCTGCTGTATAAGCTCCAAGCCCCAAAGCCATAAACATATATCCTAATTGGCTCACGGTAGAATAAGCCAACACTTTCTTTATATCGTTTTGGAAAATGCCTATGGAAGCGGCAATCAGAGCTGTAAGAAGAGCTATTACTAAAATCACCGTCAGCGTAACAGGAGCAAGACTGTACAAGAAATTGGAACGCACTACCATATAAATACCAGCTGTAACCATTGTAGCGGCGTGGATAAGAGCCGAAACAGGCGTAGGACCAGCCATTGCATCAGGAAGCCACGTATAGAGTGGTATCTGTGCCGACTTACCCATTGCTCCTACAAACAGGAGCATTGTAACGGCAATCATTTGCCAAGAATTTACTTTGTAAGGATTGCTGTCGTAGCTTACGGCTAATTCTACTTCTAAAAATTCAGTTGTACCAAAGAAAATAAGTATCAGGAATACGCCTAAAAGCAAGCCTAAGTCGCCTATTCTATTCATTACGAAGGCTTTTTGGGCGGCGGCATTGTAAGGGCGATTTTTATTCCAGAAACCAATCAGTAAAAACGAACATAAGCCTACTCCTTCCCAACCGATAAACATTATCAGATAATTGCTACCCATTACGAGAGCAAGCATCGAGAACATAAACAAATTGAGATATGCCATAAATTTGCCGTAGCCTTCATCTTTGCCCATATACCCCACCGAATAGATATGAATGAGCGTTCCTACACCCGTAACGAAAGAAAGCATCAGAAGCGATAGCTTATCTATCAGTAAAGAAAAAGTAACATACATACCTGTTGTAGCTATCCATTCTCCGTATTTGAGCGTAATGGCTTTGCCACCTGCTTTTTGGAATTCGTTAAAAAGTAAAATAGTGATAACAAAAGAAGCCAAAGGCATTGCTACGGCAATCAGGCTGACCAAAAATTTAGGCAAACGCCTGAATCCTAATCCATTGATAACAAAACCAGCAAAAGGCAGTAGTAAGGCAAGTAAAGCTAAAGTTTTAGTATCCATAAAAAAATAACTTTTTTTACAAAAGATTAAATTGTTTTAGAATTTCTGCTAAACGTGTATCGGTTTTTGCAAGTTCTCGCAAACTTTCTATCAAGTTTTTATTACTCGTTTTCAGAGTATCCATGTTGGTTTCAATTTCTTTTACTTTTGTCTCAAAAGGGCGTATCATTGTGCGTCTGTCCCACAAAGCAAAACCGATAGTCGCTGTCGTGATTGCTGTAAATACACCTATCAGCATCATTATCGTGTTGTGTTGTTGCTCAAAACGAGCATTCATATCGGCTCGAAGCTCTTCGAAACGTTTATCTACCTGCTCAAAGCGTTTTTCCATAGCATCAAGGCGTTGTTCGATTCGCAAGATGCGGTCGCGGTCTTCAAGCGTAAAAGGAACTGACCTGTCGGTTTGAGCAAATAAATCTACACAAAACAATAACAAGGCAATATGTAGTATCCACTTCCTCATAACAAATTAAACTGCTTCAAGACTTCTGCCAATTTTGTATCAGTCTTGGCAAGTTCTCGCAAACTTTCTATCAAGTTTTTGTTACTCGTTTTCAGAGTATCCATGTTGGTTTCAATTTCTTTTACTTTTGTCTCAAAAGGGCGTATCATTGTGCGTCTGTCCCACAAAGCAAAACCAATTGTCGCCGCCGTAATCGCTGTAAATACGCCTATTAGCATCATTATCGTATTGTGTTGTTGCTCAAAACGAGCATTCATATCAGCCCGAAGTTCTTCAAAACGTTTATCTACTTGTTCAAAACGTTTATCTACTTGTTCAAAACGTTTGTCTATTTGTTGAAAACGCTGTTCCATTGTTTCCAAACGTTGCTCGATTCGCAAGATGCGGTCGCGGTCTTCAAGCGTAAAAGGAACTGACCTGTCGGTTTGAGCAAATAAATCCACACAAAACAATAACAAGGCAATATGTAGTATCCACTTCCTCATAACAAATTAAACTGCTTCAAGACTTCTGCCAATTTTGTATCAGTCTTGGCAAGTTCTCGCAAACTTTCTATCAAGTTTTTGTT
>Ga0308407_1001664_pt1 | contig 11221 bp, 6 predicted proteins | sample HotsprSampleMSe2_FD_203476 | JGI IMG/M metagenome (GOLD analysis project Ga0308407, IMG submission 203476) | Hot spring phototrophic mat microbial communities from Mushroom Spring, Yellowstone National Park, Wyoming, United States - 20060911_MSe2 ...
TCGTCAAGGAACTGGATGTAGTTCTCGATAGCGACGGCGGGCGGCACCTCAAACGCCTCGACTTCCCACATTCGCTGACCATTCGAGTCATAGAGTGAGGGTAGCACGATGGAGTGCGCGTTTGCCAGCTTATCGAGCTGCTCGCTCAGGTACTGCATGTTATCCACCACGATGGGCTCGCCCGATTCCGTCGTACCGATAGGCGTCTTGCCAGGCGGCGCGAACCCCTTCTTCGTCGGCACGGCGTAGGTCGAGTAGTAGGTCGCCATGTCCTGCAGGGCGCGTTGCTTCAGCTCGAAGAACGGCAGCGCGGGCTTAATCAGGGGGCTCCCATAGACCTCGTTGAACTCGGCGTCGAGCGCGAAGTGAATCAGCCGTCCCTCTTCGATGATTTCGCCTTCGGGCGCGAACGGCGTCACGAGGTGTCGCACGCCTGCGAACTCCCCTGTGGGATACACCAGCGCCCAGTAGATGGACGGGTCGAGATGTGCCACGCGCGAGAGTATCCATACATCGCGCAGGCGCAGTTCCTGCCGTGCGGGCGTCGTCGACATCGTGCGCGTCGTGCGGTACTCCTTGCGGTACTCCAGCACCTTCTCGACGAACGCGACCCCGAAGTCGAACGCTGTGCAGAGCGCCCAGAGCAGGTCGTACATGTGGGGCTCCAGTGCGGACTGCAGGAACGCTCCGACGCGCTCGTCTTCGGCGTTGATGTACCAGTCGCAGCGCAGGATGGGCAGTTTGATGAGGCGCAGCGAGGCGCGTATCACTGGGTCTTGGCGCAGACGATCGAGGTCGCGGATGGTGACATCGTCCAGACGGTACGCCAGCATGCGCCCGTCTGGCGAGAACGCGGCTAACGGCGCGCCGAGTCGGTTCTGACCGACTCGCGCCTGCTGACCCTGCACGGGCGGTGCAGGCTTCGCGAACCGCTGCAACAGTTTCCGTATCATGTCGGCTGCGCCCCGCTGTGCCGTAGCAGTATACCACTATCGTCCATCAGGTGTCGACCAGCGGGCTTGAGCGCCTCCATCGCGCGACCCTGCTGTTCCAGCTGCCGTTGCTGAAGTTGCTCCTTCGGCACCTCGGCGACGATGGTGTGCGTGTGTACGCTGAACCGTTGCCCCTTGCGGAACGCGCGTGCGTTTCGCTGGTCGAGTTCCGCCTTGCTGAACGGCAGCCCGTAGTGGACGATGTAGTTCGCGCCTTGCAGGTTCAGCCCCGTGCTACCCGCAGAGGTCGCCGCGATGAGTTTGACGCCCGAACGCGGGTTCTGCTCAGGACGCACGGTCATTTCGCGCCCATCGTCGAGTCGAACGCGCACGCTACCGCTGCGACTCACTCGGATTGCGACGCCTTCGCCTCCGTCGAAGATAACGCGCCCACCTGGCACAATCGCGCGTTCATTCACCGCCGCGCGTACCTGCTGACGACGCGCTCCGTTATCCTCGCCCGTGTAGGTCAGCACCTCGCCTGGCTTAAACGCCTGCTGAATCGTTCGTACACCTGATAGGTAGTTCGCGAACACGATGCCGACAGGATGATGACCCGCGTCGCGCAGGTCGCGCAGGTCGTCGCGCTGATGCTCCGACTCCGCCACCTGCCGAAGGTGCTGAATCAGCGCGTTGCGCTCAGGGTCGCCGTCCTCTATCGCCTGCAGACGCTGGTAATCGCGCTCCGCTTCAGGTGTCGTGTCCTCGGCAGCGGTTATCCGACGGAGTTCTTCTAACTGGTGCGTGCTGAGCGGAACGCTATGCTCGAAATCGCGGCGCTGCACATTCAGCTGGTAATGCTCGCTGATGACGACGGGGTCGATGGCGCGGTTCAGGTTCTCCTCCTTGATGTGGTGTACCGCGCTCGCGCCGAGACCGATTCCGTCGAACGCCAGCTGGAAGCTTGATTCAGGAATCATGCGCGGCTCGACCCAGCTTACCATCTGATGCACATTGCTCACGCGCGAGCGAATCGGCGTGCCCGTCATCGCGACCATGTAGGTGTTATCGTTCGTCGCCTCGCTAATCTTCCGCATCGCTTGCATAATCTGCGACGCTTCGCCCGTACCAGGGGAGAACGCTTGATGCGCCTCGTCGAGTACGAGCAGCACGCGCCCGTCGTGCTTGCGAATACGGTCGATAATTGCGTCGACATCGTTGCGGATGGTGGCGTGTCCCAAGATGATGAACTGCGCGTCGCCCTCGCGAATGAGACGCTGGCGCTCCTCTGCGCCCGTTGCATGCGCGTCGGCGAGCGCACGATTCTCAGGCGCGAGGTCGCCCGCGACGCCGACGCGGATGCGGTTCCCGAAGAACTTGCGATGCTCGTGCAGCATCGTGTCGCGCAGATTGCTGGGCGCCATCATAATCACCGCGTCGACCTGTCCTGTATCGAGCAGGTGCTTACCCAGCGCAATCGACGAGAGCGACTTCCCGATGCCCGCCTTCAAGTCCCATACGACTCGTTTGCGCTTCATCGCGAACTCTATCGCCGCGCGTTGCTCCTCGCCCAGCTTCACAGTCGGATCCATCCCGTCGGGACGCCAGTCCTCGCCGAGCGTCAGCTCGTGTCGCTTGATGCGTTTCGCCTCCTCGTCCTCTTTGAACTCCATCGTCGCGCGTCTCATGAGCTGTGCGACCGCGTCGCGCTTGATGACGAGTCGCGTCTGTCCGTCCTGCGTGCGCGAGATGGAGTAGTCGCCTTCCTTGAGTCCCATCCGCCTTGCGATAGCGTTCAGTCGGGACGAATCCGCGACGCCTTGCACCACCACATCGTCGTTGTAGGTGTTTCTGCGGAGCGCGTCGGCGAGTGCTGCCGTGAACGCCAGCGACCCTGCGGCTTGTCCCAGCACGGCTTGTCTATACAGCGTGTTCCGCGTCGCGAGTCGACCCGCGTAGGCAGCCGAGAGCGCATCGCGCGAGCGCATGTCTTCAATCAGTTGACGCGTGCGTTCCGCTTCCTCTTCTGCTCGGCGGAGCGTCTCTGCAGGCACACGCATCGCCGCCTCCGCATGCGTCTGTTCGATGTCGCGTGTCAGTGCCTCGATGTCCTGCGTTCGCTGTGTGAGGTATATCGCTGTCGCGTGCGCTGCCCCTTCGACGCCCAGCAGTTGCACCAGCGCGGGATGTACCGCCGCGCCTGCGTGACGCAAAGTGAGGTTCGCCAGCGACTCCGCCGCGCCCTTGTTGTACCGCGCATGCACCCCGCGCCCCGCGTTGTCAAACGCATTCCAGAACGCGATGTTGCGTCGCGCTGCGACTTCCAGCGTCGCCGCGTTCCGCGCACGCTGCCACGCCTCCGCAACCGCCGAATCAAGCGCCTCATCGTCGACGGGCTGCCCCGTCAGAATCGACGCCGAGGTCGCCATCGGCGCAGTCTCGCGCATGACACGCTCATACCGCGCCTTGTGCCTGCGTAGCTCGTTCGTCAGCAGCCCGAGCGCCTCTATCTGCTCCTCGTCCAGGTTGCGCAGACGCTGACCCAAGTCTTCGGGTACATCCTTGATGTCGACGCCGATGGCGAGCCCGAGTTCCTCCAGTGCGCGTTTCGCGATATTGTCCGCCGCCTCACGGACGCGCTCCGCCTGCGCGAGCTTGCGCTTCTCCTCGTCCTCTGGCGACTTCTCCGACGGCGTCTCCGCATCCGCCGCTGACGGCTTCGGTTCCCGTTGCGGTTTCTCAGGCTGGCGTCGCGTGCGCTCCACGCGCACGGCGCGGAGCAGATGACCCACGAGTTCGTCGGCATCGGTCTGCTGGAGCGTCTCCGCGTCGTATCCGAGCAGTTTCGCGGCGGATTGCGCGTACTTGTCGCGTTCCTGCGCCCACGATTCGGAGACGCGCTGCTTGAGCGCCTCGCGCTTCGACTCATCCATCGGTTCGCGCACGCGACGGGAACCGCCCTCTGTCACATGCACGCGCAGATGCATAAGATTCGCGCTGCCCGCCCAGACGACGCGGAATCCCGTCGTCGTAGGCTTAATCAGCACATGGCGGTAGTCAGGGTGATCGGGCCCGTGCGGCTTGATGGTAATCCAGCGACAGTCGGGACACTCCGCCATGACGGAGTCCCACGGCTTCTCGCTGAGTCGTACCAGCAGCCGATCAAGCAACGCAGACGCATGCATATCTGTTAGTCAGGCAGAATCGGGAACTGCGCGGGCGGAATGTCGTTGGGGTCGCCTGTGGTTGTCAGCGCGAACAGGCGCGCCGCCCAGCCGCCCAATGTCCAATCTCGCACGGTGTAGCCGAGTCCTGTCGTGAGTTCGGCTTGCGTCGCAGCAACAGCGCCGAGCCAATCGCTGGAGCTGTTCAGGGAATCCCAGACGATGGCGAGTCGCGTCTGGGCGGGGTCATGGAACACGCGCACGCCTGATCCCGCCAGTTCGTCCCGTCGCTCCCACAGGCGCCTTAGCAGCTTGCGTGCGCGTCGGCGACGCTGTTTCGATGTGCGCAATAGGATTCGGTTCATCTCGCTCAATTATACGCTGCGCATCCAGCGGTCATCGACCATCGGCAGGTATCCGACCGAGCGCGTGTACGGGATCGCGAGTTCCCATGCGAGCGCGACCGCAATCACGATGTCGTCGTGCTTGCCTTCGGGCGCCTTCACGCGGAGTCGCCCTGCGTCTGTGCGTTCGTACTCGAACCGTGTGAACTCGTCGATGAGTATCGGGTCGTTGAGCAGTTGCAGCCCGTCGTATTCCAGCCCCATCGAGAGCTTGGAGACGGCTGCGAGCTTGCTCATCGGCGTAAACACGAACGGGTAGACCGCCAGCCCGTTGCGCAGGAGCGTATCCGCCATGTGGTCGTTGCCTGTGGCGTCGATGCATATCGGCGCGTGGAACCTGCGGGCGACCTGCATGATGCGCTCCGCTTGCGTGTTCCAGTCGATGAGGTTGAACCGCTCCATATAGCACAGGTGCTTGCGAGTCGCGTCGATGACGGCGATAACGGTGAAGTCGCGGTACTTGGCGAGGTCGACCCCGACGGTGTATTGGTGCCCCGCGATGGGCGCGGGCTGCCACTCCGCGCTGAGGCAGCGCGTGAGGTTGCGGAACACGCTCCCGCCATCGGGCAGGAACTCGGCATAGATTTCCTGTCGCGCGGTATCCTCGTCGAGTTCGGCGAGCATCTGCTCAATCTCGTCGCGCGGGATGTACGGGTTGCGATGTGTGGGCATCTGGAACGCGGCGAACTGTGGCTGCGCGGGGTCTTTGCCAGCCACGAACAAGTCCCAGAACCAGTTCATGCGCTTCGGCGTCGAGATGACGAGCGCGTGACCCTCGCGGTCGGTCAGCATGGGACGCAGGTACTGCGACCAGATGAACCCCTCGCGGATGGTCGCCGCCTCGTCGATGACCATCAGGTCAATCGCGCGTCCTTGCAGCGAGCGCGGGTTCTCCGCCGTGCGCGACTGGAGCATCCCGCCCGTCGTGAACTCTATCTCGTAGGGCACGGAGCGCCGTCGCGCGACGATGTCCTTATACTGCAGACCCGACTTGAGGCAGAGGTTGCGCAGGATCGATTCGACGCCGTAGGTGAGCGGTCGTGTGAGGTCATAAGTCGGCGCGACGATCCAGACATGTCCGCCCAGCAGCGCGTGAGCAACGGCTTCTGCAGACGCCGCGGTCGTCTTGCCAAACCGCCTTCCGCACGCGACGATGCGGAACCGCGCGGGGCTATAGAGTATCTCCGCTTGCGCGTCGTGCGGGCGGAAGTCCATCAGCTGGTAGAGCTGCGGCTTCCACCGTATCGGCGGGAGACGATTCCACGCTGGGAGCATGCGAGGACAATTCTACTTGACTGCGTATCTCTCGTAGTGCCTGCACGAGCGGGTTCGTCTCAGGCGTGCTGGATGTCCATTCGACGCGCGACTCGTCGCGTAGCACGCCGACGCCACGCAACACATCAGTCGCTAACGACGCGCGAACATTCGGCGGGGTCTGGTCATCGCGCAGGAGCTGCTCAATCGTTCTCGCCGCCAGCGGGGTCAGATGGAGCGCGTAGTGCAGACGGATGTTGTTAATCTGCTCCTGGATGCGCTGTTCGTATTCGACGATGCGTTCGCGCCAGCGGTACTTCTGCGCCCATCGCGCGATGGTCGGAAGCGATGCGTTCACGGCGACCGCCGCTTGACGCATGGAGCGAGCGACCGTGGCGTAGTGGCAGAACGCGCGGTACGCCCGTGTCGGCTCGCCCTCAATCGGCTCCAGCAGGATGTTCTGTACGGCGGAGGAGTGCTGTGAAGAGGCGCCCGTCGTACTGCTCTTCGGTGTCTTCGGCATATTCAGAGTCTACCTCGCGCAGGTGCGCATGGAGTTGACGCGCGAGCAGGTCATCGTCGCGCGTCACGGCGACCATCACGGTACGGATGATTGCCGCCGCGGCAGGGTTGCGCACGGCAGGCGCTCCGCGCTCCGTGCGGTCAACAGGCAGGAACTCATTCTGCATCACGGCGTTCGTCTGCGCTTCGAGGATCGCGTCCAGCTCGATTTCAACCATGCGCACGAACGATTCGTCGAACACGGGCATCTCCAGCACGGACTGGAGTTCGGGGATGGCAACCATCGATTCGTAGTCCCACCAGCTGAGTTCCGCGAGGCGGTTATCCGCCATGAGTATCGCAAGCGCATGGGACTCATCGCACTCGACGCGCACGATGCGAATCGTCTCCCAGCCGAGCTGGCGCGCCGCCTCGTAGACGCCGTTGCCCGCGAGGATGTAATCCGTGCCCGCATGCACGACAATCGGACGGTACTGACCAAACTCGCGCAGCGAGTTCTTAAGCAGTTCGAGCTGCTCATGCGGGTGACGGCGCGTGTTCTTCGGATGGGAACGAACGGAGTCGATAGGTACGACCTCGACCTGTGGGCTTACCGTCATCGCGTCTCTCCTATCGCGTCCGTCGCATGCGCAGCGTCGATTTCGGCGTCCTGCGTCGCTGGAACGAGGGTTGCATACCGCGCCGCGTGGGCACGGTAGTTGCCTCGTGGTGGCAGTTGCCGAGCGAATACTTGCCGTACTTGTCGGTTCCGCCCTTCGGGTGCGATGAGCCGATGTGGATGTGCTTCGTCTTCTCCATAGCATTCAATTATACGACGGCGTCGCCGAAGTACCGCGCGGTGAGCGTCGTCTCGCCGTGCGAGCCGCCCCAGACGCGATGCTGCACGCTGGTCACCAAGTACCGCTTGTTATTGATACCGAACCTGTTATTGCGCGAGATGAACCGCACGCCCGCGCCAGGGAACAGGTTCGGCGTGAGCGGCACGCGCATGGTGATCGCCTCGTTCGGTTGTCGGAAGAGCTGGAAGATGGTATCGGCGGCGGCGCGTGCGAACTCCAGCCGTGCGAACTGCGAGTCCGCCCAGACGAACGGCTGTGGGTAGCCGATGTAGTTCGGCGCGGTCGGGTCGTTCATGCTGGCAGTGTCGATGCGATGCGAGACGATGGGCAGCTGGAGCGGGGCGTAGGCGTCGACGCCGATGATGGTGACCGTGTTGCGCACATCGCCGAGGTCGCGCTGGAGCGAGACGGTCGACTCCTGCTCGGTAAAGACGAAGTCGTCGGATGGAGGCGTCTCCAGCCCGCGAAACTTATGGAACGCGAGTTTCCCGTGCTGGTTGAAGTAGAGCAGGAACCCGATGGTCTTCGCGATGCGTCCCATCACCTCCCAGAGCGGGACGCCTGTGAACCGTGTGAGCGGCGTGCCTGCCGCGCCGACGGGCAGGAACCATGCGGGCTCGGGCGCGGGAACCTCGTCATACGGCGTGCTGGGCACGAGTCCTGCGAAGAGCAGGTCGTTGGTCGCGATCCCGCCGAGTCCTGCGAGGTACGCCATCGCGTAGTAGCTGTTCCAGCCGTCCATCCATGCGAGCCACCAGCGCGGCTGCTCCAGTTGCGCCACGCGGTCGACACACTGCACGACGAACTGCTGCACGCCGCTCTGACCCGTGCTGACCGTACCGCTCCGATGCATGTAGCCTGTGAACACGGTCGTGAGCGGGATAGTGTGTGGAGGCGCGAGCTGCACATCGACTCCGCCGATGACATCGTGCGCGTACCGTGCGAGCTGGATGCGTATCGCGCGTTGTCCCACCTGCTGGTTCCAGTTCGCCCAGTACCCGTCGGGGTCGAGGTAGACCAGTTGCGCCTGCGAGCGTATCTGCAATCGTGAGATATCGAACTGCCACGCGACGGTTATCTCCTGCGGCTGTGCAAACGACGGGTCGGACAGGTCGCGCTGGGGCGTCGGGTTGAAACCGAAGTCGACCCCGCGCACGATGGGCGTGTCGGGCGCGACGGTGCGGTTGCCGACGGGGCGCTGTTGCGTGGCGTTCGTGTGGCGCAGAGTGAGCTTGTACCGCAGGGTGGGGATGTCCTCGATGGTGACATTCGCGTCGGTATGAGGCGGCTTCGGCACGGCGTAGCGCACTTCCTTGATGTCGGGCTCGGCGGTGGGCACGAACCCGACCTGCTGCTCGCCGCCCTCAATCTCGCCGACGGCGTCGAACCACATGGGGCTTAGGGCGAGCATCATGCTGCGCCAGCGCCACCAGCGGATATGCACGACCTCGATGAGCCTGTCGGACGGGATAGGCGTCGGCTGGTACGGCGGGAGCGGGCTGGACGGGTCTTCAGCGTAGTCGCTGAACGCAGGCGGGCGAACCAGCGGGATGACCAGCGGCGCTTGCAGACCTTCGAGGTCGATGAGCAGCCGCCCGCCGAGAACGATGACGCGCAGCCCGTGCATGAGGCTGGCGGGTCGCGGCTCCTCACGGTAGGTATCCAGCGTCTGGGCGAGTTCGGCGTCCATGCCGTCGATGCGGAGCGAGCGGAGCGGCGTCCATGTGATGTTGGTGAGCGTGCGCATGTCGCCCAGCGTCGCGCGGGTCACGAGCAGTTCGGGCGCACGGCTCGGCGTGAACTGCAAGGCGTACCAGAGATACTCGGTCGCCTCGTCCGACTCGCGCAGCCCGAGCGTGATACGGATGCCAGGGCGCGACTCGTTCGTCGCCGTGTGCGGCTCCATGCGCCAGCGGATGATGTACCCGCGTCGGGCGAGCTGGGCGTCCACCCAGCGGTCGTCGCCGCTGGCGGCGGGGATATGCTCCGCGCGTTCACAGAGTACCGCATACGCCGTGTGGGGCGTCATGCGCTCGTACCAGTGCAGGTACTTCTGCCCGCCGAGCGTGTATTCCCAGACCTTGCCGACGCCTGGCACATTCGACGAGACCAGCGTCGGGATCACGGAGTGGCTCACCTGCAGCGTCGGCGCGGTGGCGTCTTCGGGCGTGGCACGATGCGATGCGAGCAGTTCCGTCGGCAGTTCATGCTCGCGCAGGCGCACGGCGTCGATAATCGGCTCGATGACGATGCCCGCGTCGGACTTATCGTACCGCCACGCACTGCCCCGCGCGGGAAAGTCCGTCCAGCGCAGGCGCGGATAGGGGTAGTAGTCCCAGACCGCGTGGGGCAGGTCAATCACACACTGGGCTGCAGCGCGTACTCGCATGGCTATTGCGTCGGTACAGGCACGGAGACGGTCACGGATTCGACGGCTCGCGTCTGGTTATTCAGGTTGAGATGCACCTGCTGCGCGTCGATGAGACGGTTGCCCGAATCCTCGACGACGATTTGGATGCGCAAGTCGCCGCTGAAGGCGTTCTGTGCGCCCGCCATGATGGACGCCATAGCGGTCTCGATGAATCCCTCTTGCGTGCCGAGCCTGCCGATGAGCGTGCGGTACATCATCGGCACGGTCTCGCGCATCCACTGGGCGCGTTCGCGCGTGCCACCGAACGCCCACGGCACGATGTCATAGAACAGGCTCGCCTCGCGCCGTGTGAACCATGCCGCGACGGCGTCCATGCGTGCGGGCGCGTTCCAGACCTGTGAGACGAGTCGGTCGAGCCAGCGGTTCTCATAGGCTTGCTGGTACTGCGCGAGTTCGATGACCTGTTGCATCGACTCCTGTCGCCATCGGGTCTCCATCTCCTCTGTCCACAGTCCGCGCTCGCGCATGCGCTCCCGATGCATCGCCATCGCGCGGAGCCGCTCGCCCGTCTGGCGCATGAGCGATTCGTAGAGGGCGCGGATGTCGGCGAACTGCGCGAAGGTGGTCTGCGCGGTGGTCAGTATCGCTTGCGTCGCGGCGCGTCGTCGGAGCCAGTCCTGCGTGGGCGGCGGAGTAGCCATCGATTCGAGACCCGCGATGCGCTGGAGTTCGAGCTGCTGGATTTGCGTCTCGATTTGCATCGCTTCGACCTCGCCGACCTGCGCTTGGAGCTGACGGAGCGCCCCGATTCGCGCGTCGGTCGTGCGCACAAGGGTCTCAGCGCGTGTGAGCATCGCGCCGCCGACAGTATCCGCTGTGCCGCGTCGCGCGATAACGAGCCCGTACTCCGCCTGCACAGTCGCTAACGCGCTGGTCGTCTCCGTGACCTGCACGCGGAACTGTGCAATGGACGCGGCGATTTCGCGCAGGCGGAGCGCGAGCTGCTCCGCCGTGACGAGCAGCTGCCTGAACTCGGGCGTGTCCATCAGCGCAGGCGCATACGCCTGTATGTTCGCGATGCGCTGATTGATGAGCTGCGCCTCAGTGGCGGTCGACTCGTACAGGCGCATGAACGCTGGGATCGTCTCGCGGATAGCGCCGAACCGCTGGGCTTGCGTGAGCTGGATTTGTGCGCGTGCGGTCTCGACGCCTGCGAGCTGCTGCCCGCGCTGGAGATAGAACATCTCCCACGCGATGTCGCGTAGGCTCCGACCATCGGGCGCGTTGGCGAACTGGAGTGAGACCAGTCGCGGGTCGCCCTGCAGCGCGAGCGTCATGAGGGCGTAATCCCAGCGACCCACTGCGCCCGCGCCGAAGAGCTGCATCATGACGGGCGTGTTGACCGCCGTGACGAGTTCGTCGAGTACCTGCTCGACGATGGGGTTCACCACGCCGCCAAACAGCGGGAACCGCTGCAGCAGCGTGTGTCGGAGCATGCCCGTGAATTCGAGGATGTTCGCGGGCGTGCGCGGGAAGGCGCGCCCGACAGCGGTGGGTTTGGCGATGGGCGTGTCAGGCACATATCCCGTATCCAGCAACTGCTCGATATACCGATAGCCGCGCAGTTCGGGGATGTCGATGTCGGCGCGGACGCGCTGTCGCATCAGGCGCATGCTTGTCGGCGATTGGATCAGCGATGGGCGTTCCTCTCCGCTCATGGTGTAGAAGTCGAGTT
>Ga0308407_1001666_pt1 | contig 11209 bp, 8 predicted proteins | sample HotsprSampleMSe2_FD_203476 | JGI IMG/M metagenome (GOLD analysis project Ga0308407, IMG submission 203476) | Hot spring phototrophic mat microbial communities from Mushroom Spring, Yellowstone National Park, Wyoming, United States - 20060911_MSe2 ...
TACTAAAATTTTGTATATTTGACAAACTATTTATTAACTAAATTGGAACGGCAATTCCTCCCACTTGCTAAAGACAAGTGGGTTTCCTTGCCGAAAGTTTTATGAATAAACGTGCATTTATGTTAATTTTGATACACGGGTTTATATTCTACATCATCAATTACCATTTTTGAAATAATTTCACGCATAATTTCTGACGTTCCGCCTGCAATTGTCCCCACACGAGCATCGCGGTAGGCACGGCAAATCGGGTAATCTTCCATATAGCCATAGCCACCAAAAATTTGCAAACATCTATCCACCACCTTATTGGCAAGTTCGGCACAGTAGAGTTTTACCATAGAACATTGTTTTACAGCTACTTCACCTTCGGCTTGCAGCCAACAAGTATGATAGACAAGTTGCCTTGCGGCTTCGATTTCGGTTGCTAAATCGGCAATAGTATGTCTAAGTGCTTGATATTTAGCAATTTTACGCCCAAAGGCTTCACGTTCGTGCATATAGCGTATCGTTTCGTCTAAAATCCATTGCGAACTCGCCACCGCCATAATGCCCGCCACCAAACGCTCCAACTGAAAACTCTCCATAATGTAATAAAAACCAAAATTTTCTATACCGACTAGGTTTTCGGCAGGCACTTTTACATTATCAAAACTAATTTCGGCAGTATCGGAGCTATGCCAGCCCATTTTATTGAGCTTGGTTCGGGTGATGCCCTCACTATCCAAATCAACTACAATCAGGCTGATGCCTCCTGCTTTATCTTCGGGATTAGTAGAAACGGCAAGCGTAATAAAATCACCATACGTGCCATTGGTAATAAAAGTTTTTGAACCATTGATGATGTAATAATTACCTTCTTTTACGGCTCTTGTGCGAATAGATGAAACATCAGAACCTGCCCAAGGCTCACTTACGCCCAAGGCGGCAACTTTCTCACCTCTGATAGCAGGTGCTAAATATTTTTCTTTCAAAAATCCGCTACCTGCTTTGAAAATATGGTTGGTTGCCATATATTGATGCACACTCACAGCCGTAGGAAAGCCCCCTGCCCCTACTTTGGCTATCTCTTCCAAAAATACTACCGAGTACCAAAAATCTGCTCCCACGCCTCCATATTCTTCGGGAAAATTTAGCCCCAAATAGCCTTGGTCGCCCATTTTCTTGAAAATTTCTTTGGGTATCTTTCGTTCTTCCTCCCAACGATTGATATAAGGAATTACCTCTTTTTCCAAAAATTTACGAACACTATCTCTAAACAAATTGTGTTCTTCTTTAAAATACAGCGATTTCATAAGCAAAACATTTTTACAAAAGGTTTATTTTACAAAAAATATTGATGTCTTGTTTCTTGCTTCCTGTTTCTTGTTTCCGAAATTTACTTTATTTTTGAAAACTCAAAGTTAAGTTTTTTGTTAGAAAACAAAAATGTGGTGCAAAATTTATGCAAAAGTTTTTTATTCGGTTCAGTTGGATAACGATTTTGGCAATATATTTGTTGATTTTAGCGGGTGGAATTGTCAGGAGTACAGGTTCGGGAATGGGTTGCCCCGATTGGCCTAAATGCTTTGGTGAGTACATTCCCCCTACCCGATTGGAGCAGTTGCCTGCTAACTACAAAGAAATTTATGCCGAAAAACGTCGCGAAAAAAACCTGCGTTTGGTAGGTTTTCTGAAAGCTATCGGTATGCGTGAAGCCGCCGAAAGAGTACAAAACGACGAAAGCATTTACATAGAAGAAGATTTTGATGTTACCAAAACGTGGATAGAATTTCTCAACCGCCTGCTCGGTGTGCTGATTGGTCTGATGATTTTTGTAAATTTTATTGCTTCGCTTTCGTATCGGAAAACTAAACCTCTTGTGCCTGTACTTTCGTTTTTGGCAATCATTTTAGTAGGTTTTCAAGGGTGGATAGGTTCTATTGTAGTTTCTACGAATTTGCTCGAAGGAATGATAACTCTGCATATGTTTTTGGCTATTGTGCAGGTTTTGCTGATGGCTTTCACAGCAGAAACAGCCCGAAAAACCTACTATCAAGAACCACAAGGCACGCTACAAATTAGTAAAAATCTATGGGCTTTGCTTTGGATTACGATGCTTCTCTCTTTCGGGCAAGTATTGCTCGGCACACAAGTACGTGAGCAAATAGATGCAGTTGCAAGGGAAATTGGTAATCGCAGTGCTTGGGTTGAAAAATTAGATTATCGTTTCTACGTTCATCGTAGTTATTCGCTGCTGCTTTTAGCTCTGAACGTGTTTTTGCTATTCAAATTACGGAAAATTACACAAGAATACTTCGTAAAAATTCGTTTTTTGTATCAAATGCTGATAGCGGTTTTGTTACTTTCAATTTTATCAGGAGCGATAATGGCGTATTTTGCTGTACCTGCTTTTGCTCAACCTATTCATTTGGCACTTGCCGCTGCTATGATGGGTTTGGAATGGCAGATATTTTTGCGTTTGAGAATGATGAACGATGAACAATTTAAATGTATTTGGCGAACCCCTGAAAACTTGTAGCGAAAACCCCTTGACAGGCTTTTTTCGCGATGGGTGCTGCCGAACCGACGAAAACGACTTCGGCTCGCATACGGTTTGTGCTGTTGTTACGAAAGAATTTTTAGAATTTTCCTACCAAATGGGAAACGACCTCATCACGCCCTGCCCGTTATATCGGTTTGCAGGCTTACGCCCTGGCGACCGTTGGTGTTTGTGTGCCTCTCGTTGGCTTGAAGCCTATTTTGCAGGTAAAGCCCCAATGGTTGATTTGGAAGCGACCAACGAAAAAGCCTTAGAAATTATCCCAATGGAGATTTTACTCCAATTTGCCGTGAAAAATGTCTCATAATCTTCTCAAATGCCTCATTTTTAGTCTGCTGATATTTCTAGGCTTAGGAATTTTAGCTGTAATTGCCTTTTGGAAAAATTATCCTATCACAGGTTTTTTGCTTGTAGTGGCAACTTTGTTGGCTTTGCTAAATATTTTAGCAATGGTGCAAAGAACACTACGCACTTTTTACGATACGCTTGCAAGTATAGAAATGGACGATTTTAGCCAAAATTTTACTTTTCGTAATAGCTTGCCTACTCACCTGCAACATAATTTACAACAAATCTTAGAAAAATTTAGAAAGATACGCTTAGAGAAGGAGTCGCAATATTTGTACTTGCGGTCGGTGGTGCAACATATCCCAATAGGGATTTTTTCGTTTAACCAAACAGGCAAGATTGATTTCTACAACAATGCCGTTTTGCATATCTTGCGTTGCTCACCGTTTCGGTTTCTACACGAACTGCCCGAATCATACGCCCCACTGCTCGAAATTTTAGAAAAAAAACACAGCCCCCGCAAAATGGTACGCCTGATGCTTGATGACGAAGTGCTGGAACTTATCGTAACACTCTCGGAAGTACAAATTCTTGGTGAAACCTTCAAGATTGTTTCTTTACAAGATTTTCAGGCAGAGTTGGAAGAAAAAGAAATGGAGGCTTGGCAAAATCTTACACGTATTCTTACTCACGAAATCATGAACTCGGTTACACCTATCAGCTCGCTGGCTTCCACGATTTTAGATAGCCTCAAAGAAAATCCCAACGATTTGGACGAAATTGAGCAAGGCGTAAAAGTGATAGAAAAACGCTCGCAAAATCTCATTCAATTTGTGCAAGAATTTAGAGCTTTCACAAAATTGCCTGTTCCAAATCCACAAAAAGTGCTGATAAAAGAAGTTTTTGAGCGTTTGGAAAGGCTCATTGCCACAGAAATCAAAGAAAAAAATATTCATTTCAGAAGCATCGTATATCCCGAAGATTTGCATCTGACAACCGACTTGATGATGTTGGAGCAAATCCTTATCAATTTACTAAAAAATGCTATACAAGCAGTTTCGGGCAAAGAAAAGCCTGAAATAAAATTGGTAGCACAATACGACATCTTGGGCAAAGTGATGATAAAAGTACAAGATAACGGCACGGGTATCAGCGAAGAGGCACGCAAAAGTATTTTTGTGCCATTTTTTACCACTAAAAAAGCAGGTTCGGGCATTGGGCTAAGTCTCTCGAGACAAATGATGCGGCTGCAAGGCGGCAGCATTTCGGTAAGCTCAAAACTCGGTGAAGGAAGCACTTTTTCGCTACGGTTTGCTTAATTATGTTAAAATAAGAAATATTTTAGGATAAGAAAAATATCAATTAGTTTTCATAAAAAAATCAAATTTTATTTACTTTTTCTACAATTTTGTGTATAATTTTATCAAGTTCCTGGGTGGCTTTGAGCATATATTCGAGGTATTTATCTCTGATTTCTTCGGGTTCGTCTTTATAGTCTCGGAGCAACTCGCACAGCCCTAAGATGTTGGCTACAGGTCGGCGAACTTCGTGAGATTGTTGCCAAGCGATTTGTTGTAAGGCTTTGTTTTGTTCAAGGATTTGGTCTTGTTGTTTTTTTATTTCGGTCACATCTTGCAAAATAACGATTACGTATTTTTTCCCATTCGCTACAAAAGTATTGAGGCTGGCATCTGTATAAATTTCAATGCCGTTTTTAATAAGAGCAGGCAAATATCGCCCCACATTTTTTATCAAATGCCCTTCTTTGAGGTATTCTTCTTGCAGAAATCTATGTTTTGCTCTAAACCTTTCGGGAAGGAGAAAATCTACCTCTTTCCCGATTACTTCCTGCTCGGTGTAGCCAAATACTTTTTCAAATTCAGCATTAACATAAATTATCTGTATTGTTTCAGCATCTACTATGAGCAAAGGATGCGGAACAGCCTCAATAATTTTATTTAACCGTTGTTGGGTTTCATATAAAGCTAAGTCTTGCTGTTTGCGACGGGTGATGTTTTTGAGATTGGTCGCAATGCCAAAAATTCTGTTTTCGTTGTCATAAACAGGATACAAACTAAATCGCCACCAAATACCTTGATATTCTTTTTCAACTCTGATAGTTTCACCTTGTAATACTCTTTGATAATAGTTGGCAAACTCTTCTCTCAATTCAGGTACATAAAAATCTATGATATAATCACCTATCTTAGCTTCTCTACCAAAAATATTTTTAGTAATTTGCTTGGCTAATTTATTGTTGTAAAGAACCTTGTAATTGGTATCTATCAGGGTAAGGGCTTCGCTGCTGCTATCGTACGAAGCACGGAGCATAATTTCAGATTGGCGGAGTTCGGTTTGTGCTTTTTTCTCTCGGCTAACATCATACCCCAAACAAAATATCCCAATAGGATTTTGGTTTTGGTCTTTGAAAAGTGAAAATTCCCATTGTGTCCAATAGAAATCTCCCTCAGGGTTATCGGGTTTGCGAACTTGTATTTGAAAGATTTTATCAGGATTGGTAATGCACTGATAGGCAACTTGATTGCATTTTTCTACATCGTCGGGGTGTATAGTAATACTAAAAGGCTTGCCGATAAAATCTTCGGCAAGAAAGGCAAAGCGTTTTTTGAATACTTCGTTGGTAAAAATATATCGCCCCTCCAAATCAATAATGACCACAGAATAAATTTCTGAATGAAGCAGAAAAGAAGGAATAAGTGATTTTAGCTCAATTTCAGTCATTTTGTTTAAGAATTTTAGCTAAAAGTTAAGCAAAATTAGCTTAATCTACAAGGAATTTTCAAATATTTTTTCAATTCCTTTCAAGTATGCAAGCCTGAAAGGAATTGAAGTATCTATCAGACCAACTTTTTGTATTTGATGCGTTTGGGGGCTTCGTTGCCGAGGCGTTTTTTGCGGTTTTCTTCGTATTCAGAATAATTGCCTTCAAAGAAATACACTTGCGAGTTGCCTTCAAAAGCCAAGATATGTGTGCAAATTCTATCTAAAAACCAGCGGTCGTGCGAGATGATAACGGCACAACCACCGAAGTTCTCTAAGGCTTCTTCTAAGGCACGCAAGGTATTTACGTCTAAGTCGTTGGTAGGCTCGTCCAAGAGCAGAAGATTTCCGCCCGATTTGAGTGTCATTGCCAGATGCACACGATTTCTTTCGCCCCCTGAAAGCACACCGATTTTCTTTTCTTGGTCGTTGCCCGTGAAATTAAATTTACTCACATATGCCCTTGCATTGACTTGCGTGTTTCCGAGCATTATCCATTCGTTTCCTTCGGAAATGGCTTGATAGACGGTTTTTTCGGGGTCTAAATTGTCGTGTTCTTGGTCTACGTAGGCGATTTTTACGGTTTCACCTACTTCGAAATGCCCTGTATCGGGTTTTTCTTTACCTATGATAAGTTTGAAGAGCGTTGTTTTACCTGCTCCGTTGGGTCCTATGACTCCTACAATGCCTGCGGGAGGTAATTGGAAACTTAAATTTTCAAAGAGCAATTTATCGCCATAGGCTTTGCTCACATTTTCGGCAATGATTACTTTGTTACCTAAGCGAGGTCCTGGGGGAATGTAGAGTTCTAATTTGGCTTCTTTTTCTTTGGCTTCTTCGGAGAGCATTTTTTCGTAGGCACTCAAACGAGCTTTCGATTTGGCTTGACGGGCTTTGGGAGCCATACGCACCCATTCTAACTCGCGTTCTAAGGTTTTTTGGCGTTTGCTTTCCGATTTTTCTTCTTGGGCTAATCGTTTTTGTTTTTGCTCGAGCCACGAAGAGTAATTGCCTTTCCAAGGAATACCCTCTCCCCTATCCAATTCCAAAATCCAGCCTGCAACATTGTCTAAGAAGTAGCGGTCGTGGGTTACGGCAATGACGGTGCCTTTGTATTCTTGCAGATGTCTTTCAAGCCACTGCACCGATTCGGCGTCTAAGTGGTTGGTAGGCTCATCTAAAAGCAACACGTCGGGCTGTTGGAGAAGCAGGCGGCACAAAGCAATACGCCTTTTTTCACCACCCGAAAGATTGGCAACAAGAGCATTGGGCGGGGGGCAACGCAGAGCGTCCATAGCTTTTTCTAAGCGGGCGTCGAGTGTCCAAGCATCTAATTGGTCTAAACGTTCTTGTACTTCGGCTTGCCTTGCAATGAGTTTATCAAAATCGGCATCAGGTTCGGCGAAGGCGGCGTTGATTTCATCAAATTCTTTAAGCAAGGCTACCGTTTCAGCTACGCCTTCCTCTACGATTTCTCTGACGGTCTTAGTTTTATCAAATTCAGGTTCTTGGGGCAGATAGCCTGTGGTATAATTGCCCGAAAAAACTACCTCGCCTTGATAGTCTTTATCAAGACCTGCAATAATTTTCATCAGAGTAGATTTTCCCGAGCCATTTAGCCCCAAAATGCCAATTTTTGCTCCGTAGAAAAAAGAAAGATAAATATTTTTGAGTACCTGTTTGTTAGGCGGATAAATTTTGCTCACGCCTGCCATCGAGAAGATTACTTTTTCGTCTTGCATAAATTTTTTTGGTATATTTGTTTGCAAAACTACATTTTTTTGCCTCTTTACGAAAGAAATAAAATCTTTTTTTGGGAACTATGTCGTGGCTTTGTCTGAATTGCGAAACCGTAAATTTTGATGCTGAACCGAAATGTATCGTCTGCGGTGAAGAACGCTACTATACTGCTTCGGAAGTCAAAAGACTTTTAGAAAACCACCCTGAAACAAAAACACTCCACGAACAAGTAAAAAAACTAACTACCCAAAACAAATGGTTGCAAACTCGTAACAGAAACCTTACGCAAGAAAATAAACACCTGCAAAGTCAGTTAGAAGCACTCGCCTCTACACAAAAACAAGAAAATGAACTTTTCTCGGCAAATATCGCTAAGGAAAACAATACCAAAAATACAGATGAAGAAATTTTTATTTTGAATTCAAAACTGCAAAATCTGCAAAAGCAATGGAAACGAAAAGTGCTTATTTGGCAAATAAGCACCTTGGCGGCTGCTTGTGTGGCAGTGTTTTTACTGGTTTTCAATCTGAAAATCTGACAGATTTCTAATGCAGCATTTCTTCTAAGGCTTTGATTTTGGCTTCTGCATCGGCGAGTTTTTTGCGTTCGTTTGCGACGATTTCGGGCTTGGCATTTGCAACAAATTTTTCGTTTGAAAGTTTTTTCATAACACTTTCTCTAAAACCTTTGTAATATTCCAAATCTTTCTTCACCTGCTCCAAATCAGTTTCAACGGCGATTTTGGCAAAAAATTCGGTAGTTTTTACCAAAAATTTCACCGATTTTTCGGGCTTTTCGGCTACAAAACTCAAAGTTGCATGAGCAAGTTTTTCGATGATTTTCTGCCATTTCTGTAAAATAGCTTCGGTATCGGCTTTTTTGATGGTAATTTCAATCACTTTTTTGGGCGATAGATTATGCGTATTGCGTACATTACGAATCTGACTGACAGCCTCAAAAGCAAGTTCGGCTTCTTGCAAAATCGTTTTATCAAAATCCTGAACTTTTGGATATTCGGCAATGCAAATGCTTTCGTTTTCCTTGCGTGGAACGATATTTTGCCACACCTCTTCGGTAATAAAAGGCATAAAAGGGTGCAAAACTCTTAGGAGTTTATCCAAAAATAGAATTGTTTTTTCATACGTTTCTTTATGAATAGGTTTTCCGTACTCAGGTTTGATGATTTCCAGATACCACGAGCAGAAGTCGTCCCAAAAGAGTTTGTAGATAGTTTGCAGGGCTTCGGAGATACGATATTTGCTGAAATGGTCTTCAATTTCGGCAAAGGCTTCGTTGAAACGGGCATCGAACCAAGTGATTGCTTCTTGGGTTACGGGTTCATTTTCAGCAATTTGCCACGATTTTATCAATCGGAAAGCGTTCCAAATTTTATTGGCGAAATTGCGTCCTTGTTCGCAAAGTTTTGAGTTATGTGATTCAGGATTTTGCATAAAAGCCTCAATATCTTCGGGCTTTTGAGATTTAGGTATGCCTGTATCGAAAAGAATATCGTTACCGGCGGGTGAGTTGAAAAGCACACCAAAACGCAAGCCATCGGCACCGTAGATATCAATCAAACGCAAAGCATCGGGGCTATTGCCTAAGGATTTGGACATTTTCCTGCCCAATTTGTCGCGTATCAAGCCTGTGAAATAAACATCTTTGAAAGGTTTTTCGCCACGAAACTCGTAGCCTGCCATAATCATTCTTGCTACCCAAAAGAAAATAATATCAAAACCTGTAACCAGCACATCGGTTGGGTAATAGTAATTTATATCGAGGTTGTTAGGGTCTTTGAAGCCATCGAAAACCGAAATAGGCCAGAGCCACGAGCTAAACCACGTATCGAGTACATCTTCATCTTGACGAAGCGTTACGTTTTGAGCATCGGGGAATAGTTTTTGGTATTCTTTGAGAGCTTCTTCGGGGGTTTCGGCAACAACTACGTTGCCTTTGTCGTCGTAGAAAGCAGGGATTTGCTGTCCCCACCAAAGTTGGCGAGAGATACACCAATCTTTGGGGTTTTCCATCCAGCTACGATAAAGATTTTTGAAGCGTTCGGGAAAGAAGCGAATTGTATCGTTCATTACGTTTTCGTAGGCGGGCTTAGCAATTTCACTCATTTTGAGCCACCATTGCATTGAGAGTTTAGGCTCAATCACCGCTCCTGTTCGTTCCGAAGTACCAACTTGATGTTTGTAGTCTTCTACTTTTACGAGCAAACCTTCGGCTTCTAAATCTTTGATAATTTCTTTTCGTACCCAGAAACGGTCTTTTCCTACGTATTTTGCAATACCTACGGCTTCGGACATCGTGCCATCTTCGGCAATGGTATCAATTACGGGCAAATTGTGTTTTAGTCCTATTTCGTAGTCAGCAATATCGTGGGCAGGAGTGATTTTAAGCGTACCTGTTCCAAATTCCATATCCACGTATTCATCAGCAATGATAGGCACTTCACGATTTACAAGTGGTACAATAGCAGTTTTGCCAATCAGATGCTTGTAACGTTCATCGTTCGGATTTACGCAAACTGCAACATCACCGGGGATAGTCTCGGGACGGACAGTGGCAACGGTGAGGTATTCTACCTCACCCCCTTGCCCCCTCTCCAAAGGAGAGGGGGTGTTATTGACCTCACCCCCCGTCCCCCTCTCCAAAGGAGAGGGGGTGTTGTCAGCTTCACTGCCCAACCCCAAAGGAGAGGAGGTGCTGTCAGTTTCACTGCCCGACTCCAAAGGAGAGGCAGATTTGAGAAGATATTTTACATACACCATTTTAGACTGCGTTTCTTTGAAGATAACTTCTTCGTCAGAAAGGGCAGTTTTGCCTACTGGGTCCCAATTTACCATTCTTACGCCTCTGTAAATCCAACCTTTTCGGTAGAGATGCACAAAACTTTTGATAACTGCTGCCGACAGGTCATCTTCCATCGTAAAGCGGGTTCGGTCCCAGTCGCAAGAAGCACCAAGTTTTTTGAGCTGGTCTAAGATAATGTTGCCGTATTTTTCCTTCCACTCAAAAGCATAACGTAAAAACTCTTGGCGAGTAATGTCTTTTTTGGAAATACCCTTTTCTTTGAGCATCGCCACTACTTTGGCTTCGGTAGCGATAGAGGCGTGGTCGGTGCCTGGCACCCAACAAGCATTTTTGCCTTGCATTCTGGCACGACGAACGAGAATGTCTTGGATAGTGTTGTTGAGCATATGCCCCATATGCAATACGCCTGTAACGTTAGGCGGAGGAATTACAATCGTGAAAGGCTCGCGGCTATCAGGCTTAGAGGAAAAAAATTTATTTTTGAGCCAAAAATCATACCATTTTTTTTCGGTTTGGCTGGGGTTGTATTTGGTTGAAAGTTCCATTTTTTAGATGATAGATATTTAGATGTTAGACATCAGATATTTGAAGAGCAAAAGTATAAAAAATTTTGTAAAAAGTTGAGGCTATGGAGTAGGTAGATTTTCAATATCCTCTATATCTTTGGGACGCCCAACGGCTTTTTTGTTCTTGATAAGTTCTGTTAAGCCAATGAAATGTATCGGTAGGTTTTCTATGAAAATAGTCTTTCTATTCCGGTAGGCTTCCTCAAAAGTAACTCCGAGTGTTGTTGTTAGGATTTCTATTTTAAATGGCACATCACCGAAAGAAACGAAACCTCCCTTATTATTTTCATCAATTAAGAAATCTGTTAGCTGAAAATCATACACATCAAATCCAAATTCCAGCACTACAGAAAGCATCTTATCAGCATTCTTTGGAGTAGGATTAACCCAAATATCTATATCACCTGTGGCTCTTACGTATCCGTGTAGAGCTACGGCGTATCCTCCGATGACCAAATATTCAACCTCATAT
>Ga0308407_1001667_pt1:5000-11206 | contig 11206 bp, 4 predicted proteins | sample HotsprSampleMSe2_FD_203476 | JGI IMG/M metagenome (GOLD analysis project Ga0308407, IMG submission 203476) | Hot spring phototrophic mat microbial communities from Mushroom Spring, Yellowstone National Park, Wyoming, United States - 20060911_MSe2 ...
TCCTGTGGAGGCGACCTTGAAATACCGCCCTGGCCTCTTTTGACGTCTAACCTCGACCAGTCATCCTGGTCAGGGACCGTGCATGGTGGGCAGTTTGACTGGGGCGGTCGCCTCCCAAAAGGTAACGGAGGCGCGCGATGGTGGGCTCAGGCCGGTCGGACATCGGCTGTTGAGTGCAAAGGCATAAGCCCGCCTGACTGCGAGAGTGACAGCTCGAGCAGAGACGAAAGTCGGCCTTAGTGATCCGGTGGTTCCGCGTGGAAGGGCCATCGCTCAACGGATAAAAGGTACTCTAGGGATAACAGGCTGATCTCCCCCAAGAGTCCACATCGACGGGGAGGTTTGGCACCTCGATGTCGGCTCATCGCATCCTGGGGCTGGAGCAGGTCCCAAGGGTTCGGCTGTTCGCCGATTAAAGCGGTACGTGAGCTGGGTTCAGAACGTCGTGAGACAGTTCGGTCCCTATCTGCCATGGGTGTCGGAGACTTGAGAGGACCTGTCCCTAGTACGAGAGGACCGGGATGGACGTACCTCTGGTGGACCGGTTGTCGCGCCAGCGGCACAGCCGGGTAGCTATGTACGGAAGGGATAACCGCTGAAAGCATCTAAGCGGGAAACCCGCCTCGAAACGAGGTCTCCCTGAAGAGCCGTGGAAGACGACCACGTCGATAGGCCGGGTGTGGACGTGTGGCAACACACGAAGCTGACCGGTACTAATCGCTCGTTCGGCTTGAGATCCGCGCCATGACGGGGCCTCCCCGTTATCCATGCGCAGCACGAAAGGCGGCTGCGGCCGGCCTCCATCATCACACACGCCACATCCGTCCCACCGCGCGAGTTCTCGCGCGGCGGGGCGGTCCGGATCCGACGACCTGGTGGCTATGGCGAGGGGCAAACACCCGATCCCATCCCGAACTCGGCCGTGAAAACCCTCAGCGCCAATGGTACTGCGTCTCAAGGCGCGGGAGAGTCGGTCGCTGCCAGGTCTTCCGATCCGGACCACAGAACCACCACAATGCCACCAGCACTCAGTCGCGGGGTGGAGCAGCCCGGTAGCTCGTCAGGCTCATAACCTGAAGGTCCCAGGTTCAAATCCTGGCCCCGCAACCATCTTCTCGAAGGGCGCGATCTGCCCGCCCCGGGAGAAAGCGCTGCGGCTCATGCGCGTTCCCGAGCCGCCAATCGCTGCCCGTAAGACGACCTGTTCCATCCGCGAAATTGTCTTCTGCCGAAGCTTCCGCCGAGCGGCTGGCCGACCGACTGCCACATGGCACCCGGAGACCGGGCGGAGGTGCTGCAGGCGAGTCTCTCTATCGTCGATCGGCCAGGCTATGGGTCGGGCGCGCCCGGGCGAACCCGTGACGAGGCGCCCAGCAAAGGCGCACTGGCCTCGTCAGCATGACGCCTGCATCTTCGTCTTGACAACGCCGCTGCCACCGGTCGGGAACTTCTCGAACAGCGCAGTGATCAGGCTCGGCGCCACCGCCGAGAGCATTCCGCACGATCCTTCGGAAACGGCGCGCGCCTCGAACACTGGCGCGGCGTCGGGGCTCGACGGCGGGCGGAAAACTACGGGCGGAAAACCAATAGCACCCCGCATCTTGTGAACACGCGTCTGGTCGCAACGCCGGTCGTGTAGCCGGTCACCCCATACTCAGGGATCAGGGTCGTCGTGCTGCAATAGGTACCGATGTTTTCCAACTAGGAGACTGTGCCGAACGTCTCGCCGCTGTAGCCCGTGATCCCCCACTGCGGCCTTACGAACGCCTCCGCGACGTCGCGTCCAGCGTCCACGCGAAGGCCGACGAACGCCAGCAGTTTGGTGTGCGCAGGAGATGGGACGATCTCAAAGCTTTGGCGGCAAACTCGCGTTCTGCAAGGCCCACCCAAGCCTGGTGCTCAAGGGTGGGCCGTCCCTCGGCGGCAGCCGGCATGACGTGAACAGTCTCTCCGACTTGTGGCGCGAGAGGCTGACTGACGAACGCTTCGACGCGCGTCAGGACCGTCGGGGGCGCACGCGGTGAGGGTAAGGCTTGCAACGGAAAGTGCAACCAAGCGCATCGACTGCATCGATCGCTCCTGGCAATGCGCCGCGACGGTAACGCGCTATTGTTGCGGAATCAACACACACGGTTTCAGCAACCGCAGCAAACGCAACGTTCGGAAAGGACGGACCCGTCGAAGGACGTTGCGGCCGCCCTGCTGCAACGACGGCAGCCGCACGGGAGCTCACCGGACTCGGCGAAACCGGTCGTCAAGAGAAGGCGCGCGCTCCGGTTCAACACGCCAAGCGCGCCTCGACATGCTATCGGCGCGATGGCCGCATCGATCGCTCTTGCGTCGTCGCGTCTTGGCAGCGCCAGCGAATCGGGATGAGGATCTGGCGGAGGGGGTGGGATTCGAACCCACGGTACCGTTGCCGGTACTCCGGTTTTCGAGACCGGCCCAATCGACCGCTCTGGCACCCCTCCGGGCCGGCGCGCCTCCTACACGACACGCCGAGCACGCGCAACGGCCGCGGGTCCGACCAGCCGAGCCTGCGCCTCGGCCTCGTCGCCTCCCGCGCCTCCCGCCTACGGCGCCCCCTCACGGATAGTCGCACCGCTCGGCCGTCACGCTCACGAAGCCGCGTAGGTCAGCCTCCGACACGACGAAACGATGCTCCGTTCCGCCACGGATGACAGAGAAGGTGAGCGGCAGCTGCCCCGTCGTCTCCGTCAGCGCGCCTCCGGGCTGGATCGCCACGATCGTCACCGGCCGCCTCGGGTCGAACCATGCCTCGGGTGCGCCATCGGCCGCTCGCGCGGATTGGCCTTCGCCCGTGATGACGATGCCGCCGGCGAACGACACCGAGGTCCGGCCCGAACGGGTGAGTGGTGTTGCGAGCAGGAACCGGCGCGTCTCGAGCCCAGGCTCGCAGCGGCTGCCATCGGTCGCGTTCTCGAGCACGAGCCTCAGCCGCTCAGCCGCAAGCCCTTCCCTGAGCCTCTCCTGAACCCGCAGGAATAGCTCGCGGGCCGTTCCGGTCGGCACATCGCGGGCGTAGCGCGCCTCGCCCTCACGCACGCGATCCTCGGCTTGGCGCCGAAGCGCCTCGGCTTCGGCAAGCTTCTGCTCAAGCGCGGCAATGGCCCGCCGCTGCTCCGCGATCTCGCGCCTGAGCCCCTCCGTCTCGGCTTGGGCGAGCCGGCTGCCCGACTCGTAGGCGACCGCACCGAGGAGCAACAGGGCGCCGATGGTCGCGAGAAAGGCGACGATCCGTGCGCGCCTTCGCCGACGCTCGGCCCGGCGTGCTTCGCGCAACCCAAGGCTCATGGCGTCTCCCGGTTCCCCTGCCTCGCCTGTGGGACGGCTTCTAGCACCGGGCCGGCGCGAGCGGGATTGCGGCACCGAGACCGCACGGGACGCGAGCGGTCGGCCTCAGGCACACGCCCCGTCTGCCAGGCGCCCTGACGCCCCCTCTCCGTTCCGTCCGTCGCACGGGCACGGCAGCGGTGCTGTCATCACCCAGCACAAGGAGGATCACGATGGCGGGCCCAGGGCAGTTCCCGGAACTGCGCAGCATCTCGCAGGCGAACCTCGCCCTGATCGAGGAGGGCGAGCGCCTGCTTCGCGCCTCCGAGGAGGTCAAGGACCCGGAGGCGCGTAAACACATGGTGGCCGCGGCGAAGCGTCTTCTCGAGATCGCCGGGCAGATCACGACGTCGATGACCGGATCGACCCGGTAGCCGCAGGGCCCCAGGCCGCGCGCGCCGTGCCCGACCCCGCCGGAGTCGATGCCGAGACGAGGGCGCTGCTCCTCGAGGCGGCGCGCAAGCGCGCCGAGGCCGAGCGGGCGGACGCCGAGCTCGAGGCGCGGGAGCGGGAACGCGAGAGCGCCGACGGTTCGGCGATCACCACCACGGTGATGACGGTCTTCGGCCTCGCCCTGCTCGGCTCGCTCGTCGTGCTTTTGCTCGCGGGACTGTTCAGCGGCAGGTGGGAGACGCTCGCCCCGAGTGTGACGGACATCCTCAAATCCGTCCTGCTGCCGATCCTGACGCTGGTGCTCGGCTACTACTTCGGGCGCGGCGGCAAGGGCTCAACGCGCGCTCGCACGCGCGCCCGCCCCTCTGGTGGCTCAGTGGCTGTGCCGGCTTTCGCCGCGTGTCTCGAGGATGTCGAGATAGAGGGTCGCGGGCTCGAGGCAGGCGCCGGTGCCGAGCTGGCCGACCATCGAGCGGTAGATCTCCTCCCAGGGCGTCTGGTTCTTCAACTTGGGCGGCGTCCAGGCGGCGCGTCGAGCGGCGAGTTCCTCCTCCGCGATGAGCACGTCGACGCGACGCGCGCGCAGGTCGAGCCGGATGCGATCGCCCGTGCGCAAAAGCGCGAGCCCCCCGCCCACCGCCGCCTCGGGCGAGACGTTGAGGATCGAGGGGCTGCCCGAGGTGCCACTCTGTCGCCCGTCGCCCATCGTGGGCAGCGCCGTCACGCCTTGTCTGATCAACGCCGCGGGGGGCTGCATGTTCACCACCTCTGCCGAGCCCGGATAGCCGACAGGCCCGCAGTTGCGGATCACGAGGATCGACCGCTCGTCGATGCCCAAGGACGGGTCGTCGATCCGCGCGTGGTAGTCCTCCGGCCCCTCGAACACGACCGCTCGCCCCTCGAAGATCTCGGGCGCGTCGGGGTTCGACAGGAAGCGGCGCCGGAACTCGGGGTCGATCACGCTCACCTTCATCACCGCGTTGTCGAACAGGTTGCCCGACAGCACGACGAACCCCGCTTTCTCCTTCAGCGGCGCCGAGAAGGGGCGGATCACCTCCCGGTCCGGCTCGGGAATGAGCGCGAGAGCCTCGGCGACCGTCTTGCCAGTCGCGGTCATCGCGTCGCCATGCAGCCTGCCCGCGAGCAGGAGCTCGCGCATCACCGCCGGAACGCCGCCCGCGCGGTGGAACCGCTCGCCGAGGAAACGCCCCGCCGGCTGGCAATCGACAAGGAGCGGCAGGTCGGCGCCGATCCTCTGCCAGTCCTCGATCGTGAGCTCGACGCCCATGTGCCGCGCGATGGCGATGATGTGCGGCGGGCAGTTCGAGGAGGCGCCGATGGCAGAGGCGACGGCGATGGCATTCTCGAACGCCTTGCGCGTCATGATGTCGGAGGGGCGGAGGTTCTCTCGCACCATGCCGACGATCCGCCGCCCGGCCTCGTAGGCCGCCCAGCCGCGCTCGCGATAGGGCGCGGGGATGGCGGCCGAGCCCGGCAGCATCATGCCGAGCGCCTCGGCAAGGGAGTTCATCGAGAGCGCCGTGCCCATCGTGTTGCAGTGCCCGACCGAGGGGGCGGACGAGGCGGCGATCTGCATGAACTCCTCGGGCGTGATCTCTCCCTTCGCGAGCAGGCGTCGCGCCTCCCAGATCACCGTGCCGGACCCGGCGAGCCGCCCCTGCCACCAGCCGTCGAGCATCGGACCGCAGTTGAGCGCGATCGCCGGGATATTCACCGTCGCCGCCCCCATCAGGCAGGCGGGTGTGGTCTTGTCGCAGCCCGTCGTGAGGACCACGCCGTCGATCGGGTAGCCGTGCAGCACCTCGACCAGAGAGAGATAGGCGAGGTTGCGGTCGAGCGCCGCCGTGGGGCGCTTGCCGCTCTCCTGGATCGGGTGGATCGGGAACTCGAGCGGCACGCCGCCGGCATCGCGTATCCCGTCGCGCACCCGTGCCGCAAGGGTGACATGGTGGCGGTTGCAGGGTGCGAGGTCAGAGCCCGTCTGGGCGATGCCGATGATCGGCCGGCCCGACTGGAGCTCCTCCCGCGTCAGCCCGAAGTTCAGATAGCGCTCGAGATAGAGGGCGGTCATGCCTGGGTCGGACGGGTCGTCGAACCAGCGCCGTGACCTAAGCCGCCGCGACCCACCGTTGCCCTCCGCCATCTCGCTGTCTCCCTCCCCGTTGCGTCGCTCGAGGCTCTGCGGCCCGAAGCCCGACTGTCAACCGGCCGCGCCCTTCCAATCCCGGGCCCGCTCCCCTAATGACAGGCGCGCGGCAGGGCCCAAGCCGCCGCCGCCCCGGACGCCAAGGCCGAGATGACCGACACGCCGCTCTCCCGAATCCGCAATTTCGCGATCATCGCGCATATCGACCACGGCAAGTCCACCCTCGCCGACCGGCTGATCGAGGCCTGCGGCGCCCTCTCCGACCGCGAGATGAAGGACCAGGTGCTCGACA
>Ga0308407_1001672_pt1 | contig 11162 bp, 9 predicted proteins | sample HotsprSampleMSe2_FD_203476 | JGI IMG/M metagenome (GOLD analysis project Ga0308407, IMG submission 203476) | Hot spring phototrophic mat microbial communities from Mushroom Spring, Yellowstone National Park, Wyoming, United States - 20060911_MSe2 ...
CTCAGATAGTGAGTTAAACCTTGAACTTAGTGGATCAATCTGATGTTTTAGTTTCTGATTTATACCCAACTTTGTATCCATTAAGCGAATAGCCTCTATTTCGCCTAATAGACCTTTCCTTTGAAGTATATCAGCATCGTCAGCCTCACTTAGGCTGTCATCTAGGAGACCAAATTTATCTAGATCTACTTCGGCTAATAGGTCATTTGCTAGTTCAACCGATATTTTGTCTAACCTACGTTCACGTTGTGAACGTGTATGTAATCCATAAGAGAGTACATCACTGACGTTAGCTTTAATACTACTAGTGATGTTATCTAAACGCCAGCTAAATAAGCCGCTTATTCTAGGTCTATTCACACTTATACTTAGTTGGACGACAGACTCAACTATTGTACTGCTGTTTATCTGTACTAATTCTGTTAATTTTTACGTTGATGAAGATGAACTTTATTAAGCTGAGTTTTATTCATTGTGCCTAGTTTATACAAATACTCAAAAATCATACTTCGTTTATAGTCTTTACTAGTGAATAATTTTTTATGCCTCTAAAAACCTACAAGTGTACTCTACCGGTTTCTAAAAACGTTGTCGAATTTCGTGAAGTTACGTTTAAAGATAGAGAAGAATGTATTAGATTAATTGATGAACTAGGTCGTCGAAGAACTAGTTTACAACTTGGAGATATATTAGCTGCATATGCCATTGTGAGCATTAATGGCCAGCCTCCATTTGAAATCGATCCTACAGCTCGGTTTAATGACTGGCACTATAAAGACACGAGCTACTACATCACTTTCTTTTCTCAACTTTGTTTAGTAACCGATGAGGATCTAGAGGAGGCTGCGAGAGAAGCAAAAAAATTGCAGATGCAATATATGTCTGGAAGACCTTTGGCAGAAGACAACCCCAACCCAGCCAAATCAACCCCCCGCTCTACGACCTCATTGAAGACGGAAGAGCTCAAATAAACCGAAAGGCTAATTATTATCACATACAAAATAGACCTCCTTTATTGGGGTATACCTTACCACACATGCCCGACATGTGTTGGTACGGACTGCCAGACTTAGCTAGGTTTGCAGTCTACTACTCTGTGTTTAGTGCAGGTATACCCTCAGGAGCTGAGTTAAGAGTACAGTGGAGAAAGTTAATCGCTAATCAAGTTCGCAGGGCTTTACATTTCGATAGATTTGTTTTACTTAACAGGAAGTGTGGTATTACTTTAGATCAGTTTTTGTCTATGACTTATTCAGAAACTGAAGCACTGTTGCAAAGTGCAACGCACTTAGATAACTTAATCAAAGAGGAACTCAATAGACAGAAAAGTCTTAATGATCTTCTGGACAAATATAATCCAAACTCAAATAGATCAAGCAGTACGTTTAACGAAACAGTACAGAGTAGTCCGTTTAACTTATTAATGAATAGAATAAAGACAAATCCCCTATCTATATTGCAGTAAAGAAGAACTCAAAAGTTATTAAATAGTCGAAATAATGCCTATTAGACAAGCTAGACCTGCAGGTGCTTACAAAACTAAAATAAAGCACTCTAGAATTCCACCTGAAGCTGGTGGAAGAGCACAGCAGGTTGGCCAAACAAACTCAGCTATTTACGCAGGTAAGTTTCACTATAATTATTACCTACCAAGATATTCGAAACTTAGGGAATACGAACAGGCTGTTAATGTAGATCCAACTATACAAGCTGGTCTAGAGTTTATAATCAAGTCTTTAATTAGTTCACTAGGCGAATACCAACACCCTGATTTAGAAATACAGAGATTTGTAAGAGCGAACCTAAGAATGATGAGTTCAAATCTTAGGCAAGTTCTAGGAGAGATTTTGTTTTCAAATTTATGGGCAGGTTATTCAGTTTCAGAGTTTAATTGGACTATAGTAGATGGTCAAGTCTGGTTAGAGTCTGTTGTTTCACTACATCCAGCTACAATTATCTTTGTAACAAATGATAAAGGTAGATTAACTCAAGGTGAAGAAGTAACTTATCCAACTGTAATACCCAACGTAACAACCGGTATATGGCAGTATCAAGCTTATAAAGCTTCTCCTGTTAATATACCTTTAAATAAAGTAATTTATACTACACATAGTAAAAGATATTCTAACTATTACGGTGTTTCTGCATTAGAATCAATTTATCCGCATTATCTACAAAAAACATTACTTTACCCAAGCATGGTAAATGCTCTAGAGAGGTTTGCTTCTCCTATTCTCTACGCTATTGTACCTAGAACTAAGTCTTCAAGATCAATAGAAGATCCGGCAGATGGTGGTATACGTTATAGGACTTTAGCAGAAGAAACAGAAGAAGCATTAGCTAATATACATGACTCTAATGGCATTGTTCTTGAAGACCCAGGAGAACCTTTCAGAGCTCCAGAAATAGCAACCTTAACAGCTCAAAACAACTTCGGTGATATCTATACAGAAGCAATTAAACACCACGATAAGCAGATTTATCGTGGTTTATTACTACCAGCTCAGCTTATAGATGACTCTGTATCTGCATTTTCTCAGACTTCGCTAGAGGTGCAGTTCGAACAATTTAAGCAGCACTTATTAGCACTCTACGCTGAAGTTGTTGAACCATTTACCGAAATGTGTTTAGGTAAACTAGTTTGGCTTAATTTTGGCTCACTAGAGCCCGGTTATATACCTATGCGTATGACCGATCCGATCACCAGAAGACTACAAACAGAGCTTTATACAGCTATGATTGATAGAGGAATTATTGATGTTACATTACCTAAAGATTTACAGAACGTGCGAGATATGATCGGAGACTTACCGATTCTTAATAATGAAGAGTTGAAGCAAGTAAGTCAATCAGCAGCCAGTATGCGTGCTTCTGCTGCAGCTATAGCAGAAGCTAAACTGATAGCTTTACAGTCTGAGTTAAAACAACAGAGAATTGTTACTCGGCAACATCAACTATTTGCAGAGAATCGTATTAAAGAGAATAGAATTAATACTCAACTTAAGTTGTTGCAGCAAAAATATTTTGAATCTAAACATCCAAAAGAACCTGATGGAGAAACGCTGTTAAAAGAGTTAGAATATGAGTCTGGGTTAGACGAAGATTAAGTTCACGGTTAAGCTCATGAATAAAAACACGGATAACAATAAAGATAATAGTAGAGATAGAATTAATTGGACCCCTATTGGTGGAGCTCCTCTAATAAGATCGGAGTTAGCACCTAATTTTAAAGCCCTACTAAAACAAGCAAGTGAAAATTTGACACCTATTGTTCTAAACTTTGGTACCGTAAACTATCTTGCTTTGATATGTGATGTACATGAAGATTACTTTACTTGGATATACGCTAAGGAAAAAGGAGTTTTATTTAAGTCTGCAAATAAATATGAAGAGTTAGTTCAAGTTATCTTTGCAGCCACAGATTGGACAGCCACTTCGAGTTTACCTGTTACAGGCGTACAGGTATTAAACTCTGTTTACGATGTTGATGATAACGAGGTAAATCAAAAAGAAGAACACAGTGAAAGTTCTAATAATAAAGATGTAAATTTTTTACTTGTAGATGAGGAGGTGTCGCTTGAAAACTATTGGGATTACTTTTCCGATCCTCCCCCAGCAGAGGAAGGCTTGGATGATGATGATTCTGATCTTACTTAGCTATTAAATATCTCTAATAACTCTAGAAAAGCATCTTTAAATAACAGGTGTTTACAAGGCTCTCTTTCACCTAGATTGTAAGTAAAGTCTTTACACTCACACGTTTCATCTTGCATATAATACTCAACGCCCTCTCCAGTTATACATTTGTATCCGCCTTCTACCTTTTTCAGAGTATAGCCTTGGAGAATTAATTTTCCAAATACCAATCTTCGTTCTAATCGTGCGAGTGTATCTAGACTCAAATTACCAGGAATCTTTCTAACTTTTTTACTACCATCGACAAATTCCACTATTAAGGAACCTGAGATGTTTAGATGAGCGTCTTTAATTTGTTTTGGATCTATATTAGGAAACAGAAACTCAGCTAATCTTTTGGGAAATCTTTTTGTTGGTTGATTGTACATATGTCTACTGACTTTGTGTTATCATTAACTTATTCTTTAGGTTAAAACAAATATGAGTAAACCAAGATATTCGTTGTCAAAAAATACCCTGATTGAAATTTCAAACTATCTAGGGAATCAGATTTATCGAGAAGTATACACTTTAATTAGTACTTTGGATTTAGATCTAAAGCAAGAGAATGAACTAACTGAAAGACCACTAGAGTCCTATAATATCTCTGGTGATATGCTATTGAGTCTGAAAAAATATTTGTCGAATAAACCTTATGGAGAAGTTTACAAATTTATGTACGAGTTAGAAACAGCAGTTTGCGTACCAAGTTCAGTTAGTGATAGCAACTTTGACTTAGAAAAACATAAAAAACAAACCACTTCACAAACTTTTGAGGGACTAGACGGCACAGATGATTCTTCTGAATAAGTAACACGCCTAAATATTGTAATGAACCATTAATATAATGAGTGCTATATCTATAGCACTCATTATTTATGTATAGTTTAATATGACTCTGCAGTTAAATCCGACTATACCTGAGTTACCTAGTGCATCGGTTGTAAAACCGACAGACTTAGTTATTGTTGAGACAGATCCAAATACAAGTCTTCAACAAACGTCTAAAGCGTCAGTTTCAAATTTAGTAGGTGGGACTAGACTTATAAAAGTGCAAGTAACTCCTTCTACTACTTGGGTGATAAACCACAATTTGGGTTACTACCCTAATATACAGACTTTAGAAGCAGATGGTAGAGAATTTATTGGAGATGTAGTTCATATTGATTTAAATACAGCTCAGGTTAATTTTACTCGTGCCAAGTCTGGTTTAGCTGTTGTAGGTTAATAGGCTTATTTAGGAAATACAATGCCAAGCTTCGAATCAAACTTAGAGCTTAACCAAAATTCCCTTCTTAGAGCGGTATTACATCCATTTATAGAGTTCCCTAACTCACCTACACCTGTACCCGGACAAGTTGGTTATAACGCAAATATAGGCGAACAGAGACCTTATTTTTATAACGGTTCCCAGTGGTTACCGTTTAACCATATACCCAACGGCTCTTTAACAAATGCCCTTTGGTCAAACTCACCAGCAGATCGCTTGTCCTTCGAGAAGTTAGCAACACCTACTGCTAACTTTGATTTTGGTAATGTTAGACTAACTAACTTAGCAAGTCCAGTAGATAACAAAGATGCTGTTAATAAAGCTTATGCGGATGCTATAAGAGAGACTTTAGACTTTAAAAATTCGGTTAGGGTTGCTACAACTGGGCCACTACCTCCAAGTACTTACAATAATGGTTCAGGTACAATTACAGCTAATAGTAACGGATCGATAAATGCATCCGGTATTGACGGTATTACAGACTTAACCGTTGGAAGTAGAATTCTTGTAAAAGATCAAACTAATCAAGTAGAAAATGGTATTTACACAGTTACTCAGTTAGGTAGTTCATTTACACCATTTATATTAACAAGAGCTACTGATGCGAATACAGGTACTAAATTAACCTCTGGTTCAGTTGTATACGTAGAAGAAGGCAATGTTAATGCCAGGAGGAGATTCACCTTAGTTACACCTGGAACAATTGTATTAGGTGCTAGTAACTTAGTTTTCGAGCAAAGTTCTGGTTTAGGTCAAGTTAATGCTGGTATAGGTTTAACTAAAACTGGGGATACCTTAGATGTCAATCTAACTGGTAGTAATACTATAACTGCTATTTCAGATTCCTTAAGAGTACGTAGTTCTTCTACTCAACACCAAGTACTCCTTAGTGCAGGTAGTGTTTCAAGTGAAGCCGTTTGGGGAGCTTTACCACTCAACCAGACTAATGCTGTAAGTGGAGTTCTACCTCTCTCTCATGGAGGTACAGGGGCGACCACAAAGACAGAAGCTTTTAATGCCTTAGCTCCTACTACAGAAGCCGGACAAATGATTTGGTTTGACGGAACAAACAATGTAGCCGTTCCGCCAAACACAACTTCGGTTGTACGGTTTTTAGCTCAAGCTTCCTCAGGACAACCGAACTGGACTACACCTACTACATCGCTAATTACTTCTACACACAACCCAGTTAACTATAGACCTACAGGTACAAGTCTAGAAGAGCATATAGCTGCTATAGATTCAGCTATAGGTGTGGCTTTAGTATCAGGTGGAATAACTAAGCTTATAGATGACTTAAATCCAACATTAGGGGGAAACTTAAATACAAATAACTTTCTTATTACATCAAGTGATAATAACGATGTGTTTATTAGTCCTCATGGTACAGGAAGAACACATATTGGCGTTATTGATAGAAGACTAAGTATTGATACTAGTACTACTAATAATATTGATTTAACGGCAACAGGCACTGATACTAATATCAGTATAAATTTGATACCTAAAGGTACAGGTTTACTAAAGTTTAACACAGTAACTTGGCCTACTAATACGGGTTCTCCAGGCGATGTGCTGATTAGACAAGGTGTAAATCAAACAACCTTTGGTACATTGGCTTCTAACCAAATAGCAGCTAACCGAATCCCTATAAATTATACAGCAACTGGCTCAGACCTGAGGTCGCATCTAGATGCAATTGATAGAGTACTGGGTAACATTAGTAACACACCGTTTTTATTAGTCCGTGATACTAATCCTACGTTAGGGGGAGATTTAAACCTTAACGGTTATGACTTAATTCTAAAAGAGTCTGATGTAACCAAAGTAAAGTTTAGTCGAGGATCTGAGCTAAGATTTGAAAATGAACGTGGTGCATTTTTAAGAATAACACCAACTAGTGCTGGTTTTATAATTCACCCTTATAAATTTCTTAATCCTAGTTTTGGAGATCCCGATGATCCGAATTTTACCGGAGGCTTGGAAGCGCTCTGTAGTGTTGATTTACGCTCAGCTAATCGATTCCAAAGAATAAGAATTGAAGGTTTAGCATTTCCTAGACAAGATGGACTACCAGGACAAGTATTAACTACGAACGGTCTAGGCGAGCTTAGTTTTACTTATGCTGGAGCGGGTAGCTCTACAACTATAAATAACTTAGGTACCATAGTATATGAAATTAACACAAACACAAACATAGCTTCATTTATACATCCGTTCCAGACACAAAATTTGGTTGTAACGGTAATGCGCACTGATAATTTTCAGATTGTATATCCAGAGATTATATACACTAACTTAAATGAAATTCAAATCATCTTCGGTGCTCCCCCTCCTCCAGGTTTATTTCGTGCTATTATACAAGCTGCAGCAACGGTTAATTTAAGGAGGTTCTTTTTTGATATAAACGATACTGAAAATACAAGTATAGTTATAAATCATAACTTAGGTACGAGAGACGTAGCTATAGATGTATTTCAACGAGTACCTATATACAGAAGAGTGTTTGTAGAAGCAGCAGCGACTACACCGAACTCCATAACGCTCACATTTAGTAGTCCACCTGGAAGTAATGTTTACAGAGTGATGGTAACAGGATAGCAATATGCCAATACCTTTTCTAAATACCGCTAGTTTTACTGGAATTCAGTTAGTTTCTAACCCAGTTGTAGGACACGTACTTACATGTGTTGATGCAGAAGGTACTGCAGCATGGTTGCCTATATCTTTAGCGAACTTTACAAGTTTATCGGCCGACTTGGATGTAAACGGTAAGAAACTTGTTTCGTCTAATAATGGAAACATTGAGTTTAAACCACACGGCACAGGCAAAATCTTATTGACAGGTCCAACCGTTTTAGGTGGTGACTTAGATACTAATGGTTTTCTAATTACAAGTAATAACAACGGTAATATAAATATTGATCCACATGGTACAGGTAAAATTCTACTAAGTGCATTAGTTGAATTAGGCGGAGATTTAGATTTACAAACTCACAAAATAATTACAACAGGCTCAAATCCAATTACACTTGAGCCTGCTAATAACCAAAATATAGTTCTAAATCCGAGTGGAACAGGAAAAGTAGTTTTAGATTCGGATACTGTATTAGGGGGCAATTTAGACGTATCTACAAATAAAATTGTTACTACCGCTAATAATAATGATATCGAATTAGATCCTCATGGTACAGGTAAAATCCTACTCAATGCGAATGTAAAACTTGGTGGGACACTAGATACAAACGATTTTGATATAGTATCTAGTTCAAACAGAAGTATAACACTCACACCTCATGGATCTGGTTTAATTAGGTTAAACGGACCGATAATTCTAGGTGGCGATATTAATGTAGATGGTAAAAAGATACTTTCAGCTTCTAACGAAAATATAGAACTTAAAGTAGAGGGATCTGGTTCAATTAAACTCAGTGGTAAGGTAGAACTTGGCGGAACGCTAGATACAAATAACTTTGCTATAGTGTCTAGTTCAAACCGAAATATAACACTCGCACCTAATGGATCTGGTTTAATCAATCTTAGTGGACCGGTAACTTTAGGCGGTGATATTAATGTAAATGGCAAAAAGATAAGCTCAGCGTCTAACGGAGACATTGTAATTGAACCAAATGGATCCGGTTTAATTAGACTTACCGGTAATATTAAACTCGGTGGGACACTAGATACAAACAACTTTGCTATAGTATCTAGTTCGAACCAGAATATAGTACTTACACCTGATGGATCTGGCTCAATCAATCTGAACGGACCAGTAGTTCTAGGTGGCAATGTCGATGTAAACGGTAAAAAGATAACTTCGACATCTGATGGGGATATTGATATTGAACCAGATGGATCTGGTTCAATCAAGCTTAGTGGTAATGTAAGTATAAAGAATGGTTCTAATATATCTCTAGGAACTACAACAGGTACTAAGATTGGTACAGCAACTGATCAACGATTAGGGTTTTACAACGCTATACCTATACCTCAACCAGCTAGTGTTGCACAAAAAGCACTTGTAGACAATACTAGCGGTGACACCAGTGCAGTTACTTTAGCACAAGTAGGTAATACCTCATCTTCAGATCAATCAACAGCGATAAACAATAACTTTGCAAGAATAGCTGTTTTGCTTAATAGACTTCGTGCAGATTTAGTAAGTTTAGGTTTAATCAAAGGCGATGCATAGTGATTATTTGAGTAGTGAGTTTGAAGAGGACTTACTTTATCAAGCTCTTTCCTTAAGTGAAAGTGAGTTTGACTTGTTTCTCGAGGAATACTATAACTTGCTTTCTGAAAATCAAGAGTTGTCCAAATCAGTTTACCTAAAAATGGGTAAACACAGAGATCCAAGGGGAGGTCTAACTAAAGAAGGAATTGAGTACTATAACAGAAAAACTGGCTCTAACCTTAAGCCAGGAGTTACTTGGAAACCTAGAACAGCTGAGGACTTTAGAAGGAAAGGTAGTTTTTTAGTTAGGTTTTACACAAACCCTGTTGGTCCTTTAGTAGATGAAAAAGGTAGACCAACAAGGCTCGCTAAGGCAGCATGTCTACATTATGATGCTCCCGTGTTACTAGCAGATGGAACTACCTTACCAATAGGTTATATAGTTGATAATCAACTTCCTGTTGAAGTAGTATGCATAGACGAAACAACTATGGAAGTAAAAACCGCACGTGTAACAAATTGGGGTAAATCGCCAAGTAGTATAGATGAGTTTATTGAGATTGGTTCACCGTCTGGACCAATGAAACATGCAGGTGGTCAATCAATCACTTTAACAAAGGACCACTTGGTATTAACAAACAAAGGTTGGGTAGAAGCTAAAGATACACTAGGTTTACATAGAGCAGTTATATCTAAAGTCCCAAACAAAAATATGATGGCTTATATTTATGGGACCTTGTTAGGTGATTCTTACATACCCAAAAGACAGTCAACTACGATACAAACCCATTATATTTGCTGTACCCATGCTGCATCACATATTGAATTAATCGAACAAAAACAAACTGTATTTAATGCAAAAGATATAAAGTATAGAGATCGGTTAGATGCAACGCTTACTAAGCAAACTGAGTGTTATGTAGCTAGTGAATCTCTACCTATATATTCAGTGATTCGCTCTAAGTGGCTACATCCATCGGGTAGAAAGGGACTGCCTAATGATTTAGAAGAAGTGTTTAATGAACTTTCTCTTTCAGTGTGGATTTGTGATGATGGTTCATTAAGTAAAAAAGTAGACGGACAACACATTTACTATTCATATAGAATTCATACAGAGTCTTTCACGATATTAGAAGTAGATAGACTTAGAAAACTCTTGTTAGATAAGTACGATATAGAATCGACAAAATGTCAAAGAGAAAATTGTTCCGGTTATGTAATAAATATATCGAAACAAGATTCTGTACATAAGTTAAGCGAATTAATAGCTCCTTATGTTCCAAAATCACTACGCTACAAAGTTAAGCCAGAGCATAGAGAAGTAGAGTACATATTCCCAGAGCTTGATTTTTCATATGATTTAGGCGTAGTTTATATTCCTATTACGCATCACAAAGTGGCAGAGTATGGTAGTGGATCAAAAAAGAGGAACAAGGCTTCGTATAGTTTTAAATATGATATAGAAGTTGAAGGTTATCATAACTTTGTAGCAAACAATACTATAGTACACAATTCAAAATGGGGAGAACCTGTACCCACTACACGAGCTGCAGCAGCTAAACTAGCAGCAAAAGGTAGAAGCCTACTAGAGAAGGCTAAGCGAATGAAGGAGAGCAAAAAGAGAGTAAAAGCGAGTATCAACTCTGTTTACGAGCAATACTCTATTCCTTCTAAGAACCCAGATGATTATTTAGTTGTTGAAGATAGAGATAAAGTATCTACTTACCATTTACAGGTAAAAGAAAACGGTGTTCCTAACCCACGTTTAATGGGAGCTGCCTGGCGTGCTCTATATCACCCATCTGGACACCGAGGTAATCCATATAAAGGTCCACAAAAAGATAAAGCTAAACGTAAATTAAGAGCATTGTATAAATCTCTAGGAAGAGAAATGCCTAGAGTACAGAGGCATAGTCTTTTTAGTTCTAGTGATGTAGAAACTGGTGAAATTAACCAGGAGCTAAGCAAATCACTTAGATTAAGAAACTTTATTTACAATCTTGTACAAAAACCTCTGAAAAGGGGAATGGCAATACAAAGTCC
>Ga0308407_1001689_pt1 | contig 11089 bp, 12 predicted proteins | sample HotsprSampleMSe2_FD_203476 | JGI IMG/M metagenome (GOLD analysis project Ga0308407, IMG submission 203476) | Hot spring phototrophic mat microbial communities from Mushroom Spring, Yellowstone National Park, Wyoming, United States - 20060911_MSe2 ...
ATTTAGTTTCTGTTCAAAAATTGTTTATATCTATACAATGGGTAAAAAATATAAGATTTTTAAAAAAAATTTTTACTACAAATTTTTATAAATTCTTCTCCCATAAACTACTACTCTTAATTTTTAAGGATTAAATAATTTAAAAAAAATAAAAGATTTTTTGATAAATATTTTATGTTTTGTTAAATTTTATCTAATATTTTTTCCTTGGAGAGGTGCTGGAGCATGGCCGAACAGGACCCCCTGCTAAGGGGTTATACCGCCAAAAGCGGTATCGAGGGTTCAAATCCCTCCCTCTCCGTTTCATTCATAAAATTAAATAAATAATAAATGGATTTTATAGATAAAATAAACACTCTTGCTAAAAAAAATAGAGAGTTTCTATTCATAATAGACTTTGAAATTGAAAAACCTCTAATATTCGAAATAGAAAAAATACCAAGTAACTTTTATTTTTCAATAGGAAAAATAAAAAAATTGCCTAAGATAAAAAAGACTACAAATACAGTAAGCTTAAATATAAAAAAAGTTATAACTTATAATGAATTTCTTAATTCATTCAATAGATTAAGAGAAGAAGAATTAAAAGGAAACTCTTATCTTACAAACCTAACATTTAAAACAGAGATAGAAATAAATCTTAGTTTAGAAGAGATTTTTTTAAGAAGTAAATCAAAATACAAATTACTTATTGAAGATAATTTTGTGGTCTTTTCTCCTGAAACCTTTATAAAAATAGAAGATGGTTATATCTACTCATTCCCAATGAAAGGAACTATAGATGCAAGTATTCCAAATGCCAAAGAAATACTTCTTAATGACCCAAAAGAAGAGGCAGAACACTTAACAATAGTTGACCTTATAAGAAATGACCTCAACAGTGTAGCATCTGATATAAGAGTAATAGATTATAGATATGTTGATGTTATAAAAACTAACAATAAGACTATACTACAGACAAGCAGTAAAATCGTAGGAAAAATGCCAGAAAAATACAATGAAATACTTGGAGAAATAATACTTAAACTATTACCTGCTGGTTCAATATCAGGTGCTCCAAAGAAAAAAACAGTAGAGATAATAAAAGATATTGAAACAGAAAAAAGGGGATACTATACAGGAATATTCGGTCATTTTGATGGTAAAAACCTTGATTCATGTGTAATGATAAGATTTATAGAGAAGAACAATGATAGACTTTATTATAGGAGTGGAGGTGGTATCACTATATACAGTGATCCAGAGAAAGAATATAAAGAATTGATGGATAAAATATATGTGCCTATTTATTGAAACAATATGTTATGATAATGGATTAAAAAATATATCATTACATCAAGAAAGAGTAAATAAGGTATTTAATAAGTTTTTTCAAAACAAAGAAGTGATAAAAATAGAAGAAGTACTAAAAGAAATAAAAATACCTAATGAAAAAACAAAATATAAAATAAGAGTATTATATTCAGATACTGTAAAGGAGATAAAAATAGAAAAATATATATTAAAAAAAATAAATAAAATATATATTGTAAAAGATGACAAAATAGACTATGAATACAAGTTTGCAGATAGAAGAATATTTGATAGATTAAAAAAAGACAAAAATGAGATAATTATAATAAAAAATGGTTTTGTAACTGACACAAGTTTTTCAAATATTGTCTTCTATGATAAAAAAAGACTTATAACACCATCAACTCCTTTACTAAAAGGAACAAAGAGAGAAAATTTATTAAGAGAAACTATAATAGTAGAAGATGAAATAAAATTAGGAGACATAAAAAAGTTTAGCAAAATATTCCTTATAAACGCAATGCTTGATATAGGTGAAATAGAGATAGAAACAAAAAATATAATATTTTAAGTCAGCCTTTAAAAAGTACATTTTTAATTATCTTTTATAATCTTAAAGAATTTCATACCTTAATTTATAGAGTAAAAAGATTGACAGCAATCAGATTTGAGAAATTAGTTTTTAGAAAAAAGTTTTTCGTTAGTTTTTTGATTATTCACTTCTGTAAACTAAAAAAAATAGTACTACTTTTTATTCAAATGTTTTTTTGTTAATTACTTAAAATACTCCACTTAGTTATAAAATGTTTTAAAGTATTATAAAACAGTAAATATTTATAAGTAACTTTAGGAGTTATGGTGGTTTAGTTATGTATGGTTTTAAGCATGAGAGGGTAGGCCATAGTAAGAGGTTTAGTAATTGGAAATATATAAATGTTATAGAAGTATTGTCATATACAAAGGGGAAATTTTTAAAATATTATGGATTTTCAAGTGAAAATTTTATCCTGTACTTAAAATAATTGGAGTATAGGTACAATATGAATAAAGATATTTTTCAATCATTGTTAAATTTATTAATAGATTTGGAGAAAGAACCGTGACTATAATGCTTAGTTATGAGTTTTTATAAACAAATTATTATATTATTAAATAAAAGGTTTTTTATGAAAAAGTGTTTTATATTATTATTGATGTTAATTTCACCATCTTTTATCTCAGGAAATGATTTTATTAAAGAATATATTTTATATCTTTCAAATTCTCAACCTTACCAGAATAATTCTATTATTATAGAAAAAATTGATGATAAAAAAATTTTTGGTAAAGTTGTTTTAGATTTTAATATAGGACCTCAGGCAAGGTATCCACATCCATGGGAAAAGTCTTATACAATAAATTTTAATGGAAATTTTGAGAGTGAATCACAGCAAATTAGTTTTTCAATAAAACTTAATTTGCATAAATTAGTAACATATTCTTTTAAAGGCTATTTGATTTATATTAATGAGAAAGATAGTAATAAAATATATAAAGCTATTGTTGGAGAATATTATAAAAATAAAAAGCTAATTGGTGGCTTTTTTGCCAAGGAAAAGACAAATTAAGTGATATATTATAATATTTTTATGTCAAAAATTTTTTAGTACAAAAAATAAATTTTGATTTTTTAAATTAATCCACTTTTAAAAGAAATATTAAATTATAAAAAAGCATAATTCAAGTTATTACTTTGTTAAAAACTTACTACTATAGGGTCTTAAAAATTATAAATCTAAAAAAATAGTTTAATACTAGAAAGACTTATACTATACTTTCCCGAATCTTCTTTCTCTTAGAGAAAATTCTTCTATGGCTTTATAAAGGTCTTCTTTAGTAAATTCAGGCCATAGTTTTTCTGTAAACCATAACTCAGAGTATGCTATTCTATACAACATAAAGTCACTTATCCTTAGTTCTCCACTTGTCCTTATAAGTAAGTCTATATCAGGTAATGATGGATTATATAAGTATTCTTTGAATGTATCAGTGGATAGGTTTTCTATATCTATATTTCCTTCCTTATATGCTTTTGCTATTTTTTTTGCCGCATCTATTATCTCATGTCTTCCACTGTAGTTAAAACATATATTTAAAATTGCTGCAGTATTGTCTCTTGTTTCTTCCTCTATTCTTTTTATTACATTTATGATAGAGTTATCTAACTTGTCACAGATTCCACTTTGTATCACTTTTATATTGTTATCTTTTATATAAGATAAGTCTGTCTCATAGAACTTTAGAATACTTTTCATAAGAAAACTTATCTCTTCGCTATCTCTCTTCCAATTATCTAGTGAAAAAGCATAGACTGATAAATATTTTATACCAAGTTTAAATACTTCTTTAGTTATCTCTTTAAATACTTTAATCCCTTCTTGATGCCCTTTATATCTTTTTAGTCCCCTTTGTTTTGCCCATCTCCCATTACCGTCCATTATTATTCCAAGGTGAGTAGGTATATTTAATTGGCTTACTCTATACCTCCATAATCTCTTTCTCTTTTACCTGAAACATCTTATCTATCTTTTCAATAAACTTGTTAGTCAATTGTTGAACCTTATCACTACCTTTTTTTGAGTCATCTTCACTTATAAGTTTATCTTTTTCAAGTTTCTTAATATTTTCATTTGCTTCTCTTCTAACATTCCTTATGGCTATCTTAAAATCTTCAGCTTTCTTTTTTGCAAGTTTTACAAACTCTTTTCTCCTCTCTTCACTTAGAGGTGGTATTGGTAGTCTTATTACATTTCCGTCGTTTGATGGTTTTATTCCAATATTTGACTTTTCAATCTCTTTTTCAATCTCTTTTATTATAGACTTATCCCACGGGTCTATTATTATTGTATGAGAATCGGGGGTAGAAAGGGTTGCAACCTGGTTTAATGGCATATGCTCACCATAATATTCTACTTTTATAGAATCTAATATGCCTATATTTGCTCTTCCTGTTCTTATGCTTTTAAGTTCGTTAGCATAAAGTTCTATTGTTGTGTTCATTTTTGATTCAGTTACAGAAATAACTTTTTCCAAAGTTGGTTCGTTTATTTTATGCATAAGTCCCTCCTTAATTATACTAAGTTTATTTTATATAAATGAAGTTTCTTTATTTGAGACAAGAGTTCCTACTAATTCTCCTTCTACTATTTTTCTTAAATTGCCTTTTGTAAAAAGGTCACAAACAAATATTGGAAGATTATTATCCATACACATTGTAAAAGCAGTTGAGTCCATAATTTTAAGCCTTTTTATTATTGCATCTTCATAACTTACGAATGAGTACTTTTTGGATTCGGGGTTTTTTATTGGGTCATCCTCATATATCCCATCAACCTTTGTTGCTTTTAATACAACATCAGCATTCATTTCTATTGCTCTTAGTACTGCAGCAGTATCTGTTGTAAAAAATGGGTTTCCTGTCCCTGATGCAAATATTACTATTCTTCCTTTTTCCAAGTGTCTAATTGCTTTTCTTCTTATGAAAGGCTCAGCAACAGCATTTATAGTTATTGCACTCTGTACTCTTGTTGGAATCCCTAGTTTTTCTATAGCATCTTGCAAAGCCAAAGAGTTTATTAATGTTGCAAGCATTCCCATATAGTCAGCAGTAGACCTGTTTATACCTTTTACTGCACCTTTTACACCTCTAAAAATGTTTCCACCACCAATTACAATAATTATCTCTTTACCTAAGTCTTTTATTTCTTTTATCTCTTGAGCTATAAAGTTTATCGCATCAAGGCTAATGGATTCTTCTTTGGAGGGAGACTCTCCCATTAGAGCCTCACCAGATAGTTTTATACATAGTCTCTTAATATCTATATTGTGTTTCAAATTTACTCACCTATGGCAGTTTTAATGAATGATTCTACTTTTACTCCTTTAACCTTTTGCTCGATAAGTTGTCTTATTGTTATTTCTTCATTCTTAAAGAATGGCTGATTGTATAGTGTTTCTTCTTTTAAAAACTTTGATATTTTTCCTTCTACTATTTTTGCTCTCATGTTTTCAGGTTTATTCTGTTTTATGAGCTCTTCTTCAAACTCTTTTCTCTTTTCTTCAAGAATAGAAGGGTCTACTGATTTTTCATCAACTCCTATAACCTTGTTTGCTGTTATATGAACAGCGATATCTTTTCCAACTTCCTCAACAGAACCTGATAAGTCACCAGATAAAGCTACTATTGTACCTAATTTTGAGTTTGTGTGTATATATGAAAATAATTTACCTGTTGTGTTTATTGTTTTAATAGAGTTTATTATGATATTTTCTCCAAACTTAGAGATACCTTCACTTATCATGTTTTGAGTCTCAGTGTCTATTTTTGAAGGGTTATCTATACCTTTTTTAAAAATTGTATTTGCAACATTTTTTGCAAACTCTTTATATTCAGGTGTATTTGCAACAAAGTCTGTTTCGCAGTTTACCTCTATTAATGCACCTTTCTTTCCATCACTTGATATGACTGCAACAAGTACACCTTCACTTGCTTCTCTACCACTCTTTTTTGATGCTTTTGCTATTCCCCATTCTTTTAAAAGTTTTATAGCTTTTTCCATGTCTCCATTAGATTCTTGTAAAGCTTTTTTGCAGTCCATCATTCCTGCACCTGTTCTTCTTCTTAATTCTTGAACATCTTTTGCACTTATAGACATAATATCCTCCTAATTTTTTTAGTTATTATTGTTATTCATCGTCTTCAACTTCATAGCTTGCTTTTATTTTAACTTTTTCTTCTTCAGTCTCTTCAGTATTTTCTTGTTTTTGTGTATCCATTCCACCTGTTGATTCAGCTATTGCATCATTTATAACAGTTGCGAACTTATCAGCAAATAATTTTACTGCTCTTATAGCATCATCGTTAGCAGGTATTGGATGATCTATTAAGTCTGGATCACTGTTAGTATCAACGAGGGCTATTATTGGAATTCTCATTCTCTTAGCTTCAATCACAGCTATTCTTTCTTTTACTGTATCTACAACAAATAAAGCAGCTGGGACTTCATTCATTTCTTTAAGTCCACCAAGTATTTTTTCTATTTTTTCTTTTTTCTTAAGAAGAATCTTTCTTTCTTTTTTTGTAAGTTTTTCAAAGCTTCCATCTGTTTCCATTCTTTCAATTCTTCTTAATTTTTTTAGACTTTCTTTTACTGTTGCGAAGTTTGTAAGAAGACCACCTGGCCACCTCTTATTAACGTAAGGCATGCCACACTTTTGAGCAGCTTCTTTTATTGAATCAGAACCTTGTTTTTTTGTACAGACAAATAGAATCTTGCCACCATTTCTGACTATGTTTTTTATTACTTCACAGGCATCATTTGCCATTTTAACTGTTTTTTGAAGGTCTATAATATGTATACCATTCCTCTTGGTATATATATACTCATTCATTTTTGGGTTCCATCTTCTGACCTGATGTCCAAAATGGACCCCTGCCTCCAATAGTTCTTTCATAGTAAAGTATTCCATTATTTCCTCCATACTTTTTAAAAGTTTACTTGTTTTCACACCCTTAGGTGGAGATTTTTATAAAATTTTGTAGATTAAAATTTAACATTTTTTCTTAATATGTAAATATAGTTTTTAATTTTTTGAAAAAATTTGGTTTTATAACTTGAAATTCTAAATAAAAAAATTAAAATATTTACCTGTTAGATTACAATATTATATACTAAGGACTACTAAGGAGAATAATATGGTAAGTTTAATTTTGAGAAAAATATTGTATGTTTTTCTGTTTTTAAATCTTTTTATTTCACTATTTTCAGCAAGCTTTAAGATTGATAGTGGTGAAGTATTTAATGGGATTTTAAAAGAGATGAATAAAGAAACTTTTATTATAACTAACCAATATGGTACTATGACTTTACCGAGGAAGTCTTTGAAAAGTATGGACTTTTCTGGTGAAAATTTAAATTATGTTGTCTTAACAAATGATGGTACTAAAATACAGGCTAACCTTATTAGTATGGAAGAGGGATTTATTACTGTTAATACTGGTGGTGGTATAATAAATATAGACTTTAGTACTGTTGATGAGATTTTTAATCTTGATTATAAGATTCAAAAAGATAAAGAAGATAAGAAGAAAATAAACAATAGTTTTAATGAGTTTAAAGCATATTCAGGATATGGGGTTTTAAGTGGTGATTTTAAGAACTATTATAAAAACAGTATATTATTTGGTTTTTCTTATTCACTTTTAATTCCTATTACAATTAATGATTATCCTATATTCAGACTTGGACTTGATACTTTTTATCAGAGCCTAACAGCTAAACAGGTGGAAACTACAAAAATGAAAAACTACTCTTTTATAGGTTTTATTAAAATAGGTTACTTTTTTATTCCTGAAAAATTGGGTTTTTGGAGTAATTTTTACCCATATTTTAGAGCTGGATATGGTCAAAATGTTACCATTTTATCTACAAAGTCTGGTAGTGAATCAAATGATGATATGGGGCTTGATCCATTACATGGACAACATTACCAGCAGCCGACAATGTACCTGCTGCAGCTGCAAAGCAAGGGGGTGGGGCTGTTACAGTAGGTGATAATATATATATTTTTGGTGGATCAACTTCTAACACAGCAGCAAATCCTGTTCAGACTGCTTTTATGTTTATGCCATATAAACCTTCAGGGTCAAGATGGTCAGCAAGTATGGGTAATATGATTGCTACTGCACTCTCTGACTTTGGTTTTGAGTATGTTTTGGGTGAAGTTATAGTAGGTGGTGGAAGAAGTAGCACTGGTGCTGCAAGTAATGCAATGTCTGGCTTTTACCCTAATACAAAATACGCAATACCTTCTGCATCTTTTAGTGTTTTAAAGATTTGCAAGGTATGGTCTTTCTGTATCTGCCTATTATAACGAAGAAGATGGTATTACTAGAGTATTTTTTATAGGTGGAACTAATGTAACAAATACTGCTCAACCGCCTGCATCTGTCTCTGCAACATCTAAGGTTGATATATATGTTCCGTTCTCAGAAAATGGTATAAGAGTAATGGTTGATGGACCAAACTTGAATCAATCAAGGTGTTATCATTCTTCAGTTAGAAAAGGTAATTATATATTTGTTTTTGGAGGATTGATAGGTGCAACAACACTTACGGCAACAGTAGAGAGGTTAAATGCATCTTCAAACTCACCAAGGTGGAGGTTTGTTTCATCGATGCCTACTGCAAGATACGGTTTTTCTGCTGTAATTTTAAGATAGGAGGGGGTGCAAGATGAAGTTAATAAAAAGTTTTATTATAATTTTAATACTTTTTTCAAGTTGTAGTTATGATAAGTCTATCCTTGATACTGCTATATCTTCTGCTATTGTAAATCAGTCTAATACTACAATACCTCTTGAGGTTAGGAATAGAGGTATATGGCTTATTGGAGGATCAAGTTCAGCATCAACTCTTTCCCCAATATCTGAGGTAGACTTATATGATCCTGTTGATAATAAGTGGTATGAGGGTATAACACAATTACCAAAACCTGTTATGTTTGCAGGTGTTACAGCAAACAACGGGAAAATATATGTTATAGGTGGCATGACAAGTGCAGAAAACCTAACAAGAGTTGTTCAGATTTTTGATATTGAAAGCCATACGTGGTCATATGGACCTGACTTTCCTGTTGCTATACAAGGTTTAAAAGCATTTTCAATAGAGACTAATGTATATACAGTTGGGGGTAGCTTTACAAATGATGCAACAGGTGCAATCTCTAGGATTATGAAACTTAATAAACTATATAATTTCTGGCTTGCTTTGTATGATATTGCTGGGGTAAATACAAATTATAGAATTGATGCTGGGGTTAGCACACTTGAGAATGTTATGTTTTTTGGAGGTGGAAGAGATTCTAATGGCACATATCAAAACACTAATCAATTACATTATGTTTCAGATTATACAGCAACAGCTGCTGGGACTGCTTTACCTGCTCAAAGAGTTGCTCTCTCTGCTGCTTCTTATTATTATCAGGATAAAAAGTATGTTTTTTTCACAGGTGGTATATTTGCAACTGGTATAACTTCACAACCAATAGTATCAACACTGATTCAAAATACTTTTTATTATTATATTCCTGCCTATGGTGCTACTGCTCAGTCTATGAATACAGGGCAACCTATGACAAAACAGAGGGCTTATTATACTTCAGTTGTGTGGGGGCACACACTTTATGTTTTTGGTAGCTTGTATAATACTACTGTATGGGATGACTTTGAAAAGTTAGATAATTTGAATACTGCTAATCTTGCGACTGCTTCTTGGACTTCTGTTGGTACTATGCCAAGGCCAAGATTTGGGGGAGAGGCAGTAACTTTATATAAAATATTTAATTAAGGAGAGTGTTATGATAAAAAAAGGACTTTTTTTACTCCTTATCCCATTTTTTATTTATTCTGGGCCTAAGGAAGATTCAAAAAAACTTTACGATGAAGGTGTAAAGCTTTATAAAGAAGGTAAAGTAGATGAGTCAATAAACGTATTACGTGAGTCTGTTAAACTTGATAATACTAACTTTTGGGCAAAAAAACAACTTGCAGAAATATTGGCAGTAAAAGGAGAAGAACTTTATAATAAAGGTTATCAAAAAACAGCTTATGAACTTTTTAGAGAAGGTTTTAGATATTTTCCAAATCATCAAGGTATTGTTTACTGGATAAATAAACTTAAACCTATGGAAGATAAACTTAAAGATAACCCTGTTTCTGAAAAGAAAGAGGTAAAAGAGGATAATACATCTGATATTGTTAAGGAAGAGAAGAAAGAAAACAAAGAAGCTAACGAAACTAAAGAGACTAAAGTTTTTACACCTGATAAGAATCTTGATATTCAAAAAGATATACAAAAAATGGAAGAAAGATTTAATGAGAGAATGATTAAACTTATAGAAGCTATGAATAAAAGTAAGGTTGTAATACCTCAGATTACTACTCCTAACATTACTATAAATAAAGAAGAGATAAAAGAAGATATAAAAAAAGATATAAAGAAGGAGATATCAAATAAAGATGTTAAAAAAGATGATCAAAACTTTTTTTACCTTTTAATTACATTGATAATTTCTGTTATTTTTCTGATTTTTGTCGTATTGCTATACTTTTTTTATAGAAAATCTCATAAGAAAATAAAACTTAAAGTATTTAATTCAGCAAATTCTCATTATTTTCAAGAACTTACAAAACTTTATAAGATAGAAGAACTCTTAGAAAAAATAGAAAAAAAAGATATAAACTGGGAGGCCTTACAAAAGTATATTGGTGAGTTAGACAAAAAAATAAAGTTTGAAATACTTTATTTGATAGAAAACAAAATAACAAGAGACAATAATCCTTTAAATAACTCAATACTGGAAACATTAACATGTCTTATAAGTGACCCTGATGAATATCTACAGACTAGAGCCAAATATATATTAAATCAAAGTTTACAAACAGTTTATATTGATAAAATGCTTGAATCACCAAAAAGTAATAATAGGTTAGCCTTAAGTTCTTCAATAAATCAAAAGGTAAAGACTGATAAAGAGAAAGATATTATTGATTCTGAGATTGTTGACTTAAAGATTGCTATGCCTCTTGCTAAGATAATAGATAATAAACTTTTCAAGCAAAAGCATAGTCAGAACGTTGGAAAAGGTGTTTACTATGTTGCTCAAGAGATTGGCATTGATCCAAGTGAACTTGAACTATATTATGTTGCTGGTCTTTTACATGATATTGGTTATTTTGACATACTATCTTCACTTA
>Ga0308407_1001691_pt1 | contig 11078 bp, 10 predicted proteins | sample HotsprSampleMSe2_FD_203476 | JGI IMG/M metagenome (GOLD analysis project Ga0308407, IMG submission 203476) | Hot spring phototrophic mat microbial communities from Mushroom Spring, Yellowstone National Park, Wyoming, United States - 20060911_MSe2 ...
CAAGAAGACAATTTATTAAAGCAGAAATTATTTACGACTAAAAGAGAAAGCATTTCATTATCGACAAATATCAAGCCTTCTAACTTTCTCGGTTTCATATTTTCTTATTTAAACAATCAAATGAGCAACGATGCAAAGAAAGATACTTTAAAAGTTGATTTTACTTCGTCGGGATATAATTTAAATACGATGGTTCAAATTAAAAGCGGAATTCAACTTCAAACAATTTCTTTAACTTATTCAAATTTAAACTCCGAGGACAAAAATATTTTGAGAAGAAACAATCAAACTTCAACTCAAAATATTAATTTGAATTATAATTATATATTAAATGCCGATTGGAATTTTGGAACGGGAGTCGCTTATTCCACAATTAATTCAAAAATATCCGGCAAAAGCGATAATATTTCATATTTCTTCAAAATTAACAATAGAATGGCGCGCGCAAAATTAAATAATTCTTTCGCTTTCAACAATAATATTTCAAACGCCGTCAATATTTTCAATTTTAATTTGCAAACTTCATATTCTTTTGACAAAAACAACAGCTTGCGATTTTCAACTCGCTACAGCATTTATAATGGAAAAACATCCTCTTATCGCGATTTTTCGGAACTTCAAGCAAGCTTAGGATACGCTTATCGGTTTTAATGAAAAACCACGAAATTTTTCTCTGAAATGTAATCCTTAACTATAGATTCAGACCAGATAATCGCTTTTTGAGCGCCATCTTCTAAAAATTTTAGCGATATTTTAGCTGGAATATTATCGTCTGATGTTTCAAATATATCAATATATTCCGAAGAATTTTTTAAATAACCGCGCTCAAGGAACTTCGCGTTTGGAAAATTTTTAACCGATTGTCTGTGACTTTGTTCAAATTTTCGAGCAAAATTGAGTTCGTCTTTTTCAGAATTTGAATATTTAGAAAGCAAAACATAGCGAGTCATTTTTTTCTCCCGCTTTGTTAATTCTAAAAGAATTTAAATAAATTTCGTTAATTAAGCAAGAGAAAAAAAGACCCTCTAAAATAGATAGTTTTTTAATAATCAATAAAAAATTTTGTCTTTAAGATAAACTCTGGCAATCCTCCTCTCAAATTTGCATTTGCGCAATCGTTGTAAATTTCTTTTTTGTATTTAGAAATAATATAAACCGTATATAACACTTCAGCCGATCTAAAGCCAAGTATTCCATTTTCAGACGAATCAATCGCTATAATATTTTCAATCGAACATTTATTTTCGACAGCGCGTCTTGTCGCTATTTTTCGAAGCTCAATAAAACTATCGGTCGTGTAAGAGGGAAGTATTTTAATTGTGTAAATATTGTCAAATAATTTAATATTGGAGACAGAATTTTTTATTTCATTCGCAAATGAATCTGGCAAATCAACGCTTGATATTTTATTTAATTCGTTTTGGATAGCTATGTTTAATAATAATTCTTCATCGTTTCTGTTGTTTTCGGAAATTAAATATAACTTTGGCTGATGATTCGCGAATCTGCTATTTAAATTCGCTAAAATATTTCGCGTTTCACTCGCATTCATTTTTTCATAATCGAAAGAATGATTTTTTTCTAAATAATTTGAGATTCTATTTGGAAAAAAATCATAATCGAGCGGCAATTTCCCTTTGATAAGAAGCATAAATTCCAATAAACCTTCGCAAGGAATAATTTTATTTTTTATTGTTTCATATTCTCCGCTTGAAATATATTTTTTATCGTTTTTATTCTTTAAAATTTCAATTATAATTTTCTTAAAATACGTATAAACCAAAACGACCGCTTGATCAAAAAAACTGAAATTTTTTGAAAACAAATCTTCATTAAACTCCTTAATTGCCGCAGCGGTCAAAGTTTGAATCGCTTGAGGATTAAAATTTTTCTTTGAGATAAAATTTAGTATCATTTCGTTTTGCGACAATTTAGAAAAGACGTAATCGTAAAAATCAATTTTGTTTTTTTCAACCACGTCTTGAAGTTGTTCAAGCGTTAAAAAACCTATTATAGCCTCGATTGCTTTAGCGAGCAAGACATTTTTTTTAATGAAGTTGGAATATTTATAACAAAGTTTTTTAACGGCGAGGCTTTCTTCATAATTTGCGGCGAGATATGCGTCTAATTTTTCATCTAAACCGCGCCATTCTCTTGTTTCGTATTTTTCAGAGAGCGTTCTTATCGTTTTTTCGACGATATAGTTTTTAAAGTCGGTCAGATCGTAAAAAACATTATCAGGATTTGCTATTATACAATCGATATTTTCGATTGGAATGCCGGCTTTTTTGGAAATGATTAAATAATTTATGTTCGAGTGAATATCTTCGGGATTTTTAATAATAGCTATTTCTTTTTGCAAATCCTTTAATGCCTTAATGGCTTCTTCGCCAGTTAAAATATTTTTAATCATAATAATTTTATATTAACTTTTAAAGAATAATTTTTAAATATTTGTTCGATTTTTATTTAATTTAATCAAATAATGAAAAAAAGTCTAATAATTTTTTTTGCTTTCTATCTAACAATTTCATTCATATTCGGTTTCATGAAGTCAAAAAATAACGACAACAGCATTAGAATTAGCGGTTCTAATTCTATGCTGCATTTAAATAAATTATGGGCTGAGAGCTATAATTTAAAGCGACAAAATTTTAAAGTTCAAACAACAGGCGGCGGAAGCGGAATAGGCATCGCATCGTTAATTTGGGAATTAAGCGATATTGCCGCAGTAAGCAGAAAATTAAGCGAGAAAGAAATTAATAAAACTAAAGAAAAAAATATTAATCCGATTGAAATACCTGTCGCTTACGATGCAATTGCCGTAGCGGTCCATCCTTCAAATCCAATCGATTATTTGACAATAGAAGAAATTGCATTGATATTTTCCGGCCTCGTCAAAAACTGGAAAACAATAAATGGAAAAGACGCGGAGATAAATTTATATGGCCGAGAAATATCGAGCGGCACTTATGAGTTATTTAAAGATTTTTTAACCAAAAAAAATATAAATTTTGATTATACTGATAAAATGCAAACTTTACAAGGAGCTTTTGCCGTAGCAAAATCAATTTCTCGCGATCCAAATTCTATTGGATTTAGCGGTTTAGGAAATTTGATTTCTTTTAAAGGAATAAAAATACTAGGAATAATTCAAGACGAAATTAAAATATTTCCTATAATAAATAATACGATAAATTACGATGCTATCAGAAAAGGGGAGTATTCTTTTTCAAGAAAAGTATATTTTTATTTTTCAAGTTTTAAATATCACAAAGTCAAAGATTTTGTAGATTACGTTTTATCTAAAGAAGGTCAAAGTTTATGTTTAAAAGCAGATTTTATTCCCATTATCAATATAAATTCGCTTGACAAATAAATATGATTGTTAAAAAAACGATAAAAGAAAAAATTTTAGATTTGTCAGTTGTTTTCTCTTTTATATTTTCAACATCTTTATTTGTCTTAATGTTTATTTACATTATATACGAAGCTTTAGCGGCATTAAAATTTGCTAATTTGTTGAATTTTATTTTTGCTTACGATTATAGTTTCGAATGGAAACCCAATTCTGTTCCTCCTAAATATTCGTTTATTCCTTTGTTATGGGGAACGTTTATAACGAGTTTGATATCCGCAACTTTAGCTTGTATTTTTGGATTTATTATCGCTATATACATCTACGAATATTCAAATGTAACTTTAAAGAAATATTTCGAAATTTTTTTAGAAACAGTTGGAGGAATTCCCGCTGTTCTTTTAGGTTTTTTTGCCATAGCCGTCGGTTTAGATTTTATTTCCGACGCTATTTCATTAGAAAATCGCTATAACGCTTTTATCGCTTCGATTTACATGTCGATTCCTTTAACTCCTTTTTTTTCATTAGCTATACATAGATCATTTAATTCGATTGATTATTCCCTTAAAGAAATGGCTTACGCTTTGGGAGCGACAAGGTTACAAACGTTATTTAAAGTTATAATTCCAGAAGCTGCAAGCTCGATTAAGTCGAGTCTATATGTCGTTTTTGCAAGAGCGCTAGGCGAAACTATGATTCCTTTAATGATAGCTGGAAATGCTTCCTCTCTTTCGCTAAATTTATTCGCGCCAACTAGAACTGTTGCGGCTGCTATTGCCGCTGAAATGGGGGAAGCTCCGCGCAATTCTGATCATTTTCACGCGCTTTTTTTATTAGCTTTTGTTTTAATCTTTTTACAGATCTTATTTTTTGCAATCTTCAAATTTGTTTTCAAAAAAATAAATGATGAAAAAAAATATCAATAAATATTTAGTCAATTCCGATTTAAAATTTAAAGCTTTAATGCTTATTACGATTGTTATTTGGTTTGCAATATCTTTAATTATAATAATAATTATACTTTACAGAGGAGCTTCGGTTTTTTCTTATGATTTTTTCTTTAACTTTCCTTCAAGCGATATTAAAACTTTCGGCGTCTTTCCTTCTATAATTGGAACTTTGATAACCACTATAATATCGATTGCCGTCTTTTTTCCTATAGGCGTTTTTTCCGGCTATTTTATAAGCGATTACATTAAAAATTATAAAATCCAAAAACTAATTTTGAATTTCTTTTATCTAGCGGCTTCTGTTCCAACTGTAATTTATGGTTTGTTCGGATTTGGTTTTTTCGTTTTAACTTTTGGCAAAACGCTGGATAAAATATTGGAAACTGGCGTTATTTTTGGACAACCGATAATTTTATGGGCTTCTATAGCGATTGGAATGATTTCATTGCCTACGACTATTATTTCTTCTTATACTTTATTTTCAAGAACTGACGCCGAAAAGAAAGAAATTATATATTCTTTAGGAGGAAGCAAATCTGACGTCTTCTTTTATGCGATTTTTTCCGAATTAAAAAAAGATTTAATAAGTTTAGGATTATTGTCTTTTTCTCGGTCAATTGGAGAAACGGCTCCAATTCTTTACCTTGGAGCCGCGTATTATTTGCCAAATCTTCCTATCGTTGATTTAAATTTATATTTTTTTTCCATTCCAATTGCTAATCCATTCGATCAATTTATGCATTTAGGCTATCAAATTTTTACTTTAACCGTTCAGGCTCCAGATCAAAAAGCTTTTGAAGATATTACTTTTGGAATTGCCGCTATTTTAATCGGCTTTATAATTATAATAAATTTAATTTCCAATTTTTTTTATTTAAAATATTTTAAAAAATTTAACTATGAAAACTATAAAGATATCTTTTAAAAATTTTTCTTTAAATATTGGACAAAAGAAGATTCTTGATAACATTAATTTAAATATTTATCAAAATAAAGCGACTTCAATTTTTGGCCCTTCAGGCGGCGGAAAAACCACGCTGTTAAAATCAATCAATCGATTAATTGATTTTGCTAAAGATGCGCGCATAGAAGGCGAAATATATTTTGAAGATAAAAATATTTTTTTTATAAAAGAAATTAATTCCTTGCGTAAAAAAATTGGATTCGTTTCTCAAAAACCTCAAGTATTAAATTCGTCCGTTTTAGACAATATTATTTTAGGATTAAAATTAAACTCTAAACAGATTTCTACTGACGAAGCTTTTCGTCGCGCTGAAGAAGTTTGCTCTTTAATAGGTTTTTGGGACGATATTAAAAGCAGGCTGCAAGAACATGCCTCTTCTCTTTCTATGGGAGAAAAACAGAAAGTTTGCATTGCCAGAGCTTTGACTTTAAATCCAGAAGTTTTATTATTGGACGAGCCGACGAGTGATCTGGATCTTGCCAGTTCAAATTCAATTGAAGAAATGATTTTGAAACTAAAAAATTCTTTGACTATTTTGATTGCGACTCACGACTTAAATCAAGTTTCGCGAATTAGCGATTATTCAATTTTTTTAAAAGAAGGCAAAGTTATTGAATATGGCAAAACTTTAAAAATGTTCTCAAATCCTTCGAATATCGAAACTGAAAAATTTATAAGAGGCAAGTATTAATGGTTGATTAAAAATTTTTTTTCGCAAGGAAAATTAATTTTATTCATTTAGAGACGTTATGAATAAATTTTCAGCTTTAGCGTAAGGTATAATTTTCAATTCAGTTATCGAGAATTAATTTTTATAAAATAGTCATGGGGAGTTAAGTTTTTTAACAATTTTGAAAAACACTATTTGTCCTTCAAATTAGGCAAGAAAATACATTAATACTAACAATACTCGAAAATTTATTTTGACATAATTATAATTGAAGTATAATATTAAATATCAATCTCATTTATTCGATTTATAATAATTACAAATTTTAATTTTCAAAAAAATTAGAATCATTAACCGAAGTTTCGAAATATTGCTTTTTTTAATTAGTATGCTTATTTTTATTAACTATATATAAAATTATTGGAGGTTAATAATATTATGGCCATGATGGCGAGAATGAGGAGTTTAGCTCCAGCGTTTATAATTTTAGTCGGCGGGCTTTTTGTATTGTTCATGGTTATTTCTGATTCGCGAGTTCTCGAAGCGCTTGGACAGCAATCGTTTTATGTAGGATTTATAAACGGAAAGAAAATCGATTATAACGAATTTAACGCTTACGTAGAAAGAGCTAGAGAAAATCAAAAAGCTCAAACAGGTCGCGACATCTCCGAAGAGTTTATTGATTATTTCAGAGATCAAGTTTGGGAAGCAGTCGTTAATCAAACATTGATTGAAAGCCAGTATGAAAAATTAAAAATTGTCGTCACAGACGATGAAGTTATGGACGTTATATTAAATCCTAATCCGCCGGATTTTTTAAAAAAAGGTTTTATAGATTCCTTAGGAAAGTTTAATTTTGAAGCTTACCAGCAAGCTTTGTTTGATCCTCGAAATAAACAAGCTCTTGTTCAAGCAGAAGAAATTGTAAAACAACAATTGATGCAAGAAAAACTCGAAAAAGCGGTAACAGCGTCGGTTTTTGTTTCTGAAGAAGAAATTTTGAAAAAATATAAAGAACAAAATATTAAATTTAAAGCGGAATATGTAGCTTATGACATCAACAGCATTTCCGATACGGCTGTAACTTATTCCGAAAAAGATTTGAAAAAATATTACGATGAAAATAAAGATAGATTTAAAATTCATGAACAAAGAATTATTAAATATGTCGTCTTTTCAACTTCTCCGACAAAAGAAGACACGAATATGGTATTGAAAAATTTTGAAGCGATTGCAGAAAAACTTAGAGAAAATCCGGAAAACTTTAAATCATATGTAGAAATTTATTCGGAAAATCCTTATACGAAAGATTCTTTGTCATATTCTCAAGTTTCTCCAGATGTTTTAAAATTGTTTGAAACAGCTAAAGAAAATGACATTATTGGTCCTGTGTTGCTTCCGGAAGGAGTAAAACTATATAAATTTTTAGGAAAATCAAAAGGACAGGAAACATTTGCAAATGCTTCTCATATTTTAATAAAGATCGAAGATTCTGAAGATAATGCAAAAAAGAAAGCTGAAGAAATCTTTAATAAACTAAAAAAAGGAGCAAATTTTGAAGAAGTAGCAAAAACAGAATCTCAAGATCCCGGCAGCGCCTCTAAAGGAGGAAATTTGGGTTGGTTTGGCAAAGGAGTAATGGTTCCAGAATTTGAAAAAGCTGTTTTTGACGCTAAAAAAGGAGAATTGCTTAAACCGATAAAATCTTCATACGGTTATCATATAATTAAAGTTCATGATTTCAGTTCTGATAAATTTATCGTCGAAACAATATCTCAATTTGTTAAAGCGACTCCAGTTACAATTGATAGAGCTTATCAATCGGCAAGCGATTTTTCGTATATAGCTAAAAAGAATGGCTTTGAAAAGGAAGCAAAAACAATGGAATATAAAGTTAAAGAAACAACACCATTTGCAAAAGATGCTATGTATTTGCCTGAGTTGGGATTTGCAAAATCAATAATAAATTTCGCATTTCAAAACAAAAAAGGTGAAATAGGAGAGCCTTTTAGAACTCAGCTAGGCTATGTTGTTCCAATGATATCAGAAGAAATAAAAGAAGGATTTAAATCGTTTGACGTGGTGAAAGACGAAATTAAACCGCTGGTAATTCGAAAAAAAAAATTTGAATTTGCTCTTAAAGTATTAGCCGAAGTAAAACAGAAAAACGCTTTCGAAAATCCGACGTCAATTAATCAATTTTTGAGAAAAGCCGCAACGCCTGAACTTGGATATAATTCTTCTATTCCGGGATTAGGAAGAGATTACGCTTTTATTGAAAATTCTTTAAATTTGCCTTTGAATGAGATCTCGAATCCGATTAAGGGACAAAATGCGGCGTTTCTTATAAAAGTCATTTCAAGAACCGACTTTAACCAAGAAGCTTATAAAGCTCAAAGAGAAAATATTAGAGATCAAATTTTATCTGAAAAAAGAAGCAGAGTTTTTTCTCAATGGCTGGATAATTTGAAAAAAAATGCCGAAATTGTCGACAATCGATACAAATTTTATAGATAAAATTTATATAGTAGAACGGAGTCATTTTGGCTCCGTTTTTTTTTGAATTTTATTTGCTTATTTTAAATTTAGATTTAAAAAAATAAGAACTTGAAAAAGTATTATATTAAATTTTGCGCGACAATAATTTTTTTGGCTTTGATAAATTCTAAAGCTTTTAATCAAAATAAAATTTTTTATATAGGCGCGTCTATAAATTATATTACAGAAGCTAAAAATTTTCCATTTCCAAATTCAAGCGACATAACTTTAAAAAATTTAAATTTTTCGACTGAAGATTTTTTTTCCTATTCGCTTTATTTCAAATACTTTTTATACGAAAATTTTTTTGGACGATGCGATATTGAATATTTAAGATTTAAAGCGGCGGTATATTATCCTTTTATTTTTGATAATCAAAATGTCGCTCCAAAGTTATACGACGATGTAATAATTGTCCCAGTAGAATTATCCATTGGATATAAATTGCCCTTTTCAGATGAAACTTTTGATTATGTTATAGGAGGCGGATTTGGAATTTATTTTTCGGATATGAAAAGAGAAATAGGCGATATTAAATCAATCGTAAAAAATAAAAAAATATTTTACGGAATACAAACTTATGCCTCTGTTGGCGCTAAATTATACAGCTTTCTAAAAACATATTTTGAAATGAAATTTAGAGATCCTGAACTGATTTTTAAAAATAAATTTCAAAAAGTTAAAGGCATATGGAATGGCGCCGAGGTTAAAGTTTTGAAAGATGAGTTTTATTCTAAAATAAATGTAAACGGTTTGCTTTTTTCTATTGGTTTTGAATTTAGTATATAAAAAATAAAAATAATTTATTTAGGATTTATGCCTAACGCGAGGATAGAAAAAGCTACGGACGAATTGTCAAAATTGCCTGCAATTGGAAAAAAATCGGCGAGAAGAATTGTAAATTATCTATTAAAAAAAGATTTTGAATTTGTAAAATCTCTTGCTGATTCTTTAATTGACTTAAAATTAAAAGTAAAAACTTGCTCCATTTGTTATAATTATTCAGAAGAAGAAATTTGCGAAATTTGCGCCGATAATAAAAGAGATCATTCGACTATATGCGTTGTGGAAGAAGCTTCGGATATTGAAGTTATTGAGAAGACTAACGAATACAAAGGAGTTTATCATGTTTTAGGAGGAGCTCTTTCTCCTTTGAATGGGGTTGGCGTGGAGAATTTAAGAATAAAGGAATTGCTGCAAAGAATAAACAATACGCAGACTAAAGAAATAATTATCGCTCTTAATCCAGACGCCGAAGGGGATGCTACGTCGATTTATTTGTCTGAAAGAATAAAAGAGAATTATCCAAATATAAAAATAACTCGAATAGCTCGCGGCATTCCTTTGGGTGGAACTCTTGAATATATAGATCAGGCTACTCTTGCAAAAGCTCTAGTGAATAGAAACGAATTTTGATATGAACGATTGGTATAAAGATTGGTTCGCGGCGGATGAATATTTAGAACTTTACGCAAATAGAGATTTTAAAGAAGCAAAAAAATTAGTCGATTTGATATTAAAATTTTGCGACGAAAATAATTTCGAAATAAAAAATGTCATCGATATAGCCTGCGGCTTTGGAAGACACGCTCTTATATTCGCTCAAAATGGAATTCAGACTTTCGCTTTCGACTTAAGTTATAGATTTTTGCAAATAGCCGCAAAATTAAAAGAAAAATCAAATATAAACAATTTGCATTTTTTTTGCGCCGATGTATTAAGATCGCCCATAAAATTTAAATTTGATCTGGCGACAAATTTATTTACCAGTTTTGGGTATTTTTTAAGAGATAAAGATAATTTTGAAGTTTTGAAAAATATTGCTTCTTTAGTCAAAATTGATGGATTATTTGTTTTTGATTATTTTAATTCTAATTTTATAAAGAAAAATTTAACGCCATATGAAGAGAAATTTGTTAATAATAAAAAATTTTCGATAACCAGAACTATAATTAATAATAGAGCTATAAAAGAAATCGCCATTTGCATAAATGGAAAAACGAAAAGATACATAGAATCGGTAAAAATTTACGATACATTTGAAATTAAAAATATGTTTAATAAATTAGGATTAAAAATAATTAATATTAAAGGAACTTACGAAGGGAGCGATTTTGACGAAAATTCCTCTGAAAGACTTATTATTTTTTCAAAAAAAATTTTATAAAATATTTTCTAATTTTACAATTCCAATTGCAAAATATTTTTTGACATTGCCGCTTTTTATTTTTGGTTCTTGCGATATGTTTGAAGTTAGGGAATCGGAAAACCCGATAATTTCCAAAAAAGATTACGAGCCCGCTTACGAAGTCGATAAAATTTTCCAAAATTTGAATTCCGCCTTTAAGAATAAAAGCGTCGAAGCTTATATGATCTGTTTTATCGATACTAATTTTTCAAACAAAAGTTTTACTTTTATTCCTTCAAGCAATTTAATTGGTTCTTCAATATTTAACTTTTGGTCATTGCAAAAAGAATATCAGTGGTTTCAAAGTTTTATAGGAAACAATTTAGACAAAAAAATAGAGTTCAGGTTTGAAGCAACTTCTCAGAAAAACGAAGGAGCTAATTGGGAGATAATGGGAAATTATATTATTA
>Ga0308407_1001714_pt1 | contig 11013 bp, 6 predicted proteins | sample HotsprSampleMSe2_FD_203476 | JGI IMG/M metagenome (GOLD analysis project Ga0308407, IMG submission 203476) | Hot spring phototrophic mat microbial communities from Mushroom Spring, Yellowstone National Park, Wyoming, United States - 20060911_MSe2 ...
GTCATTTCGAGGAAGGCGCTCCAGCCGGACTGGCGGTCGATTTGCCAGATGGCCACCGTGTCGAGGGCGAGGTTGTTGAAATCGGTGGTGGCGGGAACGAAGGCGGGACGCCAGGCGCCGCTGTAGCTGCCGTTGAAGACAAGCGCCATGGCTGGGAGCGGCGGGTGGGCGGGAGGGAGCACGGCCGGCGGGGTTGGCCGGTGGGTTTCGGCCACCAGCAGCAGCAGTCCGGTTCGGCCTTCGGCAAAGTGACAGGTCTCGGCGGGTGTCAGGGCCGGGAAGCGTCCGGTGAGAATGCAGGTGGCCGGCTCCGGGGCCGGGAGCCATCCTTCGGCGCGCGCGGCGAGAATGATTTCCGGCAGCCCGGCGGTGGTGTTCGGTTCGGGCGGGGCATCGCTGTGCGAACGGAGTTGCGGTTTTCCGGTCTCCTCGGACTTGATGTCCGGTCCGACGCCCGCCTCCCTGTCCGGGACGGCGGGGTGCCGGTTGCGGGCGGACGGCTCCCCGTTCTTGTGGAGTTCGCGCAGGACCGGCTGGAGAAGCAGATGGAGGGTGCGGTAATGGCGGACGGACTGGGCGTCGCCAAGGAGTTCACTGAGGGTGACCAGGCGGCTCAGGCAGAAGGTCATCAGCTCCGGCTCGCGGATGCGCCGCGCCTGGTCAAAGATTTCACGGACGATGTCGCGTTTCTGTTCGAGGTCGGTATAGCTGATTTTCATGGCTGCGGCTTCATGTGCCGCATTCCCCCCCGTCTTCCACCTTCCCGCCGGAGCCGGCATGGCGGGGGCGGGGTGTGCCGGGCGGGTGGAATGCCGGAAATATGGCGGATGGGGTAGCGACGGCTGGGTTCCGTCTGCCGATGGGCTGGGTACAGGCTCTTTCATGAAAGCAGAAGTTCTTTATCCGTGCAAGTTATTTTCCGCAACAGAATCCGGGCTTTGACCAGTGCCGCGTGCCAGGGAACGGCCTCTGGTGGAAGTTGTTCGGGCAGCGGCCACTCGGCCAGGCATTCCAGGATGGATGATTCGGTTTCAGTGGCGACGGTATTTGCTGTGGCATGAATTCATTTTATGCGCTTAAATGGTCATATGGTAACTGAAGTTGCTCAAGAGGCTTTCCTCCCCGCACTGAAGTACGGGGCTTCCAGCCCTACCCGATGTGATGTCCGGGCTCCGGAAAAAGACATGGTGTTATCTCCCTGTGAGGCGCGCTGGAACCTACAGTCGCGGTTGGAGCCGGTAGTGTTGGTAAGGGTAAAGTGTGCCCACGGGGCCATATATCTGCTGCTCCGGGGTGGACTGGTGGCGATGCGCCGTTCCCAGCCAGGTCACCGGCAGCCAACTCATGAGCTGTTCCCGCAGGGCAGACGTATCTGTCCGGCTGGCGGCGCTTTCCTGGCGGGCCATCTGGCACAGGGTGGTGCGGACTTCCGGGTCGGCGTTGCCAGGGGTGACACCCGGCGCGCGCAGGAGTTGCCAGAGGCGGTTCCACCGGGGGTCGGACATACGGAGCATGGGCAGGCGGGCTCCGAGCCGCAGCAGGGTAGGCTCGTGGTGTGCGGGTGGATTTCCATCCACGTCCAGCAAACATGACAGCAGCTGTGTGCACCATTCCCGGCGGGCTATGGCAAGGTGTTCAAGGTATTCCAGGTTGTTGACGATGAGCAGCAGCAGGTGCTGTGGGGTGTGCGGTGGGATGGCGCGGCGCTCCTGCCATGACCGGGTGGTATGTGCCGGGTCCGGTACCCAGTCCTCCCATGTGGGGACCCGTCGCTGACGGGTGTCGGCGGTTCCAGGTGAGCGGAGCCATGCCGACGCGGCCCGGGCGGGGGCTTCATCCCCCCAGAGTTGGAGGCGCAGGGCTTCCAGGCGGCTGATCGGGTGGGTGGCAGGAAAGGCGGGATGGTTCAGTCCGCTCAGGTGCCGGTGCAGGGTTTCCCCCAGTTCCCGGAGTGACTGGTGAAACGCATCTTCCGCCGGGGTGCCGATGACCAGGACTTCCAGGCGGGAAAGCAGCCGGGGAGTCCAGATGCGGAGGGTGGTCAGGTCCGCTCTCGCCGCCGGCGGCGGGGCATGACGGTCGAGCCATTGACCGAGAATGGCGGCAGCTTCCGCCACTCCCGCCTGCTGCATGCCGTTTTCCCAGGGCGTACCTCCCCGGGTGCCGAGCAGTCCCTCATAGAGTATGGCCATCAGTCCGGTTTCCCCCTGGCGGTGCAGATAGCGGAACAGTTCCGTGATGTATGCCGGGTGGAGGACGAGTTCCGGACAGTTCAGCCCATCGGGTGGGCGCAGGACGGCGCGGAGTTCGGCGGGTAGTCTGCTCAGCGGGAGACGGCGCAGTCCCATGTCGCCTCCACCTGCACCGCTCTGGCCCCAGACGGCGGACAGTCGCCACCGCTCCCAGACGGTTGGTGGCAGGTGACGGCGCAACTGATCAGCCGGAAAAGCAGACAGGAGGTCCTCCATAGCCTCCGGGTTCCCCCGCCAGACGGCTTCATCCACGACGGCGGCCAGAGTGCGGCGGACACCGGGGCGGGTGCCGGTCAGCCAGGGCTCATCGGGGAGTCCGCCCGTGATGGAGCCTGACGGGGGCAGCGGGAGGCGGCGCGCGACCCAGACGAGCGGGGGGCCGTCAGGCAAATTCACCAGTTCCATGTCCAGATGGGGAAAGGTGGGAGGGCGTTCCTGCCCTGCCCAGGCGGCCACGGCCTGTCCGGCGGCCTGTTCGGGGGATGGCAGCACCAGCCCTTCAGACGTTCGTTCCATTTTGGGGTGGTCCGGATGGGGGTGGAGAAAGGCCGGAAGATGCCGGTACAGGACATGCAGCCGGTGAAGTGCGGGGTGTGGGGGGGTACCGGGGTCCGGCGGTATCAGGTGGGTGGCGAAGAGGCGCCGGAGGTTTCCGGCGAGGTCGGTGTGGTGGGCGGACAGGACCCGTCCGGTATCGGCTGTTCCGAAGAGCACCAGGGTGTGAGGTGGAAGGTGCGCGGCTTCATCGGAGAGGACGGCGTGGCGCCCCGGAATCATCTCATGGTGGAACAACGCAAGGTCGGGGACCCAGGTGACGGCCGGGGTGACAAAGAGCACCGGCAGCCATGGATTTTCATCCGGCGGCGGTATCCGGCAGTAGCGGGAATGGGAGGTGGGCTGGAAGGGCTGGCACAGGTATGGTCCGGCTGGCAGGTAACGGGCGATGCGGCGGCGGAGGTAGCGCTGCAGCGGGGCCCAGAAGTCCGTGCCGGAGCGGCGGGATGGGTGGCGTCCGATGGGTGCGGACTGACGCTGGAGGGTGATGAGGTGAAGCAGCAGGGGAGTGTCCGGTCCCGGTGGAAGCAGGTGCGGTGGGAAGTCCTCCGGGGCCGTGGCGCGGGTCTGGCGGCTGAGAATCTGGAGTTCGGTCGTCATGGCGATCGTCATGTGGTGTCGGGTAAACCCCTCCGGCGGGGTGACGCCGGAGGCAGCAAGCACTGGCTCAAAGGCCAGGATGTGTTCGTCAGCGACCGGCTGAAGCGGGACGAGGGGCGCGTAGGCAACCCCATAAAACCCTTCCCCGGCCGGAGCCGTCCATGTGGTGGGGACACGGGGCGGGGGCGGGGGTTCTTTCCGGGAGCGCTTGCGCGGTGGTGGCGGGAAAGTCTCTTCCGGCAGGGGATGCCAGCGCTGAGCATCGGGTTGAAAGCCTGTGTCGGGCCGTGGCAGGCCGGTCCGGGAAACGGGAGATGGGTCCGTCTGTGCTTGCGTTCCGGTATCAGCGGGTTGTTGCATGGTGTGGTCTCCGGCAGGGAAATGAGATGTCAATTGTTTTTGCGCAATTGACAGAGGGACCGTAGCCGCCGGTTCTGGTGCATTTTTGTTACCGGATTCTTGTGGCGGACGCCGGCGACAGTGATGTTGTATCTCTGGTGTCCTGTTGCGTTTCTTTTTCTGTTGCGTCTTTTCTGTTGCGTCCCTCTGGCTGTTTTTCTTTCAGTTTTTCTTTCAGCGCCGGACGGGAGCCTGGCTCTATCCGTTCCGGACGGGTTGGGGGCATTTCCGGAGTGGTGGGTGGCGGGTAGTGAGTAGCGAGCAGCGAGTAGCGAGTCGTGAGTAGCGAGTAGCGAGTAGTGAACTTCCACTCGCCATTCGCCACTCGCTTCCTTACCACTCGCCACTCGGCAGAGATGGCGCCGCCCGGTGGTGGGGTGGGGCGGGTTCTGCCTGGCGGGTATCTCTGGCACAGTGTTTGCAGTGGCGTCTGTGCAGTGGCCCTGTTCGGCAGGGACCCTTTCATGTTCAGGCTTTTCAGGAAGCAAAAGGAGAACCAAAATGCTGTTACTGAGTCAGAGAGCACGACAGCAGCTGGTGCCGACCCAGCGGATGCAGTTCACTCTGGATGTGCTGGCGCTTTCGGCCATGGAGCTTGAGGAGCGACTCTCCGCCGTTCTCCATGAGAATCTGCTGGTGGAGCCGGAGGACATCGGATGCGATGCCGACCATCTGTCCCATGAAACCTCCGGGGTGGACGTGGTGGATGGAGCGCGGGTGGACTACCGGCATGGGGAGCGGTTGCTGACGGCCGGGCGGCATGACCGGCGGCGGCTGAACCGGGACGGAGAGGATGAGACGGCGGCCGAGCGGGTGGCCGCTCCGGTTTCCCTGGCGGAACATCTGGGGCAGCAGGTGAGGGAACTGCGAATCGACTCACACGAGCGGGCAGCCCTGGAATGGCTGATTGGCAACCTCAGTGAGCGCGGTTATCTGGAAGACCCGCTGTCGCAGTTGGCGGAGTTGGGTGGGTTCCCGCTGGAGGTGGTGGAGCGGGCGCAGCAGAGACTGCTCACCCTGTCCCCGGTGGGTTGTGGGGCACGGCACATGGGCGAGTGCCTGGCGGCTCAGGCCCGGCAACGTTGGGGCGAACGGGCGGAGCGGCTGGCGGCAACGCTGACCGCCGACCCGCGTCAGTTGGCCCGCCCGGCGGTGCTGCGCCGGCTGGCGCGGGGGTTGGGGCTGTCCGGCAGTGAGGAACTGCTGATGGAGTTGCGGCGGTTTCATCCGGCTCCGGGCTGGCAGTATCGGATTGAGCGGTTGGAGGCTGCGCCTCCGGATGTGTTCTTTGTGCGGCAGGGAAGTGGCTGGGTGGTGCACCTACCCGAAAGTCCACTGGACCGGTGGCGGGTGCGGACGGAGTATGTCAGCGGGAAGTTCGGTGGGGCGGAAACACGACGTTTCCTGCGTCCCTGGATGCAGGAACTGCGGATGTGGCGGCAGGCCCTGCGGCTGCGGCAGGAAACACTGCGCAATCTGTGCGGGTGGCTGCTGGCGGAGCAGCCGGATTTCGTCGAGCATGGTCCGCGGCGTCTGAAACCGGTAACGATGACCCAGGCGGCGCAGGCCCTGGGTCTGAGCATTTCCACAATCAGCCGGTGCGTGCAGAACAAGCGGCTGCATTTCGTCTGGGGTTCCTTCTGGTTCCGCGATGTGTTCCGGGAGGTGCGGATTGGGCGCAGTCAGGCAGGTGTGGAGAGTAACCCGTGGAATGCGCTTCCCTCATGGCTTGACATGGTGGACGGGTCTTCGTCCGGGGCGCAGAACGGAACAGAGGAAGCGGCCCTGCCGCTCAATGAAACCATTATCCGCGAACGCCTGGAAGCCATCTTGGCAATGGAACATGCCGGGTGTGTCTATTCGGATGAGGCGTTGGCGCGGCAGTTGCGGGAGGAAGGAATTGCCATTTCGCGGCGCTGCCTGACGCGGTACCGGCAGAAGTGGGGTATTGGAACCCGCGGGGAGCGGCTGCTGGTGTATCGGGTACGGAAGGGGCATTCCGGGTGGTCTTCTGCTGTGAGGGGCGTGGACATTCCGGTGGCAGAGTGTGGGCAACCGGCTGGTTGTCTCTCCCCAACAGTCAACCTTTCGGGGGACATCCTGGAGCGGTCACAAACCGTTCCGTCCCATTTGGGGCAGATGGTCTGGTCGCGGGAGGGATTGCCGTTGGGGACGCTGGCGCTGGGGTGAATCCATGTTGCCTGATTTCATGTATCGGGCTGTCCATCATGATTGAACCTCCCCCGGCTGAAGCCGGAGGATTCTGGTTCTTGCTACTTGCGCGGCCGTTTCGCGTACCCAGTTCAGGGCTGGTTCATGCCGCCAGTTGTGAAAAAGATGCCGATGTTCTGGCTCAACTTGCCTGGCAGTCCCTTCCGGAGCCGTTGCCCCCGGAAGCTCTCCCCTGGCGCGACAGACTCATCCAGGTCTGGGAACAGTATCCGGCTGACACGAACTGGGAGAAAACCATCCGTATGGCAGCCCTGGTGCGCCTGGACCGGCGGGTGGAACGGCTGCCGGAGTGGCTGGTGGAAGCCCGCCGGGCCCTGGATTTGGAGTGGTACGACAGGCCTTCCCGCCTGGCCGCGCTGGCCGGCTGGCGGCCCCGGCCGGGCGACGGCCCGCCCCATAGGGGGCAAGGCGGAGGCGGCCCAGGCATGGGTCCGATTCTGGGAGAAGTTATACCAACATCCCGGCTCGCAACCGGACGGTTTGTTCGCTGCCACCGCCCTGCTCCATCTGGCTTCCATCCGGCCTCTCCCCGATGCCGGTACGGGCAATCGACCGGTGCCCTGTGCCTTCCCGGCCCAACTCCTGCCCCCCCCACTCGGGGATGCGCCAGCCAGAAAATCCGGGATGCCCCGCCCTCATGCTTTCCAGCACCCATGAACAGAATGCAAGGGACCTGGGTTTTCGCGCTGCCTCCCCCCTGCCCAAGGTTTCTGCTACGGGGACAGGGCTTCACCGATAATATCCCGGCGCAGGGCATAGGGATGCCGGGGTTCGTAGAACATGAGGTAGCGTCCCTTGCATTGGCGGTAATCAGAGAGCAGTTGCTGGTACATCCGTTCGGGGGGCGCAGAGCTTTCCTGGAGTATGTAATACCACTTGACATCAAAGAATCCCGCCCGCCAGGAGCGGAGAAAGTCACAGCTCCACGCTCCCAGACTGTGGATATGGTCCCAGCTGTCCTGCATCAAATGGGACGGACACAGGGTGTTCTGCTCTTCAGGTGTCAGGCAGACGAGGCAGCGCTGTCGGGCAAACTCCAGCCAGGCCCGGGCAAACTGGGCCAGCACCATGTCGCGGGTCAGGGAGGTGGGGAGTCCTTCCCAGGTGGCGCGCAGGGATTCATCGAGGGTCCGCAGACGTGGCTCCTCCTCCACCCAGAGTTCAAGGGACAGGATGGCGCGTCGCCAGAACTCGCGCCAGGTCCCGTCCAGGCGGGACAGGTAGTTGAGTTCGCTGAGACTGGTTTGCACCCGGATGCGCAGGTCGGTCGGACCGAACAGCAGCGGCTGGTAAAAGAGATAGAGCACAGGATGAAGTTCCCGTCGGGTTCCGTTAGTGCCGTCGAGGATCGGCTGGCTGTAGTGGAGAACGCGGATGATTTCCTGGGTATTGGACACGAGACGCGGGTGACTGCACCGGGGTGGCGCCTCCAGCTGGAAGTTGGCGAGGGACTGCAGAGCCTGGTAAATCGCCGCTATGTCATCCCCGGTGGGGCCAGGCGGCAACTCCACCCCCGGTTCCCAGATATAGGGTGGGGTGGGAGGCAGGTCGATTCGGGACGCTGCCGTCACTGATGTATTGCGCCTGTTATCCATTCCCCGGTATTTCCTCCGGTTTCATGCTTCCGGTTCATTCAGGTGTGGGGTCCTGGGAAATGATAGGCATGACGGTGGATTTCCGGCAAGTTTCAGGACGCCAGGTGAAGACGGGGCTGGTTCCGGGAAGGGGGGCGGGAAGCAGGGGGACTGGCTGACGGCTTACCGCCATCTGGTAGCAAAAAGTTCCGGGATGGCTCTGCGTGGGCGAACGGCTCGCGCCATTTGGGCTGAACCGTCTGGATCTGCCACATAGCCGCTGGCAGCGGCACGGACTGAGGTGGGGGCCAGTCAAGTGGAAACTGGTCGGCGGAGCCTGCCGGGCGCTGGTGGACGACTTCCTGCCACAGCCAGTAGCGGCGGTCCGTTCCCGGTGTTCCGTCTACCGGCTGGTTCAGTGGGATCTCAAACAGCAGGGCCCGTGTTTCCGGCTGTTCCCGGCATGCCTGCCAGTCTGCCGGAGATGGATCGGGGATGATCTGCCAGTCCGGGGAGGTGCGCTGTAGGAGACTTTCCGGCGAGCGTCCCGGAGAAATATGAAGTGGAACCAGAGGGTTGGCGGTCTGCCAGGTAGTAATGGTGTCAAGATGGTGCAGAAGGGTGGACTCGCCCGGGGTGGGCGCCCCCAGGACGGACACGATCTGTCCCTCGGGCGTATGTACTATGAGTGGAGTCGGGTGCAGCATCTTGGTCAGGTGAATCAGGACGGCGAGGGTCGGACGCTGTCGGGCCTGCATCGCGGGCAACATCCGCATCAGGTTGACTTCCGGGGTATCGGCGGGTGGATGGCTTTGCCGCCGCCAGGGCTCGACGGCAAAGAACACGTTGGCTTTGACGGGGCGGTCGCGCAGCAACTCAATGAGAGCATTGCGGTGCCGGTTGGATTCCCGGATGGTGGGTGGCAGTGGAACCTGCCGGATGGTGGCGCGGGAGAAGAAATAACCGTAGCGGTAATGGGGAATATCCCGCACCTCATCCGGGTGGAGGGCGTATCCATAGGTGAGTCGGATATGGTTGCGGTGGAGTTCACGCTCCTTGCCGTTGGCCATACGGACCAGGAGATGGTGTCCCTGGCTTGCGACGAGGAGTCCCCACTGCCAGTCGCTTTTCCGGTGGGTAACGTGACTCCAGCGGAGCCGTTCTCCGGCTGCCAGGGGTTTGTCCTCCACGATGGCCAGCGGCTCAGTGCCCACGATTCCCCAGGACTGCAGTTCGCTGCGGAGTTTCGCCTGCCAGATTTCGGGTTCCGTGCTGATCATGAAAACCGGTCGGGGGGTCAGATGCTGGGCACAGAAGTAACAAAGGAAAAGGTTTTCACAGGCATGGAATCCCTGGGTATTGCCGTAGCGTCCCGCATAGATGCTCGTGGGCGGGTTGGTCCGGCGGCGGGTGGGGTGGGAAGTTGGCGGGGCGGCCGCCAGGGGGAGTCCGGGCTGAAGCCCGTTGGGGTCAGGTTGTGGCGCGGCCTCAAAAAAGCGGGCGGCGGGGTAGCCTGGTTGCGGTTGGCGGGTGCGCTCAAACTGCAGGATGAGTATATCCGGCGGGGCATTGAGGATGGGGTCAAGCTGGCGCGCGGTCCACCATTCCGCCCTCCGCAGTCCCATGACCCGGGCGGCGGATTGCTGTCCGGGATACAGCCAGGTGACTGGCAGGTCCCAGGTTTCGGTTTCGGCCGGGTCGGTGATGATTCGCAGCCGCCTGTCGTTGTGGAGTTGCTGCAGGCGTTGCCAGCATTCCTGGACGAGTTCGTCCGTTTTGCGGTCAATCCAGTAATCTCCATGGCGGACCAGGGAAGGAGTGGCTTCCAGGCGGGTGGTGATCTCTTCCGTGGAGGGGGTCTGTCCCTGACATGTCAGCATGAGTTGTCCCAGGGCGAGGACTTCGAGGTGGAGCGCTCCGGGTGTGTTGCGGGTGAGGCTGAGGGCGTGCACCCAGGCGGCGGGGTTATCCTGCCGGGCGGCTTCCGGGGTGACTTCCCCTCCGGGGGGGCTGGCGGACGGGCGGCGGTCCGGGGTGGGAAGGTTCCGGGACAGGATTTCCCGGGTGCGCTGAATGACTTTCTCCCGCGGGTCGAGCCACCGTTTGGCGAAGCGGGTCTGCATCGCCACCCATTGTCGCTGGCGGGGGGTTCCACCGGCGGTCATTTCCATGATCAGCCTCCGGCGGTGGCTGAAGTTTTCCGCTATCTCATCCGGGATGCTTTCGACGGTGAGCCCCCGGGTGATATCCGGGCGCACCGGATGCCCCTGCTGCTGAAGGGAGCGGCAGAGGTGGGTGAGGAAAACCTTGTCGGCGGCAATGGACAGGCGGTTATTGAGCAGGATGCGTCCGCCCCGGGCGGAGAGGTTGATGACGACACAGTGGGTATGCAGGTGCGGGTCATTGGCGCGGGATGAGCCGTGCTCAAACAGGGCCACGAGAAGGTGGTGTTCGGGGACGAGCGTTTTACGGGCGGGGTCATAGGCTGTGGCAAGCCCGTGGTCAATCCACCAGGCGAGGGTCTCGACCACCGCCTGGCGGTTGGCCCGCTCGATGCCGGCCCGCTGCTCCGGGGAGCTGCCGGCCCAGAGAAGGCTGACGGCTTTGGGGACGGAAAAAACCAGATCAACTCCGCCGCGGCGGCTTTTCCGTCCGGCGTTGGCGGCGGCCGGGATGGGGCGGAGGGGTCCGTCATCGGGGGTCTGTCCAGGCAGATAGCCGTTCAGGGCCAGTTCGAGGGCTGGCGGCGTGACCCGGGTCCAGGCAATACCGAGTTGTTCGGCCAGTCCCCCCCACCAGATATTGTCGGTGGGGCTGCGCGCCGGGAACCAGCCGCCGGCGGGTTCAAACTGGTGCCACAGCGAGGAACTGCGGGGATGGGTGGCCCGACGCAGCAGCGGGATGGCGGTCTGTTCTTCCGGGGCCAGTTTCTTGTCTTCCTGTTCGGCACTGGTCATGAAGTAATGTCCGGAGTGAACCCGGCGACTGACGAGCATGGTGTTTCTCCTGGTGATGATGTGGTGGGCGGCCGTGCCCAATTCCCCCTTTCTCCCGGATGGGGTCTGACGGCATGTGGAGGCAACGGTTGCCGTTGTGGGGGAAAGGGAAAGAAGCCATGTCCGGAGTGGACCCGATGCGCGACACTCACCAAGACCGGGTGCCGTTCCTTCCGGGTGGCACCTGGAGAGGGAAGCAAAAACGGGGCCATCGAGGGGGGGCGGGATGGACCAGCGTGGGGCAGCGGCCGCCGGATGTCCGGCAGAGTTCTGGCATATCGCCACTCACCACTCGCCACCCGCCATTCGCCACCCGCCCCCTGAACGGAAATGTTTTTGCTTCCTGGCCGGAACCTGCCGGTGGAAGTATGGATCTGACGGACGGCAGGAAGGGAGGCATGGTAT
>Ga0308407_1001727_pt1 | contig 10955 bp, 20 predicted proteins | sample HotsprSampleMSe2_FD_203476 | JGI IMG/M metagenome (GOLD analysis project Ga0308407, IMG submission 203476) | Hot spring phototrophic mat microbial communities from Mushroom Spring, Yellowstone National Park, Wyoming, United States - 20060911_MSe2 ...
TCGCGCGCGCTGTCGTCGGGTATTCGGACTCCCGTGTTCGCGCGCTCGCATGGCTCGCGGTCGCAACGCCGCGACTCTACGATCGGGTTGCGCCCATCGTCGAGAGTGCCGCGATCCGGCAATCCCCTGGCGCGTCGCGCACGCTCCGTGACGCCCTGCGTGCGCTGTCGCTCGAGGAGTATGTGAGGCGTCGTGATGAGCGTCGTGAGCGCTGATCCCCCCCTCCGGCTGCTCCCGTTCGAGCGCTATATGCCGGGCGCGTTCGTCGGTGTGTTCGGTGCGCTCCGGTCGGGTAAAACGCTGATGGCGTGCAGGTTAGGCGTGACGTTGGCGCGCTCCCTCGGTCTCGATCTGGTCTCCAATATTCCGGTCACCGGTGCCTGGCGGGTTGCGACGCTCGACGATCTCGCATCACTGCGCGGCGCGGTCCTCGTTTGGGATGAGGTCCAGGTCTCGCTCGACTCCCGTGAATGGGCGTCCGAGGCGGCGCGCTGTCTGACTAGGGATATGATCCTCTGGGGCAAACGCGGTGTTATTTGCGTCTACACGTCTCCATCATTCCAGACGGTCGACGTGCGGCTCCGCCGGCTCACCCAGTACGTGTACGTCACCGCCGGTCGGTTTCGGCGTTCCGGTGTGGACTACGCGGTCTACCGCTGGCACGAGCATCCCTATGCCGATGATGCGCTTGTGGAGCGCTACCGATTCGCGCTGCGTCTGGATGCGTGGTACGGCGTCTACGACACGCTCTACGGCGCGGCTGCCGGCGACACGCTCGCGATCCTCCCCGCTCCCGCCCCCGCGCCTGCGCTCGCTCCCGCGCGGCGTCGTGGTTGACGTGTCGCGCCTGTTGTGCTATACTGGCGGTATCGAGGCTATTGTCAGTATAGTGTGATGGAGGTGGATATGGTGACGTTGCTCACGCTCGACGGCGTTGAGGACGTCGACTATGTGCCGTCGGATGCGGAGGTTCGGGCGTCGCTCGACGACTCTGGGTTGTACGGCATGGTGCTGGGCGGCGTGACGTGGATGCGGTTGTCGTCTGGCGCCGGTTGGTGGACGGTGATCTGCAATCGGCGCGTGACGGCGACTCTGGCGGCGATCGGCTGGTGTTGGGTCGCCGATGGTTGCGGTGCCCGCGGGTACTGGTCGCCCGCGCTGGCGTGCGTGCCCGCTGAGGTGCGCGTGATGTGCGGCTGTGTGGAGGATGAGGATGGTGATGATGAGGACTAGGAGGATGCGATGCGTGCTATGAATGATCCCCGTACTGAGCGACTGCTCGTTTCTGCCGGTGCGAGCATTGCGCGGGTGCTGGATGCGCGTCAGCGCCATGCGGTTGTGCTCGCGATCGAGGTGTGCTGGTACATTGTGGCCGCCCTCCCGCCTGATGAGGATATGACGTGTCGTGATGTAGTCCGACTGCTACGGTGGTTTCGGAATGGTTTTCAGGATGATGGCCAGGAGGATGGCGATGGCGACGGCGACTAGCGGCTTGGTCCTGCGCGGGATGGTCGCCGCGTATCGGGAATTCGTGTCGCGCAAGGACGGCAGGTTGTTCCGCGTAATAACCGTGTTCGGCGATCTGGTTGTTGGCGAGGTCACCCTATGTGCGGTCGACGGCTACGACGTGTTTGTGGATACGCCGGGCTACGCGCGCGGCGAAATGGTCGAGCTCCCTGCGCGGATGCAGTTCCTGCGTGACGGCTCCGGTAGGCCGGTGATCAGGCTGTATGTCGATGAGGGGGTGCGCTGATGCCGACTCGCAGAGAAGATGCGTTGTGGCAGATTGTACATCGGAAATCGTCTCACCTGCGCGCGTTGTTGGACTCGCTCGATCTCGTTGACGTCGGTGTGACGTATGAGCTCGATTTCTACCCGTACGCGATCGTCGAGCTGCTGCGCGTGCGTGAGCATGCGCCCCCACTGGTGCTCCGGTCGGTGTATGTGCAGGCGAACCGCCAGTGGGAGTATCATTCGGAGTACACCCTCCGGATTGTCGAGGCGGCGCTGCAATTGGTTGAGGAATATCGCGCCGATCCGTCGATGGGTGGCACCGAGGGTGTTTAGATGGTCGTCTACCACTACTGGTCGGTGGAGTGGCATCCCCGTGACGATCCCCCTCACGGGCTGCCGCGCGTCGTGTGTATCGCTCGCCGCGCGGTCTCCGATCCGTGGTCTGGACCTGGGCCGTTTCCTCCCGACATTGACCGCGCCGTTCGTTTCTGGAATCTCGTCGCCTCCGGCGGCGCGCGTGATCACGGCGCTGGGTACGAGGTTGTCTGGCGTTTGTCGGTTGTCGTTGACGATGCGGATGGCGATGCGCCGCCGGATGGCGCGTGGAGCGATGATCCGGTGTATCGCGCTCGCCGTCGGCTCCTGCGGTGGATTATGCGTTCGCAGTGCCCGATTCCCGCGCTCGCCGACCATTTTGCGGTCGAACATTTCCGGGCGTCGCCGGGGTATTTCGGGCTGGAGTGAGGATATATGCGGGCGGTAGACCTGTTCTGCGGTGCCGGCGGCAGCTCGCTCGGTGCGGCGGCTGCCGGTGTCGAGATCGTCGCTGGGTTTGACATTTGGCCGGTCGCCGCATGGGTGTATGCGGCGAATTTTCCCCGCGCGCGGTTCCATCTGTGCGATCTCGCGATCCTGGTGGAGTCTGATATCCGGGTCATGCGTGATGATCTCGGTCCTGTTGATCTGCTGCTGGCGTCTCCCCCATGTGTTGATCACAGTCCGGCACGCGGCGCCAAGCCGCCGTCGTCGGCGGCTCTGGATCTCCCATGGTCTGTCTGGGCGTTCGCGCGGGTGTTCCTGCCGCGCTGGATTGTCGTGGAGAATGTCGTCCAGATGCGCCGGTGGCATGGTTTCCGTGCGTTCCTGCATGCACTGATGCATCTGGGTTACTGTGTGCGTGCTCAGATTCTGGATGCGGTGGATTTCGGTGTACCCCAGCGCCGCAGGCGGCTCTACATCGTCTGTGACCGCGAGGTGGAGCCGCCCGAGATCGCGCCGCGTGCGTCGGTGCGCATACCCGCTGCGTGCATTGTCGATCTGGACGGATATGCGTACACGCCGCTCTGCACGCCGCGTCGCGCCCGTGCGACGATCGAGCGCGTCGAGCGTGCGCTTCGCGTGTTGGGACGCGATGTGGCGTTCATCTCGGTGTATTACGGCTCCGGTCCCCAGTGGCAGACGCTGGACGTGCCGCTGCGGACGGTTACGACATCCGGACATTTCGCGCTCGTGCGACCGGACCGGTGCGGCGGCCACGAGATGCGCATGCTCCAGGTGGACGAGTTGCGGGCTGCGATGGGGTTTCCCGCGTCGTTTGATTTCGGCGGCTGCACCCGCACCGACACGATGCGTCTGCTTGGCAACGCGGTTTGTCCGCCGGTCATGCAGGCGATCGTCGAGGAGTTGACGCGATGCGCGTAACGCTGCCGCGGGCGGGTACGGCCGTCGGTGCGCGCGCCACCGCACGCGCTTTAAACGGCGCGCGCGCGGTAGGGCTGCTGGGATGAGAGTCGTCGCGCCGTCTGCGAGCGTGGGCGAGCAGCGGCGCGGTCGACGGCGCGCCGAATGGCGCATCCTCGGGCGCGCGGAGCGCGCCCGCGAGCGAGGGCGCCGGCCCGAGCGAGCGGCGCGCCGGTGAAGCGGTAGGTGTACTGGACGAGTCGCGTATCGATTCTTGTTAATTAATACGCGATTTGCCCCGGCGTCCTGATGCCTTTTGTCGTTGTGACACTAATAAGGAGGTGGATGTTATGGCGGTCGTCATATCGTACGGCGGCGGCGTCCAGAGCACGGCGCTGGTCGTGTTGGCGATGTCGGAGGGATGGGATATCGATGAGATCGTCCACGTTGATCTGCTCGATGCGGAATCTCCCGCGACGCGCGAGTACGTCTCGCGATTCCGGGAGTGGCTGCGTGGTGTGTATGGGCGAGACATCACGGTTATTGAGCGTGATCTGTACGGCGATATGCTTGCGCGGCCTGGGTTCACGCCGGTGCCATGGCATGGGAGGCGTGAGAAATTTATGCTGAAGAGGCAGTGCACGAGGGAGTACAAGGTGCAGCCGCTGACGCGCTACCTGTACGACCGGTACCCGGGCGATTGCATTAGGCTAATGCTTGGTATCTCTTTTGACGAGTACCATCGCATGCGCGACTCGTCGGCGGCGCGGGTTGAGCACGTCTACCCGCTCGTGGACCGTCGGCTGACCAGGTGGCAGTGTCGTGACATTATCGAGCGTGCGGGTCTGGCCGTGCCGTGGAAGTCCTCCTGCTGGTTTTGCCCCTACCGATCCGTCCGTAGCCAGTGGTCTCTGGTGCAGCGCTATCCCGATCTGGCGGGAATGGCGCGCGTGTTGGAGGATCGGATTAATGCGGATAGGCGCAGTCGTGGCAAGGATGAGATAGTGGTTCTGAGAACGGATGTGATGGCGGCGCAGGTCGATTTCTGTGAGGCGGGATTTTGCGATGTGTGATGATTGTGACCCCCGCTCCGCCCACAGGCGGACGGGGGTTGAGGTCAGAGGTCAATGGATGTCGTATGTCCACTCACATATTCCGTACACTCCGTATTTCCGCAGCGCGTGCAGCGCTCGCGTGAATCGTCTCTCGTCGTGTACCACGAGCCGCCACCCGGCGGGCTCGTCGAGGTATGCGGCGTACGCTATCCCTTGCGCTTCCAGAAATCGAATCCAGTTGTGTTCCGGCGACGTGAGGCTTTTTGGATTTCCGTCCCATCCGGCGGCGAGTTTGATACTGTTCATGTCATTCTCCTTTACGCGATCCGTGACCAGCGCCGGTAGTTCCAGCGCCATTTTCCGAGAATTACGGCGTTCCGATCCGGCTCGCCGCCCCGGTGCGGCGGTTGTCCGGCTGGGAACCAGTCGATGGTTCCGTCGCTCAGGCGTGCGATTACGAATCCCCCGACTTGGCGGCAGTAGGCGTCTCGTTTTGCCGCGCGCAGCGCGGCGGCGAATGTGCGGCGTTCTAGTGTGTTCATTGTGGTCCTCCTTTGGTAATCGTGTTTCTTGCAGGATATGACGTGTGTGGTTCTATTTCAATGATAATTTGCTGATAATTTGCTGATAATTTGATGATATATGCCCGACGTACCTTGCCCGTCTTATCTCCATCGTCTCGCCCGCGCGCTGATGCCGCGCGAGCGGCTCGCCCTCTGCGGCGTCGCCCTCCGCTACGGCGCGTCGGGTGTTGTCGTGCGTCGGCTCCCCGATGGGCGCGCCGCGTATGGTGGGTTGTACCGGTGCGGTGATTTCTGGCGTTGCCCCAGTTGCCGCGTGACGCTCGGCATCCGCCGTGCGCGCCAGATCGAAACCGCCCTGCGCCAACACGTTGACGCCGGCGGCTCGGCGCTCTTGGCCACGTACACGGTGCCGCACACACGTGACGAGTCGCTTCCGGTCGTCCTCGCCCGGCTCGCCGGCACATGGCGGCGGTACGCCAAACACGCATGGCGTGATTGTGTAGGCGAGCACTATGTCGGCAACGTCCGTGCGCTCGAGGTTGTGCACGGTGTTAACGGCTGGCATCCCCACTACCACGCGCTCGTGTTTATTGCTCTCGGTCTCCCCTATCTCACGCCGGTTGCCGTTGCGCTCGCCGAACGCTGGTCCGAGATCGCCGGCGCGGATTGGCGCGCCGATGTCCGCCGGGTGGCGCGGGACGGCGTCGCGGCGGTCGCGCGCTATCTGACGACCGACGGGATCGCCGGCGCGTCGTACGAGGTCGCCAGTCCTGCCGCCAAGGTGCCCGCTGGCAGGTCATACACGCAACTGCTCTGGGACTACGCCCGTTATCGGTCCTCGGCGGATGCCGCGCTGGTGTACGAGTATGCGTCTGCGCTCCACGGCGTCCATCATTTGACCGTCTCCCCCCGACTCCGCGAACGGTACGATTTTACCGATCCCGCGCTCAGCTGGTCTGAGATTGCGGATGAGGACGTACTCGCGCTGCTCAATAGTGACGAATGGTTGTCGATTCTCAACACTGGGGAGGAGAGAAATCTACTTGATGATCTGTCGCGCTCGTGGTAGTATCGGCGCTATGGAGTATGAGCGCGCTGTGTTTCAACTCGTCGTGTACGTCGCTGTGTTGGCGATGCTGTACGTGGTTGATGCGTGGAGTCGTCGTTGATGGCTGAGACTCTGTTTGTGACGCTCGCTATTGTCGTTATTGTCGTCGTCGCGCTGCGGGTGATGCTGGGCGTGGTGCGGCTATGGTAGAGACGTCGGATGTGCTCTGGCCGGCAGCGCTGGCAATTGTGACGTACATCGCCGCCCGCCTGATTTCGCTGTTCGCGTGATATGCAGGGCGCAGTGGTCTGCACGCGCGGTTCGTCGTCGCGCGCCGGCGGTTCGATCCCGTCCGTCCTGCTCCAGCCCTCCGGGCGTTAGTGTAGGTGGTAGTCGGTGACAGGAGGTGTCTGACGAACGATCCCGTTTTCAATGCCCCGTCGATGAGTGCTATCATGCAGGCCGCGACGAGCATTTTCAACCCGTTCGTTGGAGTGCTTGCTCTGGCCATTGGGGTGACTTTGGGTACCCGCATGCTCGGTCGCATCGTCAATCTTTTTTAGGTCGCGTAGGTGTTCCGCATTACCCGCCGCGGGCGCGGTTCCGGCCGCGCCCCTGCGCTCTCGGTTGTACGCGCCGGATCGCGCCTGGAGGTGCGCGAGGGGCGCTACGGTCAGGGAGCGTGCTACGCATACTGTGACGTCGATGATACGCTCGCCGCGCATACGTTGCTTCTTACATTTGCGGATATGCGCGCGCGTGTTATCTATATCCACGACTCTCTTCCTCTTATTTCTGAGCGTAAGTTTTTTGATGCCTGCTCCGGTTGCCGCCCAGTCCTCCCCGACGCCGACTCCCTCCCCGACCCCCTTCGTGCCTGATGGCTCGAGGTGTCCCGGTCTCGATCCTGGTTATCACTGGCACTATGCGGGCGTCTGGCATTTCGCTGGTTTTGGCGGTTACGAGCCGCGCGTCTACACGCACGATTTCGGCATCGTGCCGCCGCATGGTCGTATTTGCTATTTTTTGAACGACTGGTGGTATTGGTTGACTGGCGTGAATGACGAGGGTCATCTCGGTCCACGACGCGACTCTCAGGGTCGTCGTTGGACTCCGGGCGTGTACGATTCGTTTCCCGTCGATCAGGGCAATGCGGGTCCGCTGGTGCTTGAGATTCGAACCGGCTGGTACTATTTGTCGGGCTCCGTTAGCGGCGCGCTCTACATCTGGGTGAGCGTCGCCGACTCTCCTACGTCCACGCCCACCGCGTCGCCGTCGCCGTCGCCGACCGCGTCGCCGACGCCGTCTGCGACGCCCGGCCCGTTGGTCGATTGCACGCGCTGGGTGGATGTGACCGACGACGCGCCGGTCGTATTCCGTCCGTTCCAGGCCGGGACCTACTGGCTGGAGGTGCAATCCGGCCGGTTGTGGTGGTCCGGACAGTATCACGGTCCGGGTGTGTATCCGTACTGGTTCGATGGCTGGGGCGTCGTGCGCGTCGCCGGGAATGGCCGTGTGCGATTTTGTGAGTCGGATCCGCTGGTCGCTGTGACGGTGACCGCGACGCGCACGCCGACGCGCACGCCGACGGTGACGCGCACGCCGACGCCGACCGAGACGCCCGGCACGCGCACGCCCTCGCTGACGCGCACGCCGACGCGCACGCGCACGCCGACCGTGACGCGCACGCCCTCGCTGACGCGCACGCCGACGCCGACTCTCGCCCCGTCGCCGACGTGGACCGCGCTCCCCAGTGCAACGCGCGATCCGTACCAACCCCCCTCCGCAGTGCCGCGCTACACCTTGATGCCCATCACCCCTCCCCCTGGTGGTGACGATATGTCGTGGGACGGCTCGCTCGTCGGCGATCTGATGGATGGGCTTGAGGCGCTCGGGCGCGCGGTCGCGCCCCCGGCGTCACGCATCTGCGATTTGCCCGTTCCGGTGCTGGCGGATGCGCCGGAGTATGGATTTCGGGATGCGCTGCCCGATTTTGTCGCGGGACTGTGCGGATTTTTCGGCGTCGCCTCGCCGGTGTTAGGCTTCGTCCGGCTGCCGGTCACGCTCATGGTCGTCGGATTTGCGTTCTGGACTGGCTGGCGGGTGTTCAGGTCGCTGAGCTGATGCGAGGTGTGGTATGGACTGGCTTGAGGACTTCTGGAGCAAGATTGTTTCTTGGTTCGATGAACTCTCGGCCGGCGTCCACAATGGCATTGTCGAGTGGATCAATTCGCTGGTTTCGATTTGGAATGGCTGGATGGATGCGCTCATGCATCCCGCGCAGGCGATGCCGTCTGTGCCGGCGTTGCGGTGGATTGTCGACTGGTTGAGCAATCTAGTCGACTACACGCGGCTGATGTACATGCTGGTCGACTATGTGGCGTATGCGTCGGTGGTGCAGCAGGCGCTTGCCGCCCAGTTGACGATCGTGACGGTCGGGCTGGCGTTCCGCGCGTGGCTCGTCATCCGCCGCGTGGTGTTGGTGAGCTGACAATGCACTACGTCATTGCGACGCTCTATGTATTGCTCTGGCTCGCGCTCGCGGCGGCCGCGGCGCTCTGGCTCCCGCGCTGGGCGTTGCCGGCGGCGCTCGTGCAGCTGGCGGTGGCGTACGTCATGCTGCGCGCTGTCTGGTTGACGGTTGCGCGGGATGATTAGGCGCGGAACGGCGCTGCGGGTGGGTACGGCCGTCGGCGCGCGCGCCACCGCACGCGCTTTAAACGGCGCGCGCGCGGTACGGGTATCGGGATGATGAGGCATGGCGCCGACCGCGAGCGCGGGCGAGCGGCGGCGCGATTAATAGTGCGCCGCAGGCGCATCCTTGGGCGCGCGTGGCGCGCTTGTGAGGTGAGCGGTGCAGGAGATAAGTGTCGCGTTGGCAATCTGTGCGGTCGGTGCCGCTGTTTGGTACATGCGCCGGCGTGAGGCCGGCGCCGGGCGGGTGACCGGCTGGCTCCTGCTGTACGACGATCTGGGCGGCTGGCGCGTGCTGCCGGCGGTCTACGGCGACGCCGGCGTTGTCGCCGACGGCGTGACCTATCCTGCATCGCTGCCGGCGCTCAGGGCTGGACGTGAACTGGTCTGGATCGCCCGCTGCGACGCTGCGGCGCTGATTGAGCACCAAGCCCTCGAGCGCGCGCGGGAGTCGGCCGCGCTGGCGTCGCTCTGGCGCGGCGGCGGCCAGTGGCTCGATCTGCTGCGCGTGTTGGGCGTGGTTCTGCCCGCAGTTTTCGCGTATTTCACATGGGCTCAGGTGTCGGCTCTGCAAAGTTTGGTTGCGCAGATCCTGGCGTTGGTAGGTGAGAGGTGAGTAATCTGCGTGACTGGCGTGTGACCGTTGTCCCGTGGGCCGACCGTCGCCTGTGGTTCATCCAGGCAAGGCGCGGCCGGCGCGTGGTGTGGGGCGTCGTGTACGACGCGGCTGATCCCGACTCGGTCGCACTGGCGCGTCGGGCGATTGCGACGCTCCGGTCCGCCGGCGCCGATTGCTCGGCGTTGCCCGGTGCTCTGCCTGGCGTTGGCCAGGAACCGTGATGCCCCGGCGCGTAGGGGGTACGGCTATGGCTCGGGTAGCGCCGTGGTGGACGGTACGGCCGGCGTGCCGGTACGGGCGTGTCAGGGTTCCTACGCGCCGCTCCCCGTCCTGCCGGACCGGTACGGCAAACCGGGTGATGGTACGGCTCTGCGCCGGCGCCGATTGCTCGGCGTTGCCCGGTGCTCTGCCTGGCGTTGGCCAGGAACCGTGATGCCCCGGCGCGTAGGGGGTATGGTTATGGCTCGGGTAGCGCCGTGGTGGACGGTACGGCCGGCGTGCCGGTACGGGCGTGTCAGGGTTCCTACGCGCCGGTGCAGGCGATCGGAACGGTACGGCAGGACGGGTGATGGTACGGGCGAACAAATGTTCTGCCCGCGCGCGCATTGTTTTCGGAAAACCGCAGCCGGAGGCTCAGCGCGCGGCATAGCGCCGTCAAGACCGCCGAAGGCGCTTGCGAGCGAAGCGAGGTCTTGACGGCGCGTCAATGCCGCGCGCTACAATCACATGCGGTTTTCCGGCGCAATGCGCCGCAAAAATCGTAAACTCCGCCCGGACGGCCTATCTCGCCGGTACGGGCGAACTGGCTCCAAACGCGCGAACTGAGTCGCGCGAAGCGCGAGAGTGAGCGCGTTTGGAGGGTTGAAGTCTAAAGAGGCGTCATGAATAATAAAGGATGGTGTATGCCCTCTGAGCGTGACTATCTGCGCCAACCGTCATCACTGACCGATGACGATATGATGTTCCTCGATGCCCGGGCCACCCTCGCGGCGGCGCTCGCGCGCGCTGTCGTCGGGTATTCGGACTCCCGTGTTCGCGCGCTCGCATGGCTCGCGGTCGCAACGCCGCGACTCTACGATCGGGTTGCGCCCATCGTCGAGAGTGCCGCGATCCGGCAATCCCCCGGCGCGTCGCGCACGCTCCGTGACGCCCTGCGCGCGCTGTCGCTGGAGGAATATATGAGGCGTCGCGATGAGCGCCGATCGGACCGCTGATCCTCCCCTCCGGCTGCTCCCGTTTGAGCGCTGCTACGCGCCCGGCGCGTTTATCGGCATTTTCGGCGCGCTGCGCTCCGGTAAAACCCTGATGGCGTGTAGGCTAGGCGTGACGCTCGCCCGCACCCTCGGTCTCGATCTCGTCAGCAACATCCCCGTGCGCGGCGCGCGGCGCGTGTCTACGCTGGACGATCTGGCGGCGCTGCGCGGTGCGGTCCTCGTCTGGGATGAGGTGCAGGTGTCGCTCGACTCGCGCGAGTGGTCATCCGAGGCGGCGCGCTGTCTGACGAGGGACATGATCCTCTGGGGCAAGCGCGGCGTTGTGTGCGTCTACACCAGTCCGAGTTTTGCGACGGTCGATGTCCGGTTGCGTCGGTTGACGCAGCA
>Ga0308407_1001740_pt1 | contig 10889 bp, 9 predicted proteins | sample HotsprSampleMSe2_FD_203476 | JGI IMG/M metagenome (GOLD analysis project Ga0308407, IMG submission 203476) | Hot spring phototrophic mat microbial communities from Mushroom Spring, Yellowstone National Park, Wyoming, United States - 20060911_MSe2 ...
CACATTGGGCGTTTTCGTCAAAGACTTCCCCTACGCCTATCACAACCACCCTTGGGTGAGGAATGTGGTTCTACAAAGCCACCAAGATATAGAGAAATTTATCTCCTCTGCCCTTGAGCTGTGGAAATACCCTTCAGGATAAAATACATGAATGTTTAAACTAAAACCCGAATCAATAAGGCACGCCATAATTAAAACCTCCACCATAAACCTACTCGCAAGAGGCTTTGGATACCTAAAGCACTTAGCTATAGCAATACTCCTTGGGTTTAGCTATCAAACGGACGCCTTCTTTATGGCTATTTCCCTTCTTGGCATTTTCCTGATCTTTGTAGATGTCTTTGACTCCATCGGAGTTCCTCAGCTTGTTTTTGCAAGAATGAAAAGCGAAGAAGAATTCAAAAAACTTGCAGGACTTCTTCTTACATTTACCACCATATTAGCCCTTTCTTTAACCTTTATAGCCTTAGTGGGCATTCCTTTGCTTTCCAAAGTAGCGGTTGGCTTTGATCAGAGGACAAAAGAAGCCACAGAACTTCACCTTTTATTACTCCTTCCCTATCTTTTTTTAAACTTCTTCTTCCATCACTTTGGTGCGGTCTTAAGAAGCTTAAGGTATTTTACTGCATACTTTATTGGAGAGTTTATTTTTTCTTTCTTCTCTTTTCTTTTTATTGTTCTTGGGCTTTACCTTTTTCACAGTCCTCTGGTTCTCCCAATAAGCCTTAGCCTTTCCCAGCTTATGGCAACCCTTTACATGATCTTGGTTGGCAAGGAGTTCTTACACTTTAGCTTTTTTATAGACAAAAGGGTAAGGGAAATACTAAAGCACTTTGTTTTTCTTTCTGCCCTGTATGGAGTTTTCCACCTTTTTATCTTGGTAGATAGGGCTTTTGCCTCTTTGCTTGGAGAAAAGGGCGTGTCCGCATTAACTTATGGTTCAATGGTGGCTTTTGTTTTAGGAAGTGTTTTAAAACTTGGGCATATGGCTATTACATCCCTTTCCGAAACAAAGGCAAGCATTCAAAATTTGAACAAGTTTTTAAAGTTTTCCCTGCTTGCCTCTCTACCCGTTATGCTTTTTCTGTTCTTTTTCCCAGAGATTCCCGTAAAACTCCTCTTTGGACACGGAAAATTTACAAAAACCGATGTAGAACTAACTGCAACCGCTACTAAATATTATGCAATTTCTTTGTTTTTAGTCTTTGCTTGGGGAATCCTCTACAGAACCTTTCAGGTTATAAACTGGCTTCTACCAGTGTTTTGTGTTGCTTTGGTTAGCGTATTAGTTAATGGCTTTTTTAACTACCTGTTAGTAGTGGTTTATAAGCTTGGAATAGCTGGGATATGCTTGGGAACTTTTTTTGCTTACGCTTTTCTCTGCGGATTATCCTATGGGATCTTAACACGAAAGCTAAAAGTAGGTTAAAATAAAAAGCAATGGATAAGGTCAAATGTCCCATATGCTACACAGAGGTTGAAGAACGAAATTTCAAAGAAACTTATGTTTCTCCATACAACAATCAAGAGTATAAACGCTATGAGTGTCCAAACTGCGAAGTCCATTGGTGGGAGCCGTTGAAGATTATTCCAGAGTTTTATGAAAGTGAAGTTTTTGAAGATTATGTTGCGTTTCACGAGGGTGTAGGGACAAGGCTTGGCGAAAATCACAAAGCATTTTTTAAACACTTTCCTTCCAATGTAAGGGGTAGGCTTTTAGATGTGGGCTGTGGAGACGGAAGGTTTTTAAGATACGCTAAAGAGCAAGGCTTTGAAGTATGGGGAATAGATTTTGACAAAAAATCTGTAGAGAATGTAAAAAGAAACCTTGGTATTGACACTGTTTTTGCCATGAGCTTGGAAGAGTTCTACGAATACGCTAAAGAGAAAAACTTAAAGTTTGATGTAATTACCTTTTTTGAGGTTTTGGAACATCAGGATAAACCAAGGGAATTTCTGGAAATGGTAAAAGGGCTTTTGAAAGAAGGAGGATACATAGCGGGAAGCGTACCAAACAGGGAAAGATTTTTGAGAGAAATATACTGGAAAATTTCACATGCTGACCATCCACCGCATCATTTTTTGAGATTTTCTCGGAGATCTCTTGAAAATACTTTAAAGCTAAGTGGTTTTGAAGATGCACATGTTTATATTATGGATTTTACTTTTGATGAAATATATCCATACGTTGAAATGAAATTGCTTGGCAGGTTTTATAATCTACGAAATTTATTAAAGTCTATGGTGCTTGGAGATAGAAAAAGGGCAGGTGCTTACGTGGATGATATTATAGTAGGTGAAGTTTCTAATTCGGTTAAGATTAGGGCATATGGCTTAAAAATTATTAAGCTAATTAGGAATACTCTTTTGTCTCCAGTTGCGTTTGTTTATATAAATAGCTCACATCAAAGAGGTCCTAATCTGTATTTTCAAGCGCGGAGGTTAAGAATTGAAGGGAAATAAAGTACAGAAACTCATCAAATTTTTGAAATTTCCGTTTAAGTATTACAAGTCCCATCCCCTAGAAAAACAGAGATACAATAAAAGAATTCTACAAATTTTAGGTTCAAAGTTGGGCTTAGAGATATTATTTTTTACAGATGTCCCGAAGAAGAGTTTTTTAGAAGATCCGCTTGTAAAAGCACTTATAAACAATTTTAGTTTAGAAGAATTATCTCCCTCGTTAGATAGAAAATTTGTTCTTAGTCAGTTATTAAAATATACAGTGGGTGTAGATGGAGATTACATAGAGTTTGGTGTATATAAAGGAGCTTCGGCTTTTATAATGAGTGTATTTGTTGAAATGCACAGATTAAATAAACATATTCATCTGGTAGATAGTTTTGAAGGTCTATCAGAGCCAGATCCTAAGATTGATGGGACATACTGGAAACCTGGAGATTTGAAAGCTTCATTTGTTAGTCCTGCTCTTAGTAAGTATGATTTTGTAAAAGTATACAAAGGCTGGATACCGGACGTATTTAAACATTTACCGTCTGATTTGAAAATAAGCTTTGCCCACATAGACGTTGATTTATATGAGCCAACAAAGGAGTCATTGATTTATACTTTAGATAGATTATCGCATGGAGGAATAATACTTTTTGATGATTACTATTTTGAAACATGCCCTGGAGCTAAAAAAGCTGTTGATGAAACTCTTGGAGAAGAGAATGTGATTATACTACCAACAGGCCAAGCGTTTTTTATAAACATATTAACAGGTATTAATCTCAAAGTAAAGAAGGAGATTTAAGATGAAGATAACCTTTTCTTTTGGAAGGAATTGGAAAAATTATGTGAAAAATGTTGTAGATGAGAAAGTTATACAAGAAGCTAAGGGGAGCCTACTAAAATACATTCCCGAGAGCGAGTTTAAGGATAAGGTTTTTATTGATGTGGGATGTGGTTCTGGGCTTTTCTCTTTATCAGGAATCTTATTAGGCTGTAAGCATGTTATAAGCTTTGATATAGACCCTGCAAGCATAGAGGCAACTCTGTTGTTAAAGGAAAAATTTTCCCATATTTTACCTTCAAACTACTCGTGGGACATATTTCAGGGCAACATTCTTGACAGCAATTTAGTTGAGAGCCTTAAAGAAAAAGGTGATATTGTATATTCGTGGGGAGTGCTACAGCATACGGGAAAGATGTGGGATGCTATAAAAAACACAGCAAGCTTGGTAAAAGATGGCGGGTATTTAATTTTAGCGATTTATAATCATGCTCCATCTTCTGAGTTTTGGTTGAAAATTAAGAAATTCTATAATGAACATCCTTTACTTCAACCATTACTTATCGCACTTTATGGTAGCTATACAACTTTTGGTTTTATGATCCGAAGAAAGACTCTTAAATTTAGAAGGGAAAGAGGAATGCATGTCTTTTATGATGCTATTGATTGGTTAGGAGGTTTGCCTTACGAGTTTGCTTGTTTTGATGAAGTAAAAGAATATGTAGAAAATCTGGGCTTCAATCTAATAAATGCTCCAACCAAATTGCCATGTGGGAAGGGAGTTAAAAGTAATGTCTCTGACATAATAAGAGCTAGAAATACAGGATGCAATGAATTTGTTTTTCAAAAGAAAAAACTTGATTAATCATGTGCCGGATAGTAGGCTTCATTGACTTTAACTTCAATAATTTTTACTCCCTTGAAGAAACAATTACACTTATGCGTGATACTCTTTTTCATGGCGGACCAGATGATGCTGGAGTATTCATAGACAAAGACTTTCCCGTGGCTTTGGGACACAGAAGGCTTTCCATCCTTGACCTTTCTCCGCTTGGGCATCAGCCCATGGAGTTGGAAAATTTGGTGATAACTTACAACGGAGAGGTGTATAACTTCAAAGAAATAAAAAGAGAGCTTGAAGAAGAAGGCTATAAATTCATCTCAAACTCAGACACGGAGGTTATTCTAAAGGCTTTCCACCGGTGGGGCTTTTCTGCGGTCCATAAGTTCCGTGGCATGTTTGCCTTTGTCCTATGGGACAAAAAAGACAGAAAGCTTATCCTTTGCAGGGACAGGATAGGCGTAAAGCCTCTGTATTACTATTACAAAAACGGGCTTTTTATGTTTGCGTCAGAACTAAAAGCTTTTCACAAACACCCAAAGTTTGAAAAAAATCTAAACCTCACTGGACTTTCGCTTTACTTGAAATACGGCTACATACCCGCCCCCTATTCTATCTTTGAAAATGTCCATAAACTAAAGCCCGGGCACTTTTTAGTCTTAGACCAAAAGGGAAACATTGAAGAATTCCCTTATTGGAAGGTAGAAGATTATTTCCTGAAGGGGAAGGAAGAAAAGGATAAGTGGCTAAAAAGGTCAGAAGAGGAACTGGCACAGGAGCTTGAGGAGATTTTAACGGAAAGCTTCAAGCTTAGGCTTGTCTCTGATGTGCCGGTGGGAATGTTTTTGAGCGGTGGCATAGACTCTTCCACCGTGTGTGCCTTGCTTTCAAAGGAAGAGATTAAGCTAAAGACCTTTACCATAGGCTTTTACGAAAAGGAATACAACGAAGCGGAGCATGCCAAAAAAGTGGCGGAGTATTTGGGAACAGAACACACGGAACTTTACTGCACTCCAAAGGAAGCCTTTGAAATAATCCCAAAGCTACCGGAGATTTACGACGAGCCCTTTGGAGACTCTTCTGCCATTCCTACCTATTTGGTCTCAAGGCTTGCCAAGTCTCAGGTTAAGGTCTCTCTATCTGCGGACGGGGGAGATGAGCAGTTCTGCGGATACACAAGGTATTGGTTGATCACAGACAAAATAGCCAAGCTGTCAAAAATTCCCTTTTCCAATCTACTTGCCAACACCCTTAACCTCATACATCCAGACCTTGCTTTGAAGCTTTACAACGCATTTAAACCAGTTCTGCCAAAATACACCAACTTCAGGGACAAATACATAAAGCTTAGGAATGTTTTGAAGGCTAAGGATGTTATGGAACAGTATGATTTAGCAGTTAGCTACTTTTTGGGGGAAGACCTAAAGCTTTTGGGAATAGGGTCGTCGGAAAAGAAAGACTTAAAAGATTGGGCTTTGGTTGATGGTCTTGATCCACTTGCGTCAATGATGCTACTTGATTTGAAAACTTATCTACCTGATGATATACTTGTTAAGGTGGATAGGGCAACCATGAGCGTAGCCCTTGAGGGAAGGGAGCCTTTTTTAGACCATAGGATAGTGGAATGGACTTCTCAACTCCCGGTGGAGTTCAAGTATAAAAACGGTGTCAGCAAGTATTTGCTAAGAAAGGTTTTGTATAAATACATCCCAAAAGAGCTTGTAGAGAGACCAAAGCAAGGTTTTGGAGTGCCAATCTATGAGTGGTTCAAAAAAGAGTTGAGGGAACTTTATATGGATTATTTGGACGAGGAAAGAATAAAAAAGGAGGAATTGTTTAACCATTTGGAGGTAAAAAGGCTTTTAGAGGATTTTCTCTCTGACAGAGGAGTAAATCATAACAAGCTTTGGCTATTGTTTGTGTTTGAGATGTGGAGGGATAAATGGATGTAAAGCTATACTTTCTCATAAATTCCCTTGCAGGAGGAGGAGCGGAAAAGGTAGCAATAAGGCTATCTGAGCATTTACCAATGTCTGCATTTATTTTACTTGAGAGAGATATTAAATACAAGACAGATAAACCGATCTTTTTTCTTAGCAATCATTCAACCAAAACGAGCCCAATAATAAAAACTTTAAGCATTCCAATATATGCGTATAAGCTTTCGGATTTCATAGAAAAAAATTCACTTGTGGTATCATTCTTGGAAAGGGCTAATTTTGTAAATATAATTTCTAAGCTTTTTAAGAGGCACAGAGCCATAATATCCGTGCGTATGGACCAGCAAACAGGTCATGTTGGCTTAAGAAAACTGAACAAGCTTTTAGTGAGAATTCTTTATCCAAAGGCAGATTTAATTATAGCAGTTAGCTATGGAGTGAAGGAGAGCTTGATTAATCTTGGCATACAGGAAGAAAAAATAAAGGTGATCTACAATCCCTATCCTATAGATGAAATAAGAGAGTTAGTAAAGGAGCCATTGGGGAGCTATGAAGAAATTTTTAAACATCCTGTTTTAATCACTGCAGGAAGACTAACAAAACAAAAAGGGCAATGGTATTTGCTAAGAATTTTCAAAGCTTTAAAAGAAAAACACAAGGATTTAAAGCTTGTGATTTTGGGAGAGGGAGAGCTAAAGAACTATTTGGTAAAACTTTCTGAAGAGCTTGGACTAAAAACTTATGTTTGGGACAGAGATGCGCTTTCAGAAAGCTTTGATGTTTACTTCTTGGGCTTTCAGAAAAATCCTTTCAAATTTATTGCAAGGTCTAAGCTTTTTGTCTTTCCTTCTCTGTGGGAAGGTTTTCCAAACGCCTTGGTAGAAGCTATGGCTTGCGGGGTGCCTGTAGTATCTTCCGACTGTAGAAGCGGTCCAAGGGAGATTTTGGCACCAAACACGGATTTTAACTATCAAACCCAAAAGCCAGAGTTTGCAGAGTATGGGGTCTTGATGCCTGTTTTTGAGGTAAAATACAAAACTGCAAATGAGCCCTTAGAGGAAAGGGAAATAATGTGGGTTGAAACCATAGATAAACTGCTTGAAGATGAAAGCTTGAGAAAAAACTACTCAGAAAAAGCTAAACAAAGGGCTGAGGATTTTAGAATTGAAAAGATAGTTAAAAAATGGCAGGAGGTTTTAGGTTGAAAAGGTATATTAAAAGACTGATTGAAGAAAAATTTTCTCCTTATTTTATAATGGCTTCATTTTTATTGAGGACTGGAATATCTTTACCTTTTAAGTTTAAATCACATGGAATTTTACTTAGGATGCATCCTTCCAGCATTACTCTTGCACTATGGAGAGGGCGCTATTCTATAGAGGCAGATAAGGTCATAATAGATAAACTAATTAGAGAAGATTTTATTTGCTTTGATGTAGGAGCAAATATCGGTCATTTATCCATATTAATGGCAAAGAAAGCAAGCAAGGGGTTAGTATTCAGCATAGAAGCACAGCCTAAAGTATTCTCTTATTTGTTAGACAATATTCGAATTAACAATATAGAAAATATAATTCCCATAAATATTGCTATTTCTGAAGACAATGGAATTGTAGAGTTTTATTCTTTTAACTACGCTGATGATCAAAGTGCACTTGTTATTGACAAACAATGGAAATTTAAAATGGTTAAGGTTCTATCTTTAAGATTAGACAGTTTATTGAAAATACTTAAACTCAATAAAATTGATTTCTTAAAAATAGATGTGGAGGGGGCGGAGTTGTTAGTATTAAGATCTTTAGGAGAATATATTAGTAAAGTGAGATATATTTGGTTTGAATTTATTGAAGAAAATTATCGTAAATTTAATTACAATGGACAACAATTATTGGATTTTTTGGATAAACATGGATTTTCTGTTTATATGCTATCTGAGAATGGTTCTCTTTATAATATCAAAGATTTTCAAAACTTAAAAAACTATTCAGGCAATCTGTTAGCAGTAAACAATGAAGAATAATCCAAAAGTCTCAGTCATAATACCAACTATTGGTAGAGAAAGCCTAATAAGAACATTAGAAAGCGTTCTAAATCAAACATACCAGAATTTAGAGATAATCATAACTGATGATACAGAGGAGGGCAAAGCTAAACCACTAATAGAAAGATATTTAACAGACCCAAGGATTAAATATGTAATTAACACGAAATATAAACACGGACCAAGTGGGAATAAAAATAATGGGTTAGATAACATCACAGGTGAATACTTTACTATAGTAGACGACGATAATATTATAATGCCAAATGCTATTGAAGACCTTTTGAATATTGCTATTAAAGGAAACTATAGTATAGTTTGTGCCAATTGTGTAGATAATATAGAAGGAAAATTTACTGGATTACATTATGGAAAGGATGAAGAAGTTTCTTGGGTAGATTGGTTATGTAGCAAATACGAAGGTGAATATTTCGGTATCATAAAAACTTCAATTTTGGAAAATAATAGATATTGCGATGAATGTTGGGGAGGTGAGGGAATATTATGGCTTAGACTCTGGAAAAAGGTGGGTGTTGGCTTTTATTTACACGAAGCATTAAAAGTATATTCAATCAATAATCAAGATAGAGTTACTTTTCAGTATGTTGAAAAAGCAAAAAGAACGTATTTAAACTATGTCTTATTCTTACAAGAATTTGGAGATGATATTAAACATTATTGTCCCAAAAATTTTATAAGACTCTCACTGCCAGGGATTTACTATTCAGTATTGGCTAGAGAATACAAACAAGCTTTTAAGATGTGCATAGCTTCAGTGAAAATGTATCCAAAATTATTTTTTGTTCCTATCCTGTGGATGCTTTTTTGTATGCTTTTCCCAGATTCATTGGTTATCCAGTTTTATGAAAAATATTCAAAGAGATTTAAGAAGTTTTTTAAAATATTATCTGCTCGGAGGGCGTTCTAAATGAACAAATTCTTGGAGGACCTGAAAGCTGGCAAAGAAAAAATCTGCGTTGTGGGGCTTGGGTATGTAGGTTTGCCTTTGGCGGTTAGTCTTGCGGAGCACTTTAAAGTGGTTGGCTTTGATAAGAACTCAAAGAGGGTGGAAGCTTTAAGGCAGGGAATAGACTATACGGGCGAGGTGGAAAGCAGGGAAAAGCTTTTAAACCCTAATCTTTCTTTTACTGACGACCCTTCCGCAATAAGAGAGTGTAAGTTCATAATCGTGGCAGTGCCTACGCCCGTGGATAAGCTAAAGAACCCAGACCTGTCCTTTTTAAAGTCTGCCTCGGAGGTGGTGGGTAAAAATCTAACAAAGGGTAGCATGGTGGTTTATGAATCTACCGTCTATCCGGGGGCTACAGAAGAGGTCTGCGTGCCAATATTGGAAAAGGAAAGCGGTCTTAAGTGGAAGCGGGACTTTTTTGTGGGATACTCTCCAGAAAGGGTAAATCCGGGAGACAGGGAGCATACCATTGAAAGAGTGATGAAAGTGGTTGCGGGGGATACTCCAGAGACTTTAGAACTAATTGCAGAGGTTTACGGAACTGTAGTTAAAGCGGGAGTTTATAAAGCACCCGATATTAAGACAGCGGAAGCGGCAAAGGTGATAGAGAACATCCAAAGGGACATAAACATAGCCCTTATAAACGAGTTAGCCCTTATATTCCATAGACTTGGACTTGATACAAGAGAGGTTTTAAAAGCTGCGGGAACCAAGTGGAACTTCTTGAGGTTTGAACCGGGGCTTGTGGGAGGGCATTGCATTCCGGTGGACCCATATTACCTCGCCCATAAATCTTTAGAAGTTGGTTATGTGCCAGAGCTCATTTTGGCAGGAAGGAGAATAAACGAAGAAATTCCCATTTATGTAGCCCATGAGCTTGTAAAAACGCTTATTAAGGCAGGAAAGCAAGTAAAGGGTGCAAAAGTTTTAGTGCTTGGGATAACCTTTAAGGAGAATGTGCCGGATGTCAGAAACAGCAAGGTTTTTGAAGTTATAAAAGAACTTAGAGAGTTTGGAATTGAACCCGTGGTCTATGATCCAATAGCAATAGAGAAAGAAGTAAAGGAAGAGTTTGATATAGAGCTTGAAAAGGATTACAAAACAAAGGCTTCTTACGATGCTATTTTGTATGCGGTAAGGCATAGGGTATTCCTTGAAACATTTAACTTAGAAGGGCTTAAAAGTTTATCCCTTGAGCCGTCTATACTTTTTGACATAAAGGGGGTTTTTGATAGGAAAGGTGCGGAAGAGCTTGGGTTCATTTATTGGAGGTTGTAAAAAAATATAGATTCTAAAGCATGGAAAAGAAAAAACAGGAAAGAATAGTTTTATCTTCAAACACTGCTTTCAGTCTATACAACTTTAGGCTTCACTTGATGAGGGCTTTAAAAGAGAAAGGTTATGAAGTTATAGCAGTTTCTCCGGAGGATGGGAAGTATTCGGAGTTGTTAAAAAAAGAATTCAGTCTTTTTCCAGTGAAAAACTTAGACAGAAAAGGGACAAATCCTATTAAAGACCTCAAGCTATTTTTTGAATATTTTTTGCTTTTTAGAAGGCTAAAACCAGACCTTGTTATTAACTTTACCATAAAGCCAAACATCTATGGCTCCATATCCGCTGGCTTGCTTGGTATTCCATCAATAAGTGTGATAACTGGGCTTGGGTATGCGTTTATAAGGGAAAGCTGGCTCACCAAGTTTGTAAAACTTTTATACTGGCTTGCTTTTAGATTCAATAGGGCGGTTGTGTTTCAGAACTCAGAGGATATGAAAACTCTTGAAAAGTTATGCGAAGGAGAATGTCTTCTTATTGAAAGCTCAGGGGTGGATTTAAAGCACCTTGACCCTGAATTATGCAAAGAA
>Ga0308407_1001749_pt1 | contig 10836 bp, 19 predicted proteins | sample HotsprSampleMSe2_FD_203476 | JGI IMG/M metagenome (GOLD analysis project Ga0308407, IMG submission 203476) | Hot spring phototrophic mat microbial communities from Mushroom Spring, Yellowstone National Park, Wyoming, United States - 20060911_MSe2 ...
CGCCAGCTGCCGAGGTGACCTCAGCGCTCGCCAGCCCGGTCGCATTGAAGCGCAGCGTGGCAGCGGCATACTCAGGGAAGAAGAACCGCACCTCTTCCATGCGTTCGGGTCGAGGGAACGTTACCTCCCCAACATACGCCTGTCCTGGCAGCCATCCTTTCGGCGGCGCAATGTTCTCCGCCAGGGTATCGCTCACCCTGATCGGCTCATACGCTGCAAACTCGGCGTCGAGCAGACGCGCATCGCTTCCTTTCAGACCCTTGCCCAGATCGTACCCCCGACGCAGGGTGTTCACAAAAGCGACTTGAATGATTACCTCCTGCTGCGTCACCGTGATGGAATCCAGGCGCAGACGGATCGGCACGAGCGCGCTCCGTCCGCTGTACAGTTCGACGGCAAGCGGATATGTTCCCTCAGGAACCGATTGCGTCGCCGATGGCGCCGGTTGGTCGAGTTGAAACGCGATCGGATCATGGGTCGGGAAGCGGAGTTCGTAAGGCGCGGGTCCTGTCGGTACGGGAAATGCGACATCGCCGACATTCGCCTGACCGGGCAGGAAATCACCCGGCGGATTGATGCGTTTCAGATTCTCGCTGAATGTGACAGGCTCGTACTCATTGCCGGCGGCATCGACCAGGCGCAGATCGCTGACGTCCACTGCCGCCGTGCTTATCATCATTATTAGCACACTTACACTTCAGGTGCGCCAGGTTCTCTTTCTGACGTTCTCCGTCTTTCCGAAGTGTAAAAAGTATTCGATGTCGGAAGTGTAAGGTGTTTTTCGTCGGATTGTGCGGGTTTTGGTTGCTCTCCGCTGTCAATCGTTTTCGTCCTCAAGGTAAAGTAGCTCGTCAAGCCGTATCCCGAAATACTGGCATATCTTCGCATACGCTTCGTCTCGCCTGGTCGTGCGCTCCAGGCGGATGTTTGTGATCGTCTCTTTGTCTACTCCGGTTCCTTCTGCCAGTTCGCGTGTGCTGGTGTGCGTTTCTCTCATGATCTCGTCAAGTCTGTTTCGCAGTCTCATGGTGTTTCCTCCTTTCTCTTTTCTCCATTGTACTGCTTTTTCCGAACATTTGGGGTTGTTCGGTTTCTTCCGCTACGATTCCTGATCATACGGTACTATCCGTACATTAGTACCTATTTCCTATTGCGTTTGTACGGGTTATGCCGTATAATTGTATCAGGTAATCGGTTTTGACGGTCGCCTAGGGGGTTTGCCATGCCGCGCGTTTCAATCGAAGTTGCTGCCGAGCGTCGCATGCGCGTGCACGAGTTGCGCGCGCAAGGGCTTTCGCTGCGCGAAATTTCCGCACAGACAGGGCTTTGCCTGGCGTCGGTGCGGAATTTTCTTGCTCGTGATCCTGGCGACTCGCGCGTTGATGAGTTGTATGCCGCCGTTGCGATAAAGGCGGCCAGCCCTGATCTCTCCAGTCGTGAGATTAAAGACAGGTACGCTCTGGGCGTCGGTGAGGCGACTATTCAGCGTCGCTTCGCTGACGCCGGTCTGTCGCTGCCGCGCGGTCGTCGCTCTCTCGGTCTGCGTCGGTACTGGATGGATGAGAAGCCGTCCACGTATCTCGATATGCTCCAGGTTGACACGGTCAAGTTGCGCGATAGCGATGGCGTGCTTCGTGAGTATCTGAGCGCTCGTGATGTGTATTCGGGCGCTCATGCGCTGCTTCCGCATAATCCGTCGGAATCGGGTATGTTGCGCAACGTTCAGCGTCTGTTCGCAATTTTCGGCGGTGTGCCGCGCGTTGTTCAGGCGGATAACGGTACGACGGATTTTTCAATGCCGCGTCGTAACCGTTTGCGTCCATGGATGCAATGGGCGTTTGCTGCGGGCGTTCGGCGCATTCAATTCATTCCCGAGGCGGAGCCGCAGCGTAACGGCGCCGTTGAGTCGTTTCATTCGTGGATCAAGCAACGGATGGATCACGAGTATGTTTCGGGCGATTTGGATAAGTTCCTGCGCGAAAAGTTGCTCTACTACAATCATATCCGCAGTCTCAGCACGACGCGCAAGACTCCTGCCAGTCGCGCGCCGAACTTTTGCCTGGATCGTGAGTCGCTTGATGTGGCGCTGGATGAGTCGCGCTGGTCTCGCGGCGAGTGCTGCGTGTCGTTCGTTCGCCTGGCGCTGCGAGATCGTGAGTCGCGCGCGGTCGTGGCGGTCGTTCGTTCGCCTGCCAGCGTGTACGTGCTGCCTGATGCGTTTGAGGGCAGTTATGTACGTCTCGACGTGTACGCGACTCGCGGGGAACTCTGGATGCCGGTGACGGTCGCGGGCGAGGTCGGGCGGGTTGATGGGCGTCTTCAGGCGGGCGCTGAGGGTGCGCTGGTCGGGTCGTTTGACTCGCCGTTCGTGAACGATTCGCCGGTCGTGGTTCCGTCGGTGGCGGATGTTCCTGCCGACGCTCAGATTGTCGATACGGCGACTGTGGTTCGCCGGTGGGCGCGCATTCTCAAACAGGCGTGCCCGACTCTCCTGCCCGGCGGGTATGAGACTCGCGCTGGCGATTCGGGCGCGTGGGAAGTCTGGTATAGGGGTGAACTCGTGTGGACGGAACAGAGTTCGCCTGAAGTGATTGAGCATGCAACGGAGGCGCTATGAGTGACGGTCTTTCGCCGGTGTGTGTCCTGGTAAGATCTTGGGGGGCTTCAGACAGGTTCGCGTTCGTTCAGGTGCGCGCTGGCGCGCGTGGCGCCGGTCGGCTGATTGCCGGCGTCGTGGTGTCGCTTGACAATCCTGAGCGTGGGCGCGTGTTGGTGCGTAAGTTGGTTGAGTGGGCGCGGGCATACTATCGCGTTCATCTTGGCGATTCGGCGCTGCAATGGCTCGGCAATGACAATGGCGCGTAGGGGGTACAGGTGTCGCTTGAGTACGCCAGTCGTGGAAGGTACAGGCGTCGATCTGGCACGGCTTGGGCAGGGTTCCTGCGCGCCAGCACGGGCAATCGGAACGGTGCGGCTGAACCGGTTCAGGCACGGGCGAACAAATGTTCTGGTGCCGCGCGCGCATTTTTCCCCAAAAAGCCGCGCCGCAGGGTCAGCGCGCGGCATAGCGCTGTCAAGACCGACAAAAACGGCGCCTTCCGCTATTCCAAAAAAAGCCGCGCCGTTTTTGTCGCTTGCGAGCGCAGCGAGGTCTTGACAGCGCGAAAATGCCGCGCGCTACAATCACACGCGGCTTTTTGGGGAATGCGCCGTAAAAACGTAAAACACCGCTCCAACGGCCGGTATCCTGGTACGGGCGGAATGGCTCCAACCCGAAGCGCACTGAGTCGCAAGCGGGGGGAAGCCCGTAGGGGGGCCCCGTTGCGAGAGTGCGCTTCGGGTTGGAGGATTGAGGGCTAAACAAGCGGCACAGACATCAACAGCAATCGGCATACACCACGCTGGCGGGGGCGGTGCAGCAGCGAAGTCGCTGCAGGGAACTCAGGAAAGCCCGGGGAACCCCGAACCCGGGCGACAGGCGAATACCGGGGAAACCCCAAAACCCGGCGGCCCTCTCTCCGCTGCCGCAGGCAGCGGAGAGAGGCGGTACAGCGGTGCAGGCGGCGGCGAAACCTCTCCGCTGTCGGCGGCAATCCCCGGCAATCCCTGGCAATCCCCGGCAAGCCCTGATAGGAAGTCGTGGATTAATGTAGGAAAGGAAGGTAATTTATGGGTGCGGGTTTGGTTCGTCTCGGTCACTCTTCGTTGGAAGAGTTTGTGACTCGATTCCAGTACGGGACGGTTCACTTCTCGTCTCATCGTGGCGTTTTCTACTTTACGTCTGGTGATGGTGCGGATGGCTATTATCTTCTCTTCCCTATCCATATCCGTTGGTTTGTCGCTTCACTCGCCGCTTCGTTTCGTATGGCCGAGTCGGCTTCTGATGTTGATGTCTACGTGCTTGAGGTTTTTACTCGTTATGGTTGGTATTCCATGTCTGCTCGTTCGTTTGAGGTTTTGTTCCGTCGGCTTGATTACATGGCGCTCTTGGCTGATGTTGCTGTCTGTGAACTTCCTGAGTTTGACTCGGTTGATGAGTTCGATGACCTTTTCCGGTTTGTAGGCGCGTGTATAGATGTTATTGCTCGCGGTTGCAAGCCTCTTTTCGTTGTTTCTTATGGTGATCCTGGTTTCCGTTCATTCCTCGTTGATGATGTTGGCGGCTCTTCTTACGTGTCAACGGTTGATTACGCTATGTCTCGTCGTTGGCATGCTGTCCACTATGCATTGGTGACGACTATTCTTCGGGGGGGTTTGCAATGAGTTCGTATGCTGATCTCCATCGGTTCTTTCGTGAGCGTTGGGGTATTGCCCGCGACGCGCTGGCGGTGTATCCCGACAAGGCTTACAGGGCTGAAGAGGCGTTTTACCGCTTTCTGACGACGGCGTTTGCATCGCTTGCCGATGATGGGGTTCCTTGGGATGATCTTCATATCAGGTGGGCGATTGCCGATGTGTTGCTTGAGGCGATCGTCAACCTGGTTCCTGAAGCGGTTGAGGAGGTCTCGGAATGATCACGATCTACGTCACCGGTTTGCCCCACCACATGCTCAATCGTGTCGCCGGTCACTGTGTGGCTCAGTTCGGACTGGCGCTTGACCAGTCGCGCAAACATCCGTATGTGCTTGTTGAGTATGAACACGGCGTCGCTCGCGTCTCCGCTCCCGATCAGGGCGACCTTCAGGACGCTTCTGTAAATGCAACAGGAAGCCTGTATAGAAGCGTTCCGTTGTTTCCCGATGTTTTCACCGGGTACGCTCAGGAGTCGATGTTTGAGGCACCCTCGTATCTCGCCGTCGCCAGTTCGCAGTCGCCGTATAACTGGCTCTGGCGGGAAGCCTTGCCTGGCGTTCTGCCGGATCGAATCGTTAGGATGTTGCACGAGGAATACCGGATGCGCGCGGCTGCAAAGTCGCGTTCGATGTATCGCAGCAGAAGGAAGGGGAAGTGAGATGTTGGGTCGTTTCTCTGAAGCGGCTTTTTCCGGATCGCTGGATGATCCGTTCGTCATTGTCGCCGGTCGCAAGGAGCAAGTTATTCCTATCTATACGTATCTTGAGGGTCTGACGCTTGCTCACAATCGCAACGTTCTGAACACGTGGTTTGACGGTTCGTACATGGTCTTGGTCTTCGCCAAGCCCGGATCGCCGATGTTGCGCCTTACACGTAATTACCTATCAGATTACTTGTATCGTAAGCCTGACAGGTAATAAACGGTTATAGTCTAATTTCTTAGTCTATCTATGTACCATAACACCTTGATCTGGTCAGATCAAGGTGTTATGCTTTGTCAGGGGTTTGTTATGATGGTTTCTTTTGAGGGCGAGGAAGGCTACGGGTTGTCTGATGGTCGTTTGGGAATACGATTTGATGGGCGGTGCTTGTTTTTTGCTGTTGTCTTGCTTTTCGCCGTTCTCTTGCGCTTTCCTTCGGTTGCTTCGGCTCAAGAGTCGCAATGTTCTGATTTTGTGGGCAATGGCGTTTTTGATGATGTTGAATCGTATCTCGGTGGTACGCTGACGTTTTCTGAAACGGTGGCGCTCGTGTATGACGTGTACTCGGTTGTTGTTGGTCCCGGTTCCGTAGTTGTGGATCGTGGTTTGCGCTATATTCTTGGTGATGATGAGTATGCTTTTCGTGCTTGTTCCGGCTCTCCTGTTGATGTTCCGTGGGATCAGATGACGTTTCACGCAGTTGTGTTTTTCGGTATGTTGTGTTCCGGTTTTCTTGCGGTGCTTGTGGTGCGTCGATGACGGGCGTAATGTTTGCGACAGGTGCATTTATCCTGCTGGCGGTGCTGATCGCCGTCATTTGGGCGGGTTTGCATAGATTGATGCCGTGAAAGGGGGTGTGTTGCTATACTTGATATCAACGTGACGGTCGGTTTCGCTGGCGGTTTGCTTCTCGTGGTGGTCTTTATCGCCGGTTGGTTTCGTATGTATGCGTGAGGTGCTTTTATGATTGAACAGTCTGAGCGCGTCGATCAGGGAACTGGCGTTGTCAAGCGTCGGTCGTTTCCGGTGGTGGCGGTTGCGGCGGTTGTGGTTGCGATCGCCCTGATGGTTGGTTTGTCCACGCTCATCGTTCCGTCGGTTTCGTATGCTCAGGTGACGCAGCCTACTCCTGACGCTTACGTTGTCTCGATGGAGTTCGTCGCGGTTTCTGAAGACTCGATTGCTGACACGGCTACTGCGGTCTTTGGGGCTTATGCGAACGTGGTCTGGCTTACGGGCGGTATTGCGCTTGGGTTTTATACGCTTCGGCGTGCGCGCGCCTTGCTGCGCTGATGGATGACGTGTGCGCTCTTCCCCGTGCAAGGGAAGAGCGCATGTCGTTGGTTATGCTTCGTTGAGTAGTTTTTGCAGTTCCTTCATTTCAAAGTAGGTAAGTATCCAGATGGGCGGGAAGGCGAATCCGAGGAAGATGCCGACGGCGATGCGGATGCGGTGCATCCTGATTTTCCTGGCTTTCTCGTCCATGCTCGCGTTCATTCCTGCTTCCTCCTTTGCGCAAACGATTCCTCCTGGTCGTCGCGCCGGCGAGGATCCGCCGTGGACGCTCGATCAGGTGCAGGCATTGTATCCTAATTACGACTGCATACTTGACGTGGTTGCGGGGCATTGGCTGGTGCTTTCGTCGGTGCCCGGCTCCGGGTATACGGGTTGGCATGTTGCAGAGTACCAGTTGTATGCCGGAGATATTGTTGTGTATCTGGGCGCCGAATTGGTTGGGGATCGCGTTCCGTCCTCTCCTACCGTTCAGTTTGGTTTCTCTGATGTGCGGAGTCCTGTCACCGGTCAGGTGATAGGCGACATTCGGAAGTTGCGATTTATCGGGGACGCGTTTGCTGTTACTCGCGATATTCGGGTGTACGGACAAGTGCTGTCGTTCTATACGTCGCTCAATGTGGTTGATCAGAGTTTGCCGTTGCTTGCTTGGGCGCCTGAAGTTGCAATTGCGATTTGTTCGCCGCGTCCTCCGACGGCGACTCCGACTCGCACTCCTACTGCGACGAATACGCCTACGCCTGCGGTTCCCGGCTCATCCGGTTGTGGGATTCCGCCGCACTATCCTTCAACTGCGTGGCGGTATGCGGGGGTTTGGGATTTTGATGTACAAGGTGGTTATAATCCTACCTGGCATTATCCTCCTTCTGGCGTTTATGTTATTCCTGCGCAGTTTTGGGGCATTTGTGGGTACCTTTCGGACTGGTGGTATAACCGTTCTGATGGGGTGGCTTCTTCCGGTCCTTGGCGAAACGGCGCTGGCGACCGTTGGCCTCCTAATGCGTATGTTCGTGTTGACTCGGGTGTTCGTCCGTGTACGTCAATTGATGGTGGTCAGTGTGGCGTTCGTCTTGCTGTTGGGTGGGATAATAACCCTCGTGCGACGGGTCGTCTGCACTTGTGGGTTGCGGTTGGCGCGCCTTCTGATCCGACTCCGTCGGCTACTCCGTCGGCTACTCCTGGTTCGGCTACTCCGTCGGCTACTCCGTCTCCTACTCCTACCGCGACGAATACGGCTACTCCTCGCCCGACTCGGACGCTTCGCCCGACGAGGACGCCGACTCCGACATTCGGCGTGGGTCAATGCCCGTCGTACCAGATTTCCGGTTCGCGCGATCTGACGCTTACGGGGAATTGGCTGCTCTATTCGGATGATTCTCCTCGGGTGTCGGTGACGCGGATTAATGGGGTTGATGTCGGTTCTGTTCAGTTGCCGCGGTGGGGGTCGTCTGATCCTGCCTTTCCGCTTGTTCCCGGGGATGGCGGCTTTGCGCGGGTGCGGCTTGCTGTGGCGTCGGGGACGGGGATTGCGTACTTCTGTGAAGCGCCGAATATCGTGCCGTCTCCTACGGTGTTCGGCTCTCCGACTCGGACGCGGACTCCGACTCCGACCGGTTCTCCGACGGTTACGCCGTCGCCTGAAGTGAATGCTGCATGTGAGGTTGAACCGTGTACGTCGCTGGCGGTCGCCGGTCGGGTGTTTAATGATCTTGCGGCTTTGGATTGGTCGCATCCGTCGGATTGTTATACGCATATTCGGACGGTGCTTCCGGTCGCTCCTACGTCTTCGTCGCTCGCCCGTATGGCGGGCGGTGTGGATGTGCAAGCGTCGGCGGTTGGTTTTTGTCGGGTGGTTGAGGTCACCGAACCCTGGCGTGATCTGGTGCGCTATGGTCTGACGTTTGCGATTGTCGGCTTGGTGTTCGTTGCGATTGTGATGCGTCGGTATCGCGGTCTGGCGGGGGGGTAGCGCCGGGGGGTGGCGCGGGGGGGTGGCGATGGATGAGTTATGGATATGGTTCAAGACGCAGATCGAACGTTTGCTTCCTGCCGATTGGGGCGTTTCGCGGTTTTTCTGGGCGTTTGAAGAGTTTTTGCGCCAAATGCACCCGTATATTGTATTACTCGATTACGTGGTTGCGATTCGGGTGTTGTTTATTGCGCTATCGCTGTGGATCGGCATTGAGGTGTCGCTGTTGATGCTGCGTCTGCTGGCGTTGGCTGCGCGGGTGCGTCCATGACGGTTGCGGTTGTTCTCGCCTTCATCTCAGGCGGGTTGCTGGCGATTTACGCCGTTCGTCGCGGTTGGCTGAATCTTGCGGGTCGCGGGTGCTACTTGCTTCTTTGGGATGGCGCATCGTGGCGGCTTCGTCCTGCGCGGGATGTGGCGGGTGCGGTCGTGTGTGATGGTATTGAGTACCCGTATTCGATTGCGACTCCGGTGGAACACTCGGAGCTGCTGATCTATGTGGTGGCGTCTGAACCGCTAGCCCTTGCTGACCATGAACGTTTTGAGCGGGCCCGGGTAAGCGTACTGCGGGGCGCGCTGTTCCGTCCTGGCGGGGATTTGGTGAATTGGGCGCGGGTTGCGGCGCTGATTATTCCGGTGGTTTTCTCGGTGCTGACGTATCTGCGCGTGGGGGATGCGGTCAATTCGTTGACGTCGGTTTCTGCGGATACGAAGGCGATTCGTGCGACGGTGACGGATATTTTGATGCGTCCATTACGTTTAGCGCCGTTTGATGATCCTGGGGGCGACAAGTGACCGATTTTTCTTTTTCGTTTGATGACGCAAATGCTCGTTTAGTGGATGCGCTGGTGCGCAGTAATGTGCAGCTTGATGCGGACGGTATCCGTGAGTTGACGTTTGTTTGGGTGTACGGTGGCGCGTGGGGTCGTGAATTTGTGCGCTGGTTTTTGGATATTCGCGCGCACCAGTCTCCGATGTCGGCGCGTCGGCTGGTTGATGCGCTGAAGGCTCAAGCGCGGTATGAGGATGATCGAAGGATGCGGCTGTTGGGGGATAAGTGATGTTTCGTCCTGGCTTGATAATCGGTTTCTTCGGTTCGCTTGGCAGCGGTAAGACGTTGACGATGACGGCGTTTACGGATGCGGCGTCGCGGTCGCTTGGTGTCGGCGCGGTGGCGAATTATGATACGGATGTGGCGTCTCGTCTTGAAAGTATTCCGCAATTGGTCAATTCGCGTAATGTTGTGATTGCGATTGATGAGATACACGCGGCGCTGCTTGATTCGCGCGCGTTCAAGTCGCAGAAGAGTATTACGGTGACGCAGTGGGTTGACCTGATCAGGAAGGATGGCTGCTTGTTGTTTTACACGGCTCAGAGTTTTCGTCGGGTTGATGTTCGATTGCGTGATCTGACGAACTATCTGGTCTTCTGTCGGTACAACTATGTTCGGCGTCGGGTGCGGGCGGAATTGTTCGTATCCGACTATTCCGGTCAGTCGGTGCGACATGTCGGCGTGATGTCGATCGATGCGACATACTGGTTTGATCGGTATAACACGCGCGATAAGCGGGTTGTATTGTCTGATATGATAGGAGGACGGGCTTATGCTCCTCTTGCTGAACTATCCCATTCTTGATCTCTCATCTTACGCTGAAGGCTTGCTTGATGTGTTGGTAATGTTCGTCTTGTCGGGTTTACTGGCGCTTGCTTTGTCCGGTGCGGCTCTTGTGGCATGGTTCTTCTTTCGCGGAAAGTGAGGTTTTCTAATGGGTTCAAGGACTCTTCCACTGTTTGCGTTGGTTGAGGTTGACTCTCAACCGCAGGTCGTCTCGGGCGTTAATTCGCGTGGAAGTTGGGCGTTGGTGCGTCTTCGCGGGAATGTGACGCTCTATGCTCAAGGGGTTGATGTGCCGATTGCCGTTTTCTACCGTTCGTATGTTCAGGTGCGCGGTGACTCTCCGAAGGATGATTTGGTGGTTCAAGCTCTTGATAATGCTCGTGGTTCCGTCGTGTTGGCCCGCGTCGACTTTGAAGAGCGGTATGTTGCCGGTGCAAACGGCAAATATCTTGCGGGCTATGATCTTTGGGTGAGGTATTTCGTTCCGTTTGATAATGCCGTAGTTTTGAGAGAGTTGGGCTTTGCGCTGGCGTAGGCGGGCGCGGGCGGCTTGCCTGCCGGGGCGTTGCCAGGCGCCGGCATAGCCTGGGCGCGAACGATGCTGCGGGCTGGCACGGGTGTGGGTGCGCGCGCCACCACACGCGCCAAAGGACGGTGGCGCGCGCGGTAGAGCTGGCGGGATGCGATCGCGCATGGCAGGTGTGGGTGTCGAACAAATGTTTTACACTTTACAGGCGGGAATGTTTTACACTTTACAGGCGGGTTTGTGGCGGGGCGATTGTGGGGGAAACGCTTTACATTTACACTTGATCTGTGCTAATAATGATGATAGTCACGCCGTCAGGTAGAAGCTTTTGTCGCTGACGTTGTGGAATCCCACACGCAGGATCAGGCGATCACCGGTCAGCGTCGCGCGGTAGAGCACCAGATTGATTTCCTCAAATGCGCTACGAGTGCTCGTG
>Ga0308407_1001751_pt1 | contig 10808 bp, 13 predicted proteins | sample HotsprSampleMSe2_FD_203476 | JGI IMG/M metagenome (GOLD analysis project Ga0308407, IMG submission 203476) | Hot spring phototrophic mat microbial communities from Mushroom Spring, Yellowstone National Park, Wyoming, United States - 20060911_MSe2 ...
CAGGGCCCGGGCGATAGCCACCCGCTGAGCCTCCCCTACCGATAGTTCCTCAGGATATGCGCGTTTTTTGTGAACAATCCCCACCTGGCGCAGCACGCGGGTGGTCCGGCTACCCCACTCGCCCCTGGGTACCCCGAGAACGTGCAGGATAAAGAACAGGTTCTCCTCAATGGTGCGATCCCTCAGCAAGCGGTGGTCCTGAAAAACCATGCCAATACGGCGGCGGTGCAGAGCAATGCGATCGCCGTGAAGGGCCTTGAGGTTTTGCCCAGCGAAATACACCGCCCCCGAACTGGGCTCGAGGCGTTTCAAGATCAGGTTGAGCAGGCTCGACTTACCCGCACCCGAATGCCCGACCAGAAAAACAAACTCGCCTTTCTTGATCTCTAGGTTGAGGTCGAACAAGGCCTTGATCTGGGTACGGGGATACACGAGCGTCACCCGGTGAAAGTGAATCATCGCTTTACAAGGTACAACAACGCCCCCCGGTTGCCTTGAAGGAACACCATGAGCGCAGTCCACTTTCGCACAGGCCGGGGCTACGCTATTGTTTGCAGGTGAACACTCCGCTCCCACCAATTCCCACTAAACTGTGAATCCAGGTGAACGAAACCATGAAGCGCAGAGCCTGGTTGATTGCGGTGGGCGGTATTTTAGCTGCCTTGGTCTACGCCCAGCTTTCCGGTGGGGCCGCCGAGGCCTTCAGCCGCAACCCCTACGGACAAGCCCTGATCCAAACCTATCAGCTCCTGCAAACCCAGTACCTAACACGCCTCGAACCCGAGAGACTCAACCGCGTGCTCGAAGGCGGCATAAGGGGTATGCTGGGCGCCCTAGATGACGAATTTACCAGCTACACGCCGCCCCAGCGGGCCACCCTCCGCAGCCAGGATGTTCAGGGGGAGTTCTTTGGCATCGGTGCGACCCTGGCCCCCAACGAAAACGGCGGTGGCGCACGGGTGCAAGGGGTGATCCGTGGCCTACCTGCCTTCAACGCAGGAATCCGGGCTGGGGACATCATCGTCGAGGTCAACGGTCAGGACGTCACCAAGCTCGACCTGAGCGAGATTGTGGCCCTGATCCGGGGTCCCCAGAACACCAAGGTAACCGTGGGTATCCGCCGCGACGGCAGCAACGCCATCCTGCGTTTTGAGATGATCCGGCAGCGCGTGGAGATAATCTCCGTCTCCAGAACAATCCTGCCGGGCAACGTGGGTTATGTGGCGCTAGAAACCTTCGGCAACGTGCGGGTGATTGAGCAACTGAATGTCGCCTTGAACGAGATGAAGCAACGGGGTGTACAAAAGCTGATCTTTGACCTGCGCGACAACGGCGGCGGCCTGCTGGATCAGGGCTGCCAGGTGGCGCGGGCCTTCATCCGCGAGGGGCCTATCGTGTACGTACGCACCCGCAACGAGACCCGGCTTTACTGTGAGGCCAACGGCCAGGTCGTCTGGAGCGGCCCTATGGTGGTGCTCATTAACGGCAACTCGGCCTCGGCTTCGGAGATTGTGGCGGGGGCCATGCAGGACACCGGGCGGGCCAAAGTCATCGGCGAAACCTCCTTCGGCAAAGGTGTAGGGCAGAACGTCATCGACCTTCCCAACGGGGGCGACCTGACCCTGGTCACCTTCGAGTGGCTCACCCCTAAGCGCCGCGGCATCAACAAGCAAGGCATCCAGCCCGACATCGAGGTCAAGGACACCCGCTTCGAAGTGCCGGTGGCCTTCGAAGGCACCGGGGCCAAGCCTGGGGAGACTGTGACCATCACCATCGGCGGCCAGACCTTTACCACTCGAGCCGATGCCCGGGGTAAGTTCAGTTTTAGCCAGCCCCGCCCTGCAGTAAACCTGCCTGCCGAACGCGGCCAGGCCGAGGTAGATTTGAACAAAGACGCCATCCTGCGCCGGGCGTTGGAAGAACTCAGGTAGAAGCTCCCAGGCCAGAAGCTCAAAGCCGGCTTTTTCACCGTCACTTTGGGCCTTTGGCCTTAGGCTTTAATTGGTGGCGATGATCTGTCTGGAAGACCTCAGCAAGCGCTATGGACAGTTTGTGGCCCTGGACGGCTTGAACCTCGAGGTACGCCCCGGGGAAACCCTAGCCCTCCTAGGGCCCAACGGGGCTGGCAAAAGCACCGCCATCAAGGCCCTGGTGGGCTTGCTGCGGCCCAGCCGGGGTCGGGCGCTGGTGGGCGGGGTGGATGTGTGGAAAGAGCCCGTGCGGGCCAAGGCCCAGTTTGGTTACGTACCCGACCGGCCCTATCTGTATGGCAAACTATCGGGCCTCGAGCTCCTGCGCTTTGCCGCTGGAGTGTACCGGCTGCCCAAGGCCAAGGCCGAAGCCCGCATAGAAGAGCTTTTGGTGCAGTTTCGTCTCGAGCGTTTCGCCTCCTCCCTTATCGAAACCTACTCGCACGGCATGCGGCAAAAACTGTCGCTGGCCATGAGCCTCCTGCACACCCCCCGAGCCCTTATTCTGGATGAGCCTATGGTAGGGCTCGACCCCCACGCCACCCGGCTGGTCAAAGACCTGCTGCGCGGGTATTCCAAGGATGGACGGGTGGTGCTCTATGCCACCCACCAGCTCCACCTGGCCGAGCAGGTCGCCGACCGGGTCGCGCTGGTGCACCGGGGCCGCCTGCTGGCCCTGGGCTCCCCCAGAGAACTCCTGCATCAGCACGGCTCTGCCGACCTAGAGGAGTTTTTCCTGCGCCTCACGGAGGATGCCAGCGAATCCGAAACCACGCTGGTCTAGTTCAGGGTGCGGGAACCGGCTTCTGGCAAGCACAGGGCAAAGGCCGGAATTTCGACACGAAACAGCTCGCCCAGCATGTTCTGGAAGGTATAAAACCCCTGCATGAGGCCAGGCGGGCAGGCGATGGGACAGAAGCTGCTGTAGCGGTAAATCTGTCCGGGCTCGAGGATGGGTTTCTCCCCCACCACCCCCTCGCCCTCCACATGTCCCACCTGGCCGTTGCCCTCGTGGATGAACCACTCGCGGCACAGGAGCTGCACGGTTTCCTGGCCCCGGTTTTCCATGGTGATGAAATAAACAAACACATGCTGCCCCGGCCTCGAGTGCTGCTTGGCATAGACCACCTCTACCTCGATGTGGATATCGTTGCGGATAGGCAGGTGCTGTGGCACCTTATAAGCATATCGCAGTTTCATGCAAATCCTACCCGCGCTGTATTTTCTGATGGACAACCACACTACAGCGGGTCGTCCTGAAAGACGATCGTCTTCAGGTACAGCGACTCCGGCACATGCAGGCTCCAAGGGTGATCGGGTGGGTTGTAGTGGATGGCATCCACCCGCAACCGGCGGCCCTCATCGCCAGCGGCCCGGCGGGTCACCTCGAGCAGCACATCCACCCCTAGATGGTACGCACAGCTCGAAAGCCAGAGCCACCCCCCCGATCCAGCAGGCGCAGGGCTGGCCGGAGCAGATCCACCAGGAGCCTCTTGACCCGCGGCAGCTCGTCAGGCTTTTTGACCAGGGTGGGCGGGTCAAGCAACACGTGCTGGAAGGGTGTGGTCTGGCCGCGCGCCAGGCTTTCCAGTACCGCTTGAGCATCGCCCTGGCGGATATCCACCTGCAAACCCTGGAGAAGGGCTGAGCGGTCCAGCACCGCCAGGGCATCCAGGTCTTTATCCACAGCCAGGGCATAGGCTCCCTTGCGGGCCGCCCGCAGGGCAAAGGCTCCCACGTAGCTGTACACGTCCAGCACCCGCTCACCAGGCTGAACCATCCGCTCAAAGCGCCTACGGTTTTCCCGCTGGTCGAGGTAGTAACCCGTTTTCTGGGCCAGCGCCAGCGGGATCGGGAAAACCAGGCCGTCCTCCCGCACCTCCAGCACCGGCGGCACCTGACCATACAGAACGCCCACCCGCTCGGGCAGGCCCTCCTGACGGCGGCTGTCTACATCAGAACGCTCGTAAATACCGGCAGGCCGCATCACCTCGATCAGGGCGGGCAGCCAGCTTTCCCGCAGGGCTTCCATGGCCCGGTTACGCACCTGCAACACCAGCAAATCCGCAAAACGATCCACCACCAGCCCCGGCAGCCCATCGGCCTCGGCGTGCACCAGGCGGTAAAAGTCTCCCATCTGGGCCCGCTTTTGTCGGGCCTGTGCAAAGCGCTGCTGAAAAAACTTTTTGTCCAGCGGGCCATCCTCAAAGCGGTAAACCCGCACCGCCACGCGGCTTTGAGGGTCGTAGTAGCCGATGCCCAAAAAGCTATTCTCGTGGGAAACCACCCGCACAACTCCGGCTTGCTCGGGCACCTGGGCCAGTTCATCGGCGAACAGGCCGGGATAAAAGTTGCGTATTTTCTTTTCTTTACCTGCTCTGGCGATTACCTGCTTCAAGGCCGCCCCCGTGTTCCAGACCCCCGCGGAAGGCCGGAAGCACAAAAAAGTTGGTGGGCCGTGCAGGACTCGAACCCGCGACCTGGCGATTATGAGTCGCTTGCTCTAACCAGCTGAGCTAACGGCCCCCAAGCAGGGTCTAGTTTAGCGGGTTTGAGCGATTTCCTCAACGCGGGGGCGGGTGGTCGTCCCGGCCGGTAAGCTGGTCTTCCAGCTCCCCGATATATGCTGCCAGGGTGTTGCCCGCTCTCTCAATGTCTTCGCGCAGCTCCTGCTCCACCCGGTCGATCCGCTCAACGATTTCCCATAGCCGGGCCTCGAGCCCTACGGGGCCTTGGGCCTTGAGGCTGGCCAGCTCCCCCTCGAGCCACCTCTTTAGCTCGGAAAAACGGCTGGCCTCAGCTTCGTCGGCCAGCTTCCGGGCTGCCAGCAGCTCGCGGGCATAGCGCTTAACCTCGAGCAAAGCTGCCGCCTCGAGGCCCACCGTGTAAAGAAAGTAGATCACCACCAGCACCGCCATGATGCAAAGCATCACAATGCCAAACGGCGCACTAAACTCGGTAAAGATCAGCGATAGGGTTTTCTGCTCGCTAAAGACAGCCCAGTTCCGCCATGCGAAAACCGCCATCACGGCGATCAGAAGCAATAGGAAAAGATTTCGCCCCCGCATCCTTGGCCTCGCCCGATTATATCCTGACCCAGCCGGACCAGTTTAGGCCGAAGCCCGCTGAAGCCGATCCATAATGGCCCTCCCCAAGCCCACCTCAGGCACCGGCTCGGCGTAGATAAACTCCAAGCCCAGCCGATCGAGCTGGTGTAGGGCCTCGAAAAGGTGAGCGGCAGCCTCTACCAGGTCGCCGGTGGGGGACAATACCTTAACCACCTTAAACCCCTTGGGCACCTCGCGGAAGGCCAGGTAGCCCACCCGTTTACGCAGGGCCAATGGAACCTCTTCTGGCGCAGCTATGCGTATGGGTGTGCGGGGGGCATAGTGCTGGGGCAACTGGCCTGGCACCAGGGGCTTCTCCCTCGCCTCCACCTGCGACACCAGTGTACCCAGCACCTGCTCCAGCTCTTCCAGCGGCACCGCTCCGTGTCGCAGCAAGACCGGCCTCTGGCCCAGCAGGACGATGGTGGACTCTACCCCATGCAGGGTAGAACCCCCGTCCAGAATCAGGTCTACCCGGTGGCCCAGGGTGCGTTCAACATGCTCAGCCCGGGTGGGGCTCAGGTAGCCAAAGGGGTTGGCGCTCGGTGCTGCTATGGGCAGCCCAGCCTTTTGAATCAGGGTCTGGGCCACCGGGTGGGCGGGCATGCGTACGGCCACCGTAGGCAGCCCTGCGGTGACGATGCCGGGAACCGCTTCCGACTTGGGCAGCACCAGGGTAAGGGGGCCGGGCCAGAAACGCGCCATGAGTTTTTCGGCCATAGCTGGTACTTCCCGCACCACCTGCTGCAACATGTCCCAATGGGATATGTGAACGATTAGCGGGTCAAAGTTGGGGCGCTGCTTGGCCTCAAAAACTTTAGCCACAGCGGTCGCATCTAAAGCGTTGGCCCCCAGTCCATAGACGGTCTCGGTAGGAAAGGCCACTAGCCCGCCGCTGCAGAGGATCTGGGCGGCGCGCTCGAGGTTCTCGGGGGTAGAAGGCACAACCATAACAACCTATCCATCATAGCAGAGCCTGCTCAACCCACATCTTGGGCAGACCGAGCGTTTAGACTAAAGACCATGAGCTGGCTGCAACGCCTCAGAGAAGGCCTCAGCAAAACCCGCGATAACCTGGCTAGGGCCATCCCCTGGAGTGAGAACCCCGAAGCGGTGTTGGAGGAGCTCGAGTTCGCCCTGATCTCCGCCGATGTGGGGGTAGAAGCCACCCAGGAGGTGCTGGAAGAAGTGCGCCGAGCGGGCAAAAAAGACCTGCGCCAGGCCCTCAAACAAGCCCTTACCGTTCAGCTCGAGCCCGACCAGTTCCGGGCCAAAATCCGCAGGGCCGGCTTCAGCCCTAACGCCAAAAAGTCCACCATCGAGCCCGCCGGTAAGGTGATTCTGATGGTGGGAGTCAACGGGGTGGGCAAAACCACCACCATCGCCAAGCTCGGGCAGTACTACCAAAGCAGGGGCAAAAGCGTAATGTTTTGTGCGGGAGACACCTTCCGCGCCGCAGGCGGGGCCCAGCTCAGGCTGTGGGGGGAACGGCTGGGCATTCTGGTCATCCAGGCCCCCGAGGGCTCCGATCCTGCCGCGCTGGCCTTTGACGCAGCCTCGGCCCGCAAAGCCCGAGGAATGGACCTGCTTTTGGTGGATACTGCCGGGCGGCTGCACACCAAGCACAACCTGATGGAAGAGCTGGCCAAGGTCAAGCGGGCCATCGCTAAGGCCGATCCTGGCGAACCCGGCGAGGTCTGGCTGGTGCTGGACGCCGTTACCGGGCAGAACGGCCTGGAACAGGCCAGAAAATTTCACCAAACCGTGGGCCTGACCGGGGTGATTGTAACCAAGCTCGACGGTACGGCCAAGGGGGGCGTTCTGGTGCCCATCGTGCGCACCCTAGGGGTGCCCATCAAGTTTATCGGGGTAGGTGAGAAAGCCGACGACCTACAACCCTTCGATGCGGGTGAGTTTGTCGAGGCCCTGCTGGGCTTACCGGCACAAGACCAACCCTAGGCCGCTTCACAAGCTCACAGCATAGAATAAGTCTATGCGAGCCTGGTCTTCCTCCGCGCTGGATCGCAACCTCCTGCTGCTGGCCTTTGCCTGGCTGGTGGCGCTGGTCGCCACCTTCGGTAGCCTTTACTACTCGGAGGTGCGCAACTTCATCCCCTGCACCCTGTGCTGGTACCAGCGCGTCGCCATGTATCCCCTGGCCTTCCTTCTGGGTATCGCCATCTGGCGCAACGACCCCCAGATCCGGCCCTACGCCCTCACCCTTTCACTTTTGGGGCTGTTCTGGAGCAGCTACCACCTCCTGGAGCTGTGGATGCCCGGTCTAGCCCCGAGTGTCTGCAAAGGCCCCATCCCCTGCAATGTCGAGTATATGCCCGACTTCCCCATCCCGCTGCAGGCGGCAATCGCTTTCTTGCTCATCTCGGCAGCCCTGTTTTTGGTACGCCCGGCCCAGCGGTAGTACCGGCTGGGCCCTTTTGCGTACCCAGTGGGGAACCCCGAGGGTGCAAAACAGGGCCACACCAAAGGGCAGGGTCAGGGTTAGCGCCAAAAGAGGGTCAAATAGCCCCAGCAGTGCACCTGCGCCCATCAGAACCAGCACGGCAAAGGCAAAAGCCCGGTGCCCCCTAAGCTCCAGACGCTGGAACAGGTGTCGAGCCCCAGCAGTGCTCTGGCCCACGGCTTTGCTCAGGCTCAGCATGGCATACCAGGCCAAAAGCAGCATAACCGAAATCACCAGCAAGGCATCGCGCCAGGAGCCTATGGTCTGCACCAGCAACACGTAGAGCAACTGGCTGGCCAGCGTAGCTCCCAGATGGATGCGGCTTTGCAGCCGGTTGTGGGCTGGGGTCCGGCTAACCTCGAGCGAGACCCGTAAGGACATAGCCCAAGCGCCTGCAGCAAATATCAGGGCCAGCAACAGGTCAATAGCCATCGGTCACCACGTTTTGCAGGGGCTCGCCGCGCATATAGCGGGCCACCTGCTCGCGCACCAGCCGGAAGCCCCGCTCGAAGAGCCTGGGGGTCGAGCCGGCAATATGGGGGGTCAGAAACACTTCTGGCAGCGACCACAGCGGGTGTCCTTCGGGCAGGGGCTCAGGGTCGGTAACGTCGGTAACCAACCGCACCTGCCGGGCGCGGATGGCCTCTACCAGGGCCTCCTGGTCTACGGTCTTGCCGCGCCCCGCGTTCACAAACAGCACGCCCGGCTTCATCTGGGCAAAGTGAACGGCCCCAATTAGCCTGTCGGTCTCTTGGGTGTGGGGCAGCAGGTTGACAATCACGTCAGCTTTAGGCAGCAAATGGGGCAGGTCGGCCCAGGTGTGTACCCCCTTACGGGCCGTGCGGGCTACCCGGATAAACTCCACTTCGAAGGGGGCCAGGCGTTTTTCGGTGGCCCGGGCGATGGAACCATAGCCTAAAAAAAGCACCGTAGCACCCTCGAGGTCCTCCACCCAGCGGTAGTCCCAGCGTTGCTCCCGCTGGGCATCGCGGAACTCGGGGAAGCGCTTGATGGCCCCCAGTATGGCCGCCACAATCCACTCCGATACCGGTACGTCGTGCACGCCGGCCGCATCGCACAGCACCAGACCAGGGGGCAGGTGGGGCAGAATCCAGTCCACCCCTGCCGTGAGGGTCTGCACCACCTTGAGCTGCTTGAGCCTGGACAGCTCGGCAAAAAAGCGCCGGGCCCCGCTTCCATAGGGCGCCACCGCAAACTCGGCCTGCAGGGCTTTTTCCGACAGCGGTCCCTCCCTGGGCAAAAAAGCCACCTCGACCCCTGGCGGGAAGTCCTGCAGATGCCGGGGCTCTACCACTTCGGGAACCAGCAAAATCATCAGGGTTACTATATCGCGGCGCGATATCTTGAGCCACCTGCCCCACTTGCAGCCTTTGCGCTCCCTGCCCCTGGCTTATACTTTGCTGACGTTAGGGGGGGTAGACTCACGTTGTGAGATTGGGCGCTGCAGGTTCTTTGTCTTACCGCCCTGCGCTGGTGCTTGGGGCAGCAGTCCTCCTAGCTTTAATTCGGCTGGCGGTGGAGCTCGAGCTGCTCCCTGGCTGGGCCTACGGGCTGGGAGCCCTACTGCTGTTGGGGGCAGCGCTCGAGGCCACACTCAGAGCCTTTCGCCTGTGGTTGCTGCCAGGGCTGGGCCTACTCCTGGCGGGCGTCGGGCTCGGATACAGCAGCTTTCCGGCTGTACTTCTCGTTCTGGCCGGTGTGGGCGCGCTCTATCTGGTCTGGTCGCCCCAGATGTCCGAGCGGGAGCAGGCCGCCTTCTGGGGCTGGTTGCTGGTATGGCCCTCGGTGGGGCTGCTTTTGGTCTGGCAGGTCATCCCCAGCTTGTACGCTTTGTGGATCTCCTTCCTAGACCGCTTCAACTTTATAGGTGAGAGCAGGTTTGTAGGGCTCACCAACTACGAAATCCTGCTCACCCGCGACCTGCTATTCTGGAAAGCTATCGCCAACACCTTTTGGTTCGTGATAGTGACCGTTCCCCTAGGCATTGTGCTGGCGACCCTGGTAGCCATCTTGCTCAACGAAAAGGTGCGCCTGCAAGGATTCTTCCGCACGCTTTATTTTCTGCCTTACATCACCGCGCTCACCGCTGCAGCAGCGGTTTGGGACTGGATCTACAACCCCGAGTTTGGCTTTCTCAACTGGCTGCTGGGAACCCCGGGTCTAGACTGGCTCTCCACCCCACAGGGGATCTTCGCCCTGGCCCTGGCCCCCTTGGGCATCGAGCTACGAGGCTTTTGGGCTGGGCCCAGCGTGGCTTTTTTGGCCATCATGGCCATGAGCCTCTGGCACCTGCTGGGCTACCAGATAGTGGTGGTTCTGGCCGGGCTACAAAACATCCCCAAAGAGTATTACGAGGCTGCCCAGCTCGATGGGGCCAGCTGGTGGCAGCAGCAGCGCTACATCACCTGGCCGCTGCTCTCCCCCACCACCTTTTTTCTCGCCACCCTGGGGCTGATCGGGGCCTTTCAGGTCTTTACCCAGGTGCTCATTCTGACCCCCACCGGAGGGGTGCTACAGGATACCCTCACCATTACCCTGTACCTCTACAACAAGGGCTTCCGCGACTCAGACTTTTCCTACGCCAGCGCCATCGCGATGGTGGTGTTCGTGGTGATCCTGGTCCTGACGGTTATTCAACAGCGTGTGCTCGAGCGAAAGGTAGCCTATGAGGCCTGACCTGCGATCTACTGCAGCCCGCCTCCTCCTCTACCTGGTGCTGAGCGGGGGTGCACTGGCGATGGCCTTTCCTTTCTACTGGATGCTGGCCACTAGCCTCAAAAGCCCGCAGGAGGCCCAGCAAAGCCAGCCAGTCTGGATCCCCGAGCGGCTCAAAGCCGCCAACTGGAAAGCCGCCGCCCAGCTGGGAGCACAAGGCGGCAGCGCCCTCTGGGGTGGCTACCAGGCAGGCCGAACGGTCACTCTGCGAATCTACACCGGCGAAGCAGGACCACCACCCCAGGTGCGCATCCCTACTGCTGCAGGTGCTTTCTTCGATCCGCGGGCCGAGGGCAGCCAGATCCAGACCCGCTTTCGGGAGGGCTACTGGGAGATTGCCGTTACCAACAACTCCGACCAATCCTTCCGGCTGTTGCCGCTGGTGGTGCTCATCTCCAAAAGTTACCCCACTGGACTTACGCGGCCTCCACCTGCACCGGTAACAGAGGGCTCAAATCCAGGCTCAGCTTACCTGCGATGAGTCTCCGTCGACATCGGTAGAAACTCAACCCCAGCCCCTCCCGCTGCCGCTCG
>Ga0308407_1001760_pt1 | contig 10739 bp, 9 predicted proteins | sample HotsprSampleMSe2_FD_203476 | JGI IMG/M metagenome (GOLD analysis project Ga0308407, IMG submission 203476) | Hot spring phototrophic mat microbial communities from Mushroom Spring, Yellowstone National Park, Wyoming, United States - 20060911_MSe2 ...
GCTACCGCAGACTTTGCGAGGCTGTGCGGAGATAGGCCGGCCCCGCGCTGCAGGCACGGGGAGAGAGGAAAGGACTGGAGTGATGCGGCTTTTCGATCGGGACATCCGGCGTCCAGCCCTGGAGGAACCGGAGGACGGAAAGACGGAGCAGTATGTGGAGGTATTGCGGTATGTGCGAAACGAAAGCAAGCGACGCTGACCGTCCTCTCAATGACCCGCCGCTGACGGTGCTCTTGCAGCGATGCGGCGACCCCCACCTGCCTTCGCTGGAAAACAGAGTCGCCTACCAGTGGGAGCCTGAGGCGGACCTCCTCGGCTACCGTAACGGACGGAGGAAGGACTCGACCATCCTGCAGTGGCTTGCGGAGGGTGTAGAGCAGGCCGGTCGCCCGGCGTCAGTTCTCGACGTGGGCTGCGCCTACGGCAACCTGCTCCTTATGCTGAACGCAAAGCTCGGGATTCCCGACGATGTGCAGATGCACGGAGTGGAGTTGCACGCAGAATCGCTGAGATATGCACGGGCGTTTGCGGCTCTGGTGCCGGGTTACTCTAACTGCCACTACTACGCGGCCGACCTGACAAACGGGCTTCCCTTCCCTGATAGCACCTTCGATTGCGTCAACATGGGCGACGTGATCGAGCATCTGCCGGATCCGTCGGCCGCGCTTCGCGAAATCCGGCGCGTGCTGAAGCCGGGCGGGATTCTGGTGCTGACCACGCCGCTCCGCGACAGCCTTTTCAAAAAAGCAGCCTCATTTCTGAACCGGCTTTCCGGCGGAAGGCTTTTCCGGGCCTACTACAGCGGCAAAGCCACGGAGCTGGACGCAGGGGGCAAGCCTATAATGAATGTTAAGGCGGGTCACGATCATATCTCCGAGATGAACTGGCGCGAGCTCCGGGCCACGGTCACGAGCGCAGGATTTGTCTTCGAGGACGCGGTGCTTCTCCCGGTGATGAGCGGAAGCTCCTGGTTCGACCGGCATCCTTTCCTTCTTAGCTTTCTGCTTTTCCTCGAAGCTGTCCACGACAGGTTGCAGAGGCCAGGGTGGGCTCACGGGGTGTGTATGAAGCTGCGAAGGCCTCGCAGCGACGGCTGATGCCTGACCTTCTTTTCGTCTCGCTGGAGGACTGGGACGACATCTGGCGCAGGAACCAGTTCCTGTGCGCGGGACTGGCGCGGCGGCATCCCGAGATGAAGATCCTGTTTGTGGGAAAGCCGAGGGACGTCTCGCACGCACTGCGCACCGGGCAGGGTCTCGGAGGAAAGGCGGCGTTCGCCCGGGCTCCGGGCTTCCCGAACATCACCCTGTTCCACCCTCTGAAGCTGCTGCCGAACAGCCTGACGGCGGGGCGTGTGGCGAACGAGACGCTGGAGCGGCTGCAGGTGCGGCGCGCGGCCCGCCGGGCGGGCCTGCGCCGCCCGGTGCTCTGGCTGAACCCGCACTACGCGGTGCACATGGCCGGGCGGATGGGGGAGCGCGGGGTCATCTACGACATCACCGACGACTGGTCCAGCATGGGGCAGCTGCAGCGGGAAAGGCGGCTCATCGTGCGGCAGGACGCAGAGCTCTGCCGGAAGGCGGATGCCGTTATCGTCTGCTCCGCAAGGCTCTACGAGATGAAGCAGGGGCCTGCCCGGCGGCTGCACCTGATCCCGAACGGAGTGGACGCATCGCACTACGCCCGTGTTCTGAACGGGGCGGGCCCGCTGCCGGAGGCGTGCCGGGAGTGGGAGCGTCCGGTGTTCGGGTATGTCGGCTCCATCCACCCGGACCGGGTGGACGTGCAACTCGTGGCGGACGCGGCGCGTATGATGGAGGGGGGGAGCATCGCGCTGGTGGGGCCGGTGATGTTGTCGAAGGAGGATGCGGAATCGCTTCAGAGGACTGGCCGGGTGCACCTGACCGGCGCGGTGCCCTATGCGGAAGTGCCGGAGTACATGCGCGCCTTCGACGTGTGCATCACGCCGCACCGGATGACCCTCTTCACGGAGAGCCTGAACCCCATCAAGCTCTGGGAGTATCTGGCAGCGGGCAAGCCCATCGTCTCCACCGATGTGGCCGGCTTCCGGGACTATCCGGAGCTGGTACGCATCGCACGGTCCGCCGATGATTTCCTGAGAGCGTGCTGGGAGTCGCTGCGGGAGCCGGACGCTCTGAAAGAGAGGCGCAGGGAGGAGGCGCGGAAGCATTCCTGGGAGACGAGGCTGGACGCCGTGGAGGCGGTGATCGGTGAAGTGAGCGGGGGAGAGAACGGCAGTGGGTGACCGGCCGCTCATCTCGGCCATCGTGGTGAGCTACAACACGCGCGAGATGACGCTGGAGTGCCTGCGCGCGCTGACGGCGGACCTCGCCGGGGTGCCCTCGGAGGTCTGGGTGGTGGACAACGCGTCCTCGGACGGCAGCGCGGACGCAGTGGCCGGGGAGTTTCCCGCCGTCCGCCTGGTCCGCAGTGAGCGCAACCTGGGGTTCGGAGCGGCGAACAACCGCGCCATGCGCGAGGCGGCGGGGGAATACTTCCTGCTGGTCAACAGCGACGCTTTCGTGCGGCCGGGATGCGCGCGGGCGCTGCTGGAGTGTCTGGGAAGGCATCCGGAGGCGGCAGTCGCGGGGCCGAGGATCGTGCGGCCGGACGGGAGCCTTCAGATCTCCTGCTTCCGGTTCCCCTCCCCTGCCAGGGCGGTGCTGGAGAACCTGTTCGTCGCGTCGCTGTTTCCGCATCACCCCGTGCTGGGCGACTACCGGCGCTGGGCGCATGATGCGGAGCGGGAGGTGGACTGGGTGATCGGGGCGTGCATGCTGGTGCGCCGCAGGGCGTACGAGGATGTGGGCGGGTTCGACGAGCGGTTTTTCATGTATGCCGAGGAAACGGACTGGCAGAAGCGGATCCGGGACGCCGGCTGGACGGTCCGCTTCACGCCCGCAGGAGAGGTGGTGCACGTGGGAGGAGGGAGCGGCGACCCGGAGGTCAGCTTTAACGAGCGAATGTTCACCAGCCTCGACGTTTACGAACGGAAGCACCACGGGACTGTCGGCCTCGCCATCCTGAGGGCGGCGATGGTGGCCGGCTGCAGCATCAGGGCCGCCGGCTGGACACTGGCTTCACTGGCGCCCTCCCGGCGGGCCCTTGCAGCTTCGAGGCTACGGCGCCACCTCCGCCTGGTGGCGCGGCAGGCGTTCTGCTGGCGACAGGCAGGGAGGGAGATTCCGTGACCGCCATGGCGGCTCCGGCTTCCGTGAAGCGGGCGGCGGCAGTCACGCTTCTGCTGGTGACCGGCATTGCGGCCGCGACCGGGTTAACTTTCCTTTCGATGGAGCTGCCGCGCTTCGGGATCGGAGCGGCGGCGGCCGCCGCTTTCGTGGTTCTCTGCTGGCTTGCACCAGCGGCTGCGCTCGGGCTGATCTTCTTTGCCGCGCCCTTCCAGCAGGATGTCGGCGGCCTCGCTATCGCAAAGATGGGCCCCTCCGAGCTGGGCCTGGCTCTGGCGTTTCCCGTCTTCCTGATCAAAAACCTGGTGATGAAGCGGCGGGTTCTGCCCGGGCCGCTCACCCTGCCCGTGGCGCTGTATCTGGCTTTCTGCGGACTTTCGTCCTACAACACATGGCGGGGCGAGGTGGCGGTGATCTCGCTCCTGCAGATGGGCCTTTACTTCTTTGTGGCCACTGCGCTGTTCTCGGGCCTGGCCCCGCGCTCCCGGCAGCTGCTGTGGATTCCGTATGTTGCGGCGGCGGCCGGAGCCGTGTTCGCCCTTGCGGCGATCGCGACCGGCTTCAACCTGATGGGTCTGCACAAGAACGGGATCGGGTCGTCTCTTTGCATGTTCACGGTCATCTCGGTGGAAATGTGGTTGGCGGAGAGCCGGCCACTCTTGCGGAAAGCGCTGGCCGGAGCGGTCGCACTGACGGGCGGGGCACTGATTTTGAGCCTTTCCCGCGGGTCCTGGCTGGGCGCTGTTGCCGGCGTGGGTGTCATCCTCCTGATGCGGGGAATGCGGCGGCAGCTCTGGCGGCTGGGGCTTCTGATGGTGCCCGCAATAGCCGCAGCGTGGCTGGCGCTTCCGCAGGAGAAGCGCGAATACGCGCTGGGGTTCGAGCGGACCCGTTTCAACATCGAGGCGCGCTACCGATCGTTCGAGTTCGCGAAAGAGCAGTGGCTCTCGAGCCCGTTCTGGGGGGTGGGCGTCGGGCTGCGGAAGCAGTACGACGCGACGAACGTGATGATGCTGACTCTGGCGGAAACGGGAGTTCCGGGATTGGCGGCGTTCGTGGCGGTGCACGCTGCGTTCTTTGCTGCGATGCTGCGCGTGCGCCGGCACGTGCCTCCAGACGATAGAACGTATAGCCTGCTGGTTCTGGGGATGGCGCTGCTCGCCGCCAAACTGATGCACGGCATGGTGGACCATTACTGGAGCAGAGGCCCGATCGTGATGGCCTGGGCGGGAGTGGGAATGAGTCTATCGGTGTATTATTCGATCCGGCAGAGGAGGGGGGAAACGGCCCTGCGGAGGGCGGCATGAGAGTGGCTCTGGCATTCCCCGGCTGCCACCGACGAGCCGGCGTGGAGCGGGTGATGTGGGAATGCGCCCGCTTTCTCGATCGCAGGGGGCACTGGGTGACCGTCTTTGCGAACGAGTGGGAGCCTTGCCCCGGCGCCGGAATCGAGTACGTCCGCGTTCCGATGCTGAAAACTCCCTTCTTCCTGAGGGGGTGGTCCTACTTCCGCAACTGCACCGCGATGTTGGATCGCAGCCGTTTCGACGTGTTGAACACCCACGGCTGTGTCTGTCCTACTGGCGGTGTCCAGTGGGTGCAGAGCGTGCATCACGCGTGGCTGGAACGAAGCCGCAAGATGCGTTCCCCCCTGTCCCTTTCACGCCTTCGCCAGCGTATCAACCCCCTGCATCCTGTGCTGCTGCACCTCGAGCGGAAGCATTTCCGGCAAGGTTCCTATCGAAAAATCATCGCCACGACGGAAGAAGTGCGTTCCGATCTTGTGCGGCTGTTCGGATTGCCGGCGGACGACATTGTCATCGTTCCCAATGGCTTCTCTCCTGAGGAGTTCAACCCCGAACGGCGCCAATCCCGGCGGGCGGAAGCGCGGGCGCGCATCGGCCTTGCCGATTCCGATATTGCACTGCTGTTCGTCGCTCACGAGCTGGAACGCAAGGGCTATCGAACAATTCTTGACGCGATGGTGTTGCTGGGGCGGCCTGAGGTCAAGCTTCTGGTCGTGGGACGGGCCGACAGGAGGCAGGCTCAGGAACTGGCGGCCGCCAGGGGGATGGAGCGGCAGGTCATTCACTGCGGGCCCACGGGCGATGTCTCGGAGTATCACGCGGCAGCGGACCTCTTTGTGCTGCCGACCCAGTACGAAGCCTTCTGTCTTGCCATACTGGAGGCTCTGGGGAGCGGGCTGCCCGTGGTCACTTCGTGCGTGCCCGGCGCCAGAGACGCGATTGTGCCAAGGGTGAACGGAAACATCATCAAGGACCCCAACAGCGGTATGGAGCTGGCGGAGGTGCTTCGTCCTTATCTGGATGCCGGTTTCCGGGCGGAGGTCTCTGCGCGCGCGCCCGAAACGGTGGAAAGCTACCGGTGGCCGAAGGTCCTCGAGCGCTACGAGCGGGTGCTGGAGGAGAATGCAAGATGAACTCGAATTTAGCCGGCACAGGGCAAGAGGAGTGCCCGGCCTGCTGTTCATCGAATTGCCAAACTGGGAAAGTCTGGGGCGCCGCTTGCGAGGACCTCGCTGGTCTCAGATGAAACCTCCGGAGCACATCAACTTCTACTCCCCGTCCACCCTTCGCCACGCGGTGTCAGCGGCCGGCTTCTGCGTAATCCGCCTGTCAACGGAATACCCTTCGATAATGGACAGAGCCGAGGTGCGGCGCCCGTCCCGACCGCTCCACCGGCTGCTTGCGCTTGCAGCCGCCGTGGCCTGCAGATTCGGGATGGGCGTGTATGTCCGCATTCTGGCCCGGAAGGCAGCGCCGGAATGAAGGTTCTGCTGCTGACCGATGCCGACGTGTTTGCGGGGACGGAGCAGCATATGCTGACCCTTGGACTGGCACTGCGCGGGCTGGGAGTCGACGTGCTCATCGGTTGCCCTTCTCCGGCTGTGCTGGAAAAGAAGGCGGCTGAGAGCGGGCTGAACGTACTGACGGTGCAGAAGCGGGGCCTCGTGGACATCGAAGCCATCCGGATCCTGAGAAGGGGACTCCGGCAAGGACGTTTTACTCTGATCCACGCGCACAACGGGCGGACAGCTTTATCCGCCGCCATCGCAGCGCGCCTGGCCCGGACCGGCCGAGCCGTCATGACGCAGCATTTCCTCGAACCCACCCACGTCCTGCGGCGCGGGCCAGCGCGGTTGCTCTCCAGCGCGGCTCACAGATGGGTCAACTCCGTCATCTCGCACTTCATTGCCGTTTCGGTTGAAGCCAAGAGGAAGATGGTGGAGCGCGAGAGGGTCCTGCCCGAGAAGATAACGGTGATTCCGAACGGTATCTCCCCGGACCTGAGCCGCCTGAAGCCGCCCGGAGAGATGCGCCGCCAGCTTGGAGTGCCGGAGGACGCCCCTCTTGCGGTCTGCGTCAGCCGGCTGGAGAAGGAGAAGGACGTGGGAACGCTGGTTCGCGCGATGGCCGCCGTCCGGCGCCGGGTGCCGGACGCACGATGCGTCATCGTGGGCGAGGGAAGCCAGCGCGGTCCGCTGGAGCTTCTGGCAAGGGAGGAGGGAGTGTCAGACACCGTTTACTTCACCGGGTATCTGGCGGACGCGCTGAGCGTGACGGGCGCCGGGGACATCTTCGTGCTGGCGAGTCAGGCGGAGCCTTTCGGGCTGGTGCTGCTGGAGGCGATGGCGCTCGCGAAGCCCGTGGTGGCCACGCGGGCCGGGGGACCGCTCGAGATCGTGGAGGACGGCAAGACGGGACTGCTGGTGCCGCCGGGAGACCCGGGGGCGATGGCCGAGGCAATGACGGCTCTTCTGGGCGACGGGGATCGCGCGGTGGAGATGGGCCAGCAGGGCAGGGAGCGCTATCTGGAGCACTTCACGGCCGACAGGATGGCCCGCCGGACCCTGGAGGTCTACCGCCGCGTGCTGGAGGAGGGGTAGGCGGTGCGCGTGCTGCTCATCTCGCACACCTGCCAGTCCGCGACGGCCGGACAGCCCAAAGCGGTGGAGCTGGCGCGGGCCGGGGTCGAACTTTGCGTTCTTGTGCCGGACCGGTGGCGCGACTACGGCCGCTGGCGCCGGCCGGACGAGCCCGCCTCCCCACCCTACCGGTTCGAGAAAGGGCGCGTGATGTGGCCGTGGGCCGGGCCCGCCCAGTTCTACCTGCACTGGTATCCCGGGCTGGGCCGGCTGCTCCGGGATTTCCGGCCGGACATCATCGACCTGTGGGAGGAGCCCTGGGGACTGGTGAGCGCTCACGCGTGCTGGCTGCGCAGGCGGCTGGCCGCAGGGTGCAAAATTGTATCGGAAACGGAGCAGAACATAGACAAACATCTCCCGCCGCCGTTCGAGCATTTCCGGAAGTACACCCTCCGCAACGCGGACTTCGTCATCGGACGGAACCGGGAGGCCATCGAGATCGTCCGGCGCAAGGGCTACCGAGGGCCGGCAGAGGTGGTGCCGAACGCCGTGGACCCTGACCTGTTCCGGCCGATGGACCGGCAGGCCTGCCGGGAGAAGTTCGGCATCCAGGGCTTCACCGCGGGATACGCCGGGCGGCTGGTGGAAGAGAAAGGACTGGATGACCTGCTGGACGCGGCGGCTATGTGTTCCCGGCCCGTGAAGGTCGTGATCGTGGGCGAAGGGCCGCATCGCGAGCATCTCGAGAAGAAGGCCGCGCAGGCGGGGCTGCAGGGCCGCGTCCGGTTCCTCCCCGCCCTGCCCTTCCAGGAGCTTCCGGAGTTCATGAACGCGATCGACGTCTTTGTGCTGCCGTCACGCACAACGCGGCGGTGGAAGGAGCAGTTCGGACGGGTGATCATCGAGGCGCATGCGTGCGGGACGCCGGTCATTGGGTCGGGCTCGGGCGCCATCCCCGAGGTGCTTGGCGACGGGGGATGGGTGGTGCCCGAGCGGGACCCGGCCGCTCTGGCGCGGGCTCTCGAGGAGGCGGGCGCCGGTGAGGTGACTCCGCAGCGGCGCGACGAGCTCGCGCGGCGCGCCCGGGAGAGCTTCTCCTGGCGGGCGGTGGCAGCAACCTACGCCTCGATCTACTTGCGCCTGACCGCAAACACGGGGGGCTGACGGCCGTGGACCGGCCCATCCGTGTTCTTTATCTGGACCACACGGCCCGCCTGAGCGGCGGAGAGATCGCGCTGCTGCGGCTGCTGCGGGCGCTGGACCGCTCGCGCGTGGAACCGCTGGTGCTTCTGGGGGAGGATGGGCCGCTGGCGGGAAAACTGCGGGAGGCGGGCATCGAGACAACCGTGCTGGAGCTTTCGCCGGATGTCCGGGAGATCCGGAAGGGCACGCTCGGCGCCGGCGGCATCCGGCATCTGCGGAAACTCCCCGTTCTGCTCGGCTACGCGCGAAAGGTGGCAAAGTTCGCCTCCGAACAAAGGGCCGACCTGATTCATACGAACTCGCTTAAGTCTGATATTTACGGTGCGATCGCCGGAAGGATGGCGGGTTTGCCCGTGGTCTGGCACGTACGCGATGGGATCCACACCGGCTATCTTCCGGCTCCGGCCGTGCTGGGATTCCGGATCCTGGCCCGGTTGCTTCCCGACTTCGTGGTGGCAAACTCCGCATCCACACTGCAAAGTCTGCGGCTCCGCAAGCGCGCTCCGCAGGCGGTGGTGCCCAGCGGCATTGCCCCGGTCGAGCCGGAGAGACACAGGGTGGTTGTCTACGATGGGCTGTCTCTTGACGCAGACAATGCGGGGGAGCCCGCGGCGGCCGATTCGGAATCCGGCACAGACGGAGGGCGGACGCCGGTGGCCGGTATGGTGGGCCGGGTGGCTCCGTGGAAAGGACAGGACGTGTTCCTCGAGGCGGCCGAGATGGTCCTGCGAGAAGGATACACGGTCCGGTTCTGGATCATCGGATCGGCGATGTTCGGGGAGGAGGAGTTCGAAAGGACGCTTCGCGCGCGCGCGGAAAGCGGCATACTGAAAGGCAACGTCGAGTTTCTGGGGTTCCGCGAAGATGTACAGGAAATAATGTGCAGGTTGCACATCCTTGTCCATGCGAGCCGGGTGCCGGAACCGTTCGGGCAGGTCGTGATCGAGGGAATGGCGGCCGGTGTCCCCGTCATCGCCGCTGACGCCGGAGGCCCGCGGGAGATCATCACCCACGGCGTGAACGGCCTTCTGACACCGCCCGGAGACGCCCAGGCGCTTGCCCGGGCGATGACCGAACTGCTGGAGGACCGGGAACGGGCCCGCGCGCTGGCCCGGGCCGGACAGGAGCACGTGCGGAAGCACTTTTCCGTTCAGGCGTCGGCGGAGAAGGTGGAAAAGATTTATCATGAGCTGACAGCCGGGCGTTCCAGACCCGCCCGGCAGCCTGCGGACGATCCGGAGAGAAATCGGCCCGGACCGTCTTGACGTGCCGCACCACCGGAGATAGCCGTCGCAGAGGTTCCAGAGAGGCAGCAGCTCCGATGACACCTACACCCTCTATCTCCCGTTTGCTCAGGTTGGCCGCAGCACCGCTCGGCGCTCTGACCCTGACGGCAAGCTTCCCGGCGCTTGCCCAGGACACGCAGCCTCCGAGCAGGCCGGGCGCATTCAACGCCGTCGCCTACGCCCGGTCGGTCCGGCTCACCTGGCAGGCGTCGACCGATAACGTGGGAGTGACCGGATACGAGATCTACCGGAACGGAACCCGGATCGCCACCGTCACGGGCCTGGAGCATATCGATGCGCCTGCCCCGTGGGCGTCACTGCAGTATTTTGTCCGGGCCGTCGACGCCGCGGGCAACCGCTCCGAGCCTACGGAGACGAAGACGGTGAACTCCCAGTGCTGGCTCTGGGCGCGCCCGGCCAACTGGACCTACGCGCATTCCGGCAGGAGGCATCACATCTTCTACGTGGGCGAGCCGGTCCGGTTCGAGCTTGAAACGAGCCCCAGGGCATATCACGCAATCGTGCCGAATCAGTCCATCCGTTTCGAAGTGCGCGACTACCACGGGAACCTGGTAGATGAAGGGCCCATTGTTCCTGCGGGCCCCGGCCTCCCGGACGTCATTACGCCGCGCGTGACCAGACCCGGCTGGTACAGGCTGTATCTCTACGGGGCTCAGGAACAGTGGCCGTGGGGGACGGTGCTGGGGATCACCAACTTCGTCATCTTCCGCGATACTCCGGGCTTTCCGAAACTTCCTCCCGCGTCGCATCCGAGAACTGCCGAGCAGGACACCCTCCAGGGCGGATCCTACCCCGCACAGGACGCGCCGCTCAGGGGTGTGCTGGGCATCGGGCCGTGCCGCTTCTTCGTGCAGAACGCCAGCAACTGGGAGGCGGAGATCGCCCGTCTGGAGCAGGATGTGGCGCTGGACGAGCAGTGGTACCTCCCCTACGATCCCGTGCGGGAGCGCAAGCTGATGATCGCGTTTCCGAACGGCACCTCCGACCTGAACGGCGTCCGCAGGATTGTGGAGCACTTCAAGGACCGGGTGAAGTACTGGGAGCCCCGCAACGAGCCCGATCAGACCACGGGCGGAGCGCAGTTCGCAAACAACGAGATGCGCCAGTTCTACGAGACGGTGAAAAGCGTCAGGC
>Ga0308407_1001765_pt1 | contig 10731 bp, 10 predicted proteins | sample HotsprSampleMSe2_FD_203476 | JGI IMG/M metagenome (GOLD analysis project Ga0308407, IMG submission 203476) | Hot spring phototrophic mat microbial communities from Mushroom Spring, Yellowstone National Park, Wyoming, United States - 20060911_MSe2 ...
CTATCCTTTCAAAAGTTTCCTTTCCTTTTTCTTTTCCCAAAAGCAGATACGAAACCGCCCCAATCAAAACAGGCTTGGCATTGATGCCCAAGGCTTTGGCTTCGGCAAATTCTTCAAAAACTTTGTTGCCGAAAAGTTGAAAAGTTTGATTTTTGCTGAATTCAGGCACGATATAGTGGTAGTTGGTGTCAAACCACTTGGTCATTTCCATTGCCGTTACATCAAAACCCTCTTGCTGATAGCCTCGTGCCATCGCAAAATACAAGTCTAAGGGCGATTTGGCTTGGGCAAGTGCCTGATGTCTTTTAGGGATTACGCCCAGCAGAAAGGACATATCCAGCACTTGGTCGTAGAACGAAAAATCGTTTACGGGTATGAGATGAATGCCCGCCTCTTGTTGGGTTTGCCAGTTTTTCTGGCGAATGGTTTGTGCAGTTTGCAGTAGTTCCTCTTGCGAGATTTTGCCTGACCAATAGGCTTCACAGGCTTTTTTGAGTTCACGTTGGCTACCAATCCTCGGATAGCCCAAATTGTGATTTTGCATTGCAATAAGGTTTAAAATTTTGAACAAAATGTTTCAAAACTTCGCAATGCACCGATGGAAAGAAATAAGAGCAACAAAAAAGACAGGTGAGCAAAGAGAACCTTCTTTACCTTTGGGAAGGCATAATTGTTCTAATGTACTCATCAAACCTGACGCTTACTCCAATCCACGAGAGCATTTGTCAATACAAGTTAGGCAAGTCTCCTGGCTCGTAACATTTTTGCCGACCTTCTCATTTTCAGTACTGAAAACAATGGTACGCAAGGGCAAAAACTTTGCTGTTACTTACAGTTGCGGGACAGCTCGTGATTTGCACACGATTCCTTATTAATCAGCCTTTCAGCCGAACCTAACTTGTGTTGATGAAGTTTTCAAACAAACAACGATGCAAGATAGAGTATTTTTTTGAGATATGCAAAAAAATATCAGCCAACACCAATTACACCACATTATAGAGTTTGCGGGAGCAAATAATCCGATGTACTTGATAAAAAATGGAGAACTCATTGAATACAAAGCTGATAGAATGGGTATCGGAGGAACACACAAAAACGAAAATGAGCATTTTACTAATCACATCATCAAACTTGATGAAAAAGATGTAACTATCTATATGGCATCTGATGGCTATGCTGACCAGTTTGGAGGGCAAAGTGGCAGTAAGTTTATGGCTCGTAATCTTAAAAAAATGATTTTGGAGCTAAATACTAATATTAAAAGTCTAAAAGCTCAGCATTTACAAATCAATAAAACGATGGAAGAATGAAGAGGTAAAGAAAAACAACTCGATGACCAGCTCATGATAGGTTTCAGAATATCGGCTTCGGCAAGCCGAACCCACGCCGAAATAAGTTCGAAAAAAGACGTACTACAAAGAAAAATAGAGCAACCCTTTAAATTTACGAGATAGCAGATACATACAATAAATAGCAGATACGTACAATAATTACGTATCTGCTAAATTCGGTAGTGTGTATCTATCGCAGAGTATTTCTACTGAAAAAACTCCTTCATTTTCTCAAAAAAGCTCTTTTCGCTTTTATCAGGGGAAGGTGTAAAGTTTTTGGAATTGCGTAATTTCTCTAAAATCGCTCTCTCTTCGTTTGTGAGTTTTTTGGGTGTCCAAATATTTACGTGAATGAGTTGGTCGCCTCTCTCGTAGCTTTGTAAATCTTTTACCCCTTTACCTTTGAGCCTTAAAATTTTACCACTTTGCGTGCCTGGTTCTATTTTTATTTTCACTTTTCCATCGATAGTTGGTACCTCTACCGAAGCTCCCAAAGCCGCATCTATAAAACTGATGTAGAGGTCGTAAATAATATTGTTGCCATCTCTTTTGAGCAGTTCGTCTTCGGTTTCTTCAATTACCACGTACAAATCGCCGTACTGCCCACCTCTTTGAGGATAGTTGCCTTTGCCCGCAACGGAAAGTTGCATACCTTCCATCACGCCCGCAGGCACACGAATAGGGATAATTTCCTCCTCCATTACACGCCCTTCACCTGCACAAACCTCACATTTCTGACTAATAGCTTTGCCTGTTCCTTCACAGGTAGGACAAGTAGAAGTGCTAATCATTTGCCCAAGCATCGTATTGGTTACTCGGCGTACTTGCCCTGTACCACCACAAGTAGAACAATTGTGGAGAGAAACACCATTTTTAGAGCCATTACCCCCGCAAGCCTTACAAGCTACATAGCGTTTCACTTTGATTTTCTTTTCTGCTCCTTCGGCTACTTCTTGTAAGGTAAGTTTGAGCTTGATACGCAGGTTAGAGCCTTTTCGCACACCTCTGCTGCTACTACCTCTACTGCCTCCGCCAAAGAAACTTTCAAAGCCACTTCCTTCAAAAATATCGCTGAAACGCGAGAAAATATCTTCCATATTCATTCCACCGAAACCGCCCCCATCGCCTGCAAAACCGCCCATTCCGCTGTGTCCAAATTGGTCGTAGCGTCTGCGTTTTTCAGGGTCCGAAAGCACTTCGTATGCTTCGGCAGCTTCTTTAAACTTCTCTTCGGCTTCGGGGTTATTGGGGTTTTTATCGGGGTGATATTTGATAGCTAATTGCCTGTATGCTTTTTTTATCTCCTCGTTGCTTGCATTTCTGCTTACGCCCAATACATCGTAATAATCTCTTTTTGCCATACTAATTTCCAGTTACAACTTTTGCAAAACGAACTACTTTTTCACCGAGAAAATAGCCTTTTTCTACGGTATCAATCACTTTTCCTTTCAAATCTTCTGTGGGAGCGGGTACTTGTGCAATGGCTTCGTGCTTTTCGGGGTCAAAATCTTGATGATTGCTTTCCATTGCTACCAAGCCTTGTTTTTCTAAAAATTTCTGAAACTTCTGATAAATCAATTGTATGCCTTCTTTGGCGGTATTTATCTGTAAATCAGAATTTTCAAAAGATTTTAAGGCTCGCTCAAAATCGTCAAAAACAGGAAGCAGTTCTACCAAGAGTTTGGCATTTGCCTGCTCCAAAAATTCAATTTTTTCTTTGGCAGTTCTACGCCTGAAATTTTCGAAATCGGCATACAAACGCAAATAAGCGTCTTTCTGCTCAGCTAATTTTTGTTCCAAAGTTTTTACTTTATCTTCTGGTTTTTCTTCTTCCGAAAGTGTCTGCTTGTTGTTTTCTTCTGTTTTTTCGCTTGCTTCCTCTGATTTTGCCTCTTCACTCAAATTATTTTCTTCTTTTTTGAAAGTTTCTTCAAGTTCAGAGGTATTCAATTCGTTTTCAGGGTTTAGGTTTTGTTCTTGGTTCATAGTCGTTGTAATTAGATTACTGACAAATGATTTAAAACAATTTTACTGCCAATATCAAAATTCTGCCAAATTGACAGGCTTTTTTGTAGGTTATGAATGATTTTTTTGCAAATTTTGTCAAAAAAATTAAAACAATGCGACATTTCACAGCTATTTTTCTATTTTTATTTGCTTACGGCATCGGATTTGCCCAAAAAAGCAAAAATTTGTCTAAACCGAAATTAGTAGTAGGTATAGTGATTGACCAAATGCGTTACGACTTTTTGTATCGTTATTACGATTTGTACTCCGAAAAAGGCTTCAAACGCCTGATGCGAGAAGGTTTCAACTGCCGCAACAATCATTATCATTATGCCACTACCTACACTGGTCCCGGGCACGCTGCCATTTACACAGGTTCAGTTCCTGCCATCAATGGCATAGTAGGCAACGAATGGTACGAACTTTCAGGAAAATTGATGTATGTAGTAGAAGACAGCACGGTGCAATCGGTTGGTACGGACAATAAGTCAGGCAGAATGTCGCCTCGTAATCTTTTGGTTACTACCATTACCGACCAGCTTCGCCTTGCAAGCAATTTTCGTTCAAAAGTAATCGGTGTTGCTATCAAAGATAGAGGTGCAATTCTGCCCGCAGGACATAGTGCCAACGCCGCCTACTGGTACGATAGCCAAACAGGCAACTGGGTGAGCAGTTCGTTTTATATGCAAAAACTGCCCGATTGGGTAGAAAAGTTCAATGCTTCGGGGCGAGCCAAAGCCTTGCAAGAAAAAACTTGGGAAACTTTATTGCCTATAAGTCAATACATTCAGTCAGAAGCAGATGAACAAAGCTATGAACGCAACTTAGAAGGCGAAAACAAACCCATTTTTCCACACAAAATCAATTCTTTTTCGGCTCTCACCTATACACCCTTTGGCAATACGCTTACCAAAGAATTTGCCTTAGCGGCTTTTAGAAATGAAAATCTCGGAAAATCAAATGAAACAGATTTCCTGTGTGTAAGTTTCTCCCCGCCCGATATTGGCGGACATAGCTTCGGACCTTATTCCATCGAAACCCAAGATATGTATTTGCGTTTGGATTTAGAAATTGCCGAAATGCTCGAAACCTTTGACAAAGAATTAGGAAAAAACAATTATCTTGTCTTTCTCACCGCTGACCACGGCGTAGCCGATATTCCTGCCTTCCTGAAAAAACATAAAATCCCCGCAGGCATTTCCTTTGACTCTTATCATCTGCAAGAGGTGCAAACAGCCTTAGAAAAAAAATTTGGCGAAGGAAAATGGATACTCTACACCGAAAACCAACAACTTTACCTCAATCATAAACTTTTAGACGAAAAAAACGTGAGTGTAAAGCAAATCTACGAAGTAGTGAAGAAGACTTTACTGCACCACGCAGATGTATATTCGGTTGTCAATCTTTGGGATAATGATATTGCTTCGGCTTTGCCTACTTATTATGCCGAGTTAGTGAAAAATATCTATCACCCCAAACGCAGTGGCGAGATTATGATTTTGCTCAAACCTGCCTATTTGTATGGTTTCGCCAAAGGTGGCACCACACACGGCACTTTTTACAATTACGATACCCACGTGCCACTGCTTTGGTTTGGCTGGCAAATACCCCAAGGCGAGACGTTTCGGCGAACACACATTGCCGACATTGCTCCGAGTTTGGCAAGTTTTCTGAATATTCTGCCCCCCAATGGCAATATAGGCGAACCGATTTTAGAAATTCTTTCTAAAAAGAAATAATTTAACTGCACCAAACACAACAAAACCGAAATTTGTAACGTTTTCTTCACACATTCTAAACAATCTAATCGTATGAAACGTATCTGTAACTTTGCTTGCTTGCTTATTTTCCTGATGCTTTTAGGATTTAGTGGCTTTTCGCAAAAAAAAGAAAAAAAGAAAAAACGCAAAGACACTACCGCCGCTACCACTGCCAAACCCGCTACCAGTACCAAAACCATTGCTTCTATCATTGGCAAATGTAAAGCCTATCCCGGCTTGTTTAACCTCTACCAAGACGAAAAAGACGGAACAACCTATATGCTCATCAAAAAAGAGCAATTAGACAAAGAGTTTATTTACTTTACACACATCGTCGATGGCGTACTTGATGCAGGAAATTTTAGAGGAAATTTTAGAGATAATAAAGTTTTTTCTATCAGGCGTTATTTTGATAAAATTGAGTTTATCAGTGTCAATACTAATTTTTATTTTGACCCTACCAATGCCCTTGCTCGTGCCGCAGGAGCTAATATCGGACATTCGGTAATGATTTCTGAAAAAATTGAAGCCGAAGACAAAGAAAAAGGCGAAATACTTATCAAAGCCGAAAAAGTGTTCCTCTCGGAAGATTTTGCCCCCGTAAAACCTAATTATCCGAGTACATACCAAGGTTTTCGTGTAGGAAATTTGAGTAAAGACAAAACCAAATACGTTGCTCTAAAAAATTATCCTAAAAATACAGATGTAATTGTAGAGTACAACTACGACAACCCCACCCCACAAGGAGCAAGTAGCAATGCCCTTGCCGATGCCCGATTTATCAGCATCAAATCGCAGCACAGCCTGATAGAAATGCCTCAAAATGATTTTATTCCTACTTTCGACGACCCACGCATAGGTTACTTTACCACCCAAGTAACTGACCTGACAGGCACGACCTCTACCAATTACAGAGACCTTGTTCATAAATGGCATTTGAAGAAGAAAAACCCCAACGCTCCGCTTTCCGAGCCTGTTGAGCCGATTGTGTTTTGGATAGAAAACACAACTCCCGTAGAGTTTAGAGAAACCATTATGAAAGCAGGCTTGGCTTGGAACGAAGCCTTCGAGAAAGCTGGTTTCAAAAATGCCATTGAAATTAAAATCCAACCCGATACAGCTACTTGGGACGCAGGCGATATTCGCTACAACGTACTTCGCTGGACTTCCTCGCCCCAACCCCCTTTCGGTGGCTACGGACCCTCTTTCGTAAATCCACGTACAGGACAAATCCTCGGAGCAGATATCATGCTCGAGTTCAATTATATCGTCAATGCAATGCGTAACGATAAAATCTTCGAAACCGCCGCTTTGCACAACAATCTTTTAGAAAACGATAAATACCAACATCACAAGTTTTGTACTTTGAGCAAAGATTTGCAAATGCACAACATCTTCGGATTGACAGCCCTGCAACTTTTGGGCGAAGATGAAAATATGAAGAAAAAATACATTGAAGAAACGCTCTATTACCTAATTTTACACGAAATGGGGCATACGCTTGGACTTAACCACAACATGAAAGCCACCCAACTCCATAGCCCCGAAAACTTGCATAACGAAGAACTTACTCGCAAGGTAGGTTTGCAAGGTTCAGTAATGGATTATCCGCTTCCTAACGTTTCACCCGATAGAAACAAACAAGGGCAATTTTTTACCACTAAACCTGGTCCTTATGATAATTGGGCAATAGAATTTGCCTACGGCACACTCCCCGACGCCAATGCCGAAAAACAACGCCTCAATGCCTTATTAGCTCGTTCTACCGAACCTGAACTTGCCTTCGGTAACGATGCCGACGATATGCGTAGCTCATTTAGCGGTATTGACCCTCGTGTTATGATTTTTGACCACTCTTCGGATATGATTCGCTACGGCTCCGAAAGAATGAAACTGGCTGATGACCTGCTCGCAAAACTCAAAGATAGCTACATCAAACAAAATCCAAATGCCTCTTACGATGAACTGCTTGTCAGGTATTTGGCTATATCAGCTCAAAAGTTTAATTCTGCCAACGCTATTTCTCGTTACATCGGAGGTGTGTATGTAGATAGAGGTTTCGTAGGACAAAAAGGGGCAACACAACCTTTCACGCCTGTACCTGCTGCCGAACAAAAAAGAGCAATGAAAGTGCTTACCGAGCAAGTGTTCGCCCCCGATGCAATGAAAGCCCCTAATGATTTGTACAACTTTTTGCAACAACAAAGACGCGGCTTCAACTTCTTTGGACGTGGCGAAGACCCACGTATCAATGAAAGAGTGCTAAATATGCACGCAAATATTCTCACGCACCTGCTTAGCCCCGTTACGCAGCAACGTATCCTCAATACCGAACACTATGGCAACACCTACAAACTTGCCGAAATGATGAACGACCTCACCGATGCCATCTTTAAAGCCGATTTGAACGGAAGCGTAAATACCTTCCGCCAAAATTTACAAATAGAATACGTAGGCAGATTGCTCGGAATAGCTGGCTTGGATAAACCTTCGGTTTATGTGTATCCTGCTCAATCGGTGGCTTTGTATCAGCTCAATCAAATTCGCCGTATGCTCAAAAATAACAATACAGGCGATTTGGCTACCAAAGCTCACCGAGAGCATATCGTTTATCGTATTGAAAAGGCTTTGAGTGGAAAATAAAAAGAATGACGAATGTTGAGTGATGAATAATCACTCAACATTCAACTTTTTTTATTATCTGTTTCCAAATCTATCACTCCTCCCGAAACAATGAACTTCATAATTTCAGCACCATCGCTTTGGAGAGGAGTAACGTACTTCTTTTCTACGATAAATAAATTTCCTGAAAAATTGTAAGAGTGCGGCACATACACAGCCACTAAATCCTCCTCTATTTGTAAATCTTTGAGCGAATCTTGTGTCAGAAATCCTAAACGTTTGAGGTTGGAGTCTTGCGAAATTTGTACCAAAACAGGCTTATCAAATTTCTTTTTTTCACCGACAAAAGCCGAAGTCAGGTCTTTGATAGAAGAATAAATAATCCGAACGAAAGGCAAACGCTCTAAAATTGTATCAAAAAATTGAATAATAGGTTTGGTAAGCCAAGCAGAACCAAGATAGCCTAAAATTGTTGTTCCGCCTACTACAACCACAATGCCAAAACCGGGTATGCTCACGTTCGGAAAGAGCCTGTCCAACCAATTGAAAACAAAATACAGGCTATACACCGAAATACTCGCAGGTACAACAAACAGCAAACCTCTGAAAAAATAACGCAGAAAATATTTGACCATAAAAACACAAGTTTTACTATCGCCAAGATAACACCCTCAGACCGATTAAACAACAAAAATTACTTTTGTAAGGAAATTTTTGTAAAATTTGCTTAATTTTATTTGAGTACCTATATTTAGGATTGGCTTCGCCGACCTTCAGTTTTTTCTAACTTCTAATTACTAACATCTAACTACTTAAACAATGTCCTACTTTTACTTGCCCAAAAACACTCTATACTTTCCACCCGTAGAAAAAGCCAATAAAGAAGGTATTTTGGCGATAGGGGGAGATTTATCGGTAGAACGTTTGTTGTATGCTTACGAATCAGGGATATTTCCTTGGTTTTCGCCCGGAGACCCGATTGTGTGGTGGTCGCCCGACCCGCGATTTGTACTCTATCCTTCAAAAATAAAAGTCTCGAAGAGTATGAAACAACTCTTCAAGAAACAAGCCTTTCAGGTAACCTTGGATAATGCTTTTGAGGAAGTTATTAAAAATTGTAGATACATCAAACGCAAAGGACAAACAGGCACGTGGATAACCGACGAAATGCAAGAAGCCTATACTCAATTGTATAAGTTAGGATATGGTCATTCGGTAGAAGTTTGGCACGAAGGAAATTTGGTAGGGGGCTTGTATGGCGTTTCATTGGGAAAAATATTTTTCGGAGAATCGATGTTTTCCAAAATGAGCAATGCTTCCAAATATGGTTTTATTACGCTCACAAAAATTTTAGAGGAAAAAGAATTCAAACTTGTTGATTGTCAGGTTTATACAGAGCATTTAGAAAGTTTGGGAGCAGAGTTTATCAGGCGTTGGCGATTTATGGAAGAATTGGAAGAGGCACTGCAAGCTCCTACCATACAAGGCTCTTGGAGCGATTGGTTAAAATAATTCCACAATTTTCTGACAAAGTCGGTTTTTATCAAATTGCGTTTCGGCAAGTTTTCGAGCATTTGCCTGCATCTCTTTTTGTATTTGTAAATTTTGGGTAATTATTTTTAATGTTTCTGCAAATTCTTCGGCTGTATCGGCGTAAAAACCGCATTTATTTTCCTCAATCAAATCTTTTATCCAGCCTGCTGTGTTGGTGATGCAGATTTTCCCTGCCGCCAAGCCATCAAAAAATTTGTTGGGACTGCAAGTTTCTAAAATCTTGTAGTCGGCAAAACTGATAAGCACGGCATCGGCTTCGGCAAATAAATTTTTTAGCTGGTTTTTAGGCTGTTTTGGCAAAAATCTTACACTCTGAATTTGTCTTTTTTGTACTAAATTTTTAATAAAATCTAATTTTGCTCCTTCGCCAATAATCCAAAATTCAGCCCAAGGGCATTTTTCTGCCCAAGCGATTATACGTTCTAAGCCATTAGCAAAGCCAATACTACCTGCATACAAAAACCTGAAAGTATCGTTTAGTTTTCGTTCTTGTGGTTCAAACTGACTGCAATCGGACATATTTGGCACGCAAAGCACTTCTTTTTCAGGAACGATTTTTTGAATATAGCTTTGCATAGCAGGCGAAAGAGCTACAATTTTTTCGGCATTTTGATAAATTTTTCTTTCTAAAAGATAGCTTAATTTTTTCAGGATAGGATTTTTCAAAATTCCTAACTCAACAGGCACTTGCGGCCACAAATCTCGTACTTCAAAAATATAATTTTTTTTATATTTTTTTTTGAGCCAAAGAGCCACCAAACCTATGCTAAGGGGCGTAGAAGTAGCATAAATCTTTTCAAAAGATATTGTTTGAGCTTTTCTGACGGCTTTCCAAACAAAGAGAGCAAACGAAAACACACGTTTCCAGAAGCCCATTGATTGATTGTAGCGATTAGCAACATAATGCACCCACAAATTAGGATAAATTTCCTCCGAAAAATTACTTTCGCCTTGCGTGATGATATGTACGTGATGTCCAGCTTTACAAAGGGCTTCGGCAATATACCACGACCTATGCGAACCTGCCTCCTCAGGCTTTCGGAAATATTGATGCAAATACAAAATAACCATTCAACAAACAAAAATCCTCAAAATCAACGAACAAATCTTAAAAAAACAAAGTAAAAATGTATCAGATTGCAAAAGAAAAATTATTTTTGCACTTTACAAATTTTTGTAATGAAAACCACGCTTCAACCTGTTCGCAAGCAAACTTATCCTACTTTGGCTTGGCTATTGCTTTTTTTACTTTCAGGAATTTGGGGAACATCTTTTTTACTTATCAAGAAAGGATTAGAAGTATATTCGCCTATACAAGTAGCCTCTTTGCGTATCGCATCGGCTTTTTTGGTAGTGGTAGTACCCGCTTTTTGGCATTTTAGGCACATTCCTAAAACTAAAACTGGCTTTTTGTTTTTATCGGGCTTATTGGGCAACTTGCTACCTGCTTTTTGGTT
>Ga0308407_1001779_pt1 | contig 10681 bp, 11 predicted proteins | sample HotsprSampleMSe2_FD_203476 | JGI IMG/M metagenome (GOLD analysis project Ga0308407, IMG submission 203476) | Hot spring phototrophic mat microbial communities from Mushroom Spring, Yellowstone National Park, Wyoming, United States - 20060911_MSe2 ...
CAGAAGCATCATATCCTTCCATAGTCCTGTTATTACATTTATATCTGATAATACTGCTTTTCTCAATTTCATGGTTTTATCCTCCAATCATGCTAAGTATTCAATATACCGTATATAACTCCTTTTAAGCAAAATTGTGCATAACGTTTGCGGATATGAGAAGTTGCGACCGTAGGGAGCAATTTGGGTGAGCCCCGAGCCGAGGGGCGAACCCCATATCCGCTGTTGTACAAAGTCAATCGCTGACTTTGTTTATTTTATCTTTAAAAACGGAATAATAAATGGTACTCTTTTCTTATAATCAATATATTCTTCTCCAAATCTTGCAGTCAGTTCTTTTTCTCCAATTGTTTTATAATATATCAAGTGTCCAATAAACCATATTAAGCTAACAATAATTGATGAGATTGAATTTACTAAAATACTTAGACCAATAAGCCATATCACATCGCCTAATATCATTGGATTTCTACAGAATACATAAGGCCCTTTAATTACTAATTTTTGCGTTGGCATAATTGGAGCCGGCGTACCTTGGCCAATTTTAAATTGAGTCCATCTTGTCCACAAGGATAATGATAATCCTAAAACAATTAAAATTGCTCCACCAATATAACTATAAAGTGATGATTGTAGTAAACTGGCAATTTTTAAAACAAAATCAAATCCTTTTGATATTAACACAAGCAACGATGGCATAATTATTATATGAAATAATTCTTGAAATGCTAAAAATCGTAACTTTTTATCAACACTATATTCTACCTTCTGCCATTCGACATACTTTTTGTACTTTTCACTTAAATCATTCATGGTGTCCTCCATATAAATTTATATCCGCGATTGATTTCGTACAACTACTTATATACAAAACTTCGCATTATCTACGCTTTTTATCATTATATTACACCTGAAATTTTTTATCAAGGCAAATTAAAAAGTCTTAATTGAAGAATAAAGTTTTAATACAGAGATTAAATTTTGCATAATGAACGAAAGCAATTTGCCGTTTTAATGGTTTAAAGCCGATATTAGGCGTCGTGGCGGTAGCGTAAGTCTTAATCTATTCTTCAATAAAATAATCCGTATCGACTTTGCATATTTTTAAAACTCTTTTCGTTGAAACCCCAACTTCATTTTCTATCATCAATTCAGTTAATCTTTTGCCATCGATTAAAATTATTGTACAGTCAATATTATTAACATAATCATATGCATCCTTTGAAAAAGTCGATGTTGTTATAAAGATCCCCTTTTTTGCTTTTTTTCCTTGTAAAGCACCAACAAATTTCTGTATTTCTGGTCTTCCAACAACTCTATCCCATTTTTTTGCTTGCAGATAAATTTTATCCAACCCCAATTTATCTTCTTTTATTATTCCATCAATTCCTTCATCGTTAGTTCTTTGTGTCACTTCACCATTACCAATGTCGGAACCACCGTAACCCATGCGAATTAGTAAATCAACAACCAATTTTTCAAAAAAATCTGGTGTGCAATTCTTAACTTGATTGATTAACTGAGTTGAAAGTTCGTCTTGTAATTGTTTAAACCCTATGTCAATTAGTTCATCTGGTGTTTTTTCCAAAATTTTATTTGTCTCGGTTATATCTTCTTCATCATAATTCCTGTTTTGCGAAAATGTCGGAAATTGTTTCAGGAAAGAAATAGTTATTTTTTCTGGTGGATTATTAAGAACTCTTTTCCCTTCAATTGTAATCTGATATTCACCCCTTCGAGGTGATGATATTAATCCTGCCATTTTAAGATATGCAATTGCCCAGGCGATACGGTTATAAAAAACATATTGTTTTCCTGATGGAATCTTTTCTTGTTGCTCTGATTCGGTAATGTTGAAATAGCTTATCATATCTTTTCTTAGATCTGAAGCAGTCTTTATTGAATCATTGTTTAACGCTTTAAGTAATGGTAGCATAATTGATTGGAAATCTGGTATCATAATAACCTCCATAGTTTCTTAATAAAATTTTTATCCTACCGTTATAAAGCCTAACGTCTGCGGCTATGCACCGTTTTAATGGCGTATAGCCGCTGTTAGATAAAGGTGGCGAGCATTTTCTCCACCCACTTTTTATCCATTACAGTTAATCTTTTCTTTCTTAAATTTTCCTTCACAATCCATTTAATATGTTTATTGTTGCATTCTGCAATTTTTTCAAAAGCTGATTTGCCTTCGTCTGGCAAAGAAATAATTGCAACGCTCCATCCATATCCAAGTGTTTTTCGTAAAGAATTTTGATTTTCAGAAAGTTTCCCATCGATCTTATCAAAACCCATTGTAATTATATTGAGTATTTCTAATAGTTCAATAATAATTGTTTTTTCTTTTAAAAGTCTCGGTTCACATAAAGCCGCAACAATAGCACGTTTTTCCAAGTCATTGCCATCCATCCATTTCTTAAGATTGTCAATTATTTCACACATATTGTTTTCTGCAATTTCTTGGATACCTATAGCAACCGATTCTCTAATTCTCCAGCTACTATGAGATGCATATTTTCTGATTGTCATTAGTGTCTTTGGGATATTATCCTTGTTTAGAATACAATAACCTACGATTCCACACATCACAACAAATTCTTCTGGAGAATTATGCAAATCATCTCTATAAAAGGAAAAACATTCATTTACTTCACTTTCTGTAGCTTTTTTTGAAAATGAATGCAGAAGTTCTAAGTTTGCTCTTGGTCCTGGTAGTCCAGAATTCTTTAAGAGATTTTCAATCGTTTTCATCATACGCTTGTACCGCGATTGGAATTGATTGAATCACAACATTTCCGGCAGCAGGTAAACCAACTAAAACTGCACTGATAATTTCATCACGTGAAGCCCCTAACATTTTAGAGTGTTTTACATGAAAAGGTATGCCACTTTCTAAACGTAAAGCCGCCAGAACAGCAATATAAGATAGTTCATCTGTTTTATTATCCAGCTTGCTTACATTGCTTAATCTTTGTACTGTTTCCATCCAGATTTTTTGATGTTCAGGTATGTTCTTTGCAAAGCTCATAAATGCTTCACTTACTTTTGATTCATTTTTCATAATTTCTCCTTTTTATTGCTCGCCACTTTCGTACAACGGTTGGCGTTTGGCGTAGTGGCGGATTTTCAGCACTAAACTTCATTAAATATACTTAGTTTGAATTTAGCACTTAGTTTTCAAAAAGGCACTGACCCCGCCATTTCACAAAACCGCTGTTAATGGTAGTTTTAATCATTTTGCGGCATAATATATACTCCAGAATATGTACATTCCTGCCCTTTAATAAATCTACATTTCTGCTGATCTTCAAATTCTATCTCTATAACCATATTGCCATTCCAGTAACCATTGAAATTAAAATGAATAAAACAGTCGCCTATATTGTCAAAACCATGTTGAGTTCTATCCATCTTTATAATTCCTTTCCTATTTGCTTTGCAGATAGCCTCTCCATTTACAACTTCAAAATCCCAAGAGTAATTAAAGGTCTTGTCGTTGTTATAAGTCAAAATTAAACTTGAATTAACTCCATCACTTTCTGTATGTCGCTCATAAGTTCCATTATATAAGATTAATTCTGAATATATTTTATCATCTTCTAACTGTCGCTTTTTTAATTCATCTTCACTTTCTTTTAATTCATTATCAATTACAATTTTAGAAGTATCAGTTGCTATTTTTAAATCTTTTGTTGAGGTGTTTATTAACGAAGATTTATTATTTTCGTTCATTGTATTATTTTTACAACTAATTAAAAGGAATAATACAAACCCGTAGATTTTTATCAATTTCATAATTTTAACAACTGTTTTATAGCAAAGTTTATATTCATTTTCTTTCTTATAAAAAATTACCACTAACGTTTGAGCGTATCTGAAGTTCCGAGCGAAGCGAGGAATTTTGTCGGAGTGACAAAGGCACGAAGCCAGATACGCTCTGTTATCTGCCGTTGCAGTTACCATTCGCACAATACCGCCTTTTTATTGATTCTCAAAGTACTTGAATGCATCAATGATATCGAGATATACACCATCAAATCCTGCGTCGATAATCCTCTTTAGATAGGAATCGTCTCTCCCGTAGATAATGTTTTGCCAATCCTTATCCCAATAGCGAACTTTATAGTTTCCAGGCCAATCAGGATTTTCCTCTGCTAACCACGAAGGTGGTTTTGTTCCCCATTCTGTCCGCCAATAATATCGATATTTTTCCGCCTCACCAATACTCATGTAGGCAATTAGTAGGCGAGATCCCCCATTGGCTTTGGTTTTCAAAGATTCAACTTCTCCGGATGTTAAAATAGTGTTATTGTAGAATAAATCAATGATAACAATATCGTAGTTAGTCTCTCTAATGGCATTTAAAAAGGCTTCTTTATTAGAAAAAGAGCTTGGATTAATCAAGTACAGAAAATTCTTTGCTTCTCTTAACGAATTGACATTGAAATTATTGATATTGTAAGGATTCAACGGGTATGCTGGAATATTGTCTAATTCTCTGTGATCTGCTGCAAATGATATGTAACCTTTGACAGCACTCTGTGTATAGGAATAGTCGACATAAGAGTGAGTTGAGCAATAGTCAGTAACAAGTACTTTTACGCCGTTACTCTTAGCAATATCCATAAAGGCAATCATATGGTCTCTTTCAGATACAGGTGTTGGAACATTGTCTTCATAATATCCATAAAAAAGATCTTCCCTCCCAACACCGTCTATTGAATTTAGATATGCTGTGGCTGGCGTACCATTTTCTTGTCCATCCTCTGTTAGCAACTCGTGACCGTTTTGAGGGATAATGATAAAATTGGGAACCAATCCTTTCGCATAAACACTAATACCTTGAACGAAATTCCGCATTTCCTGTCGGTAATCTATGGGGATGTTTGACTCCCTATATTTCAAACATCCTGATAACAGAATTATTGTAATCACTATTATTATGATAATTACTGATGATTTTTTCATATTATTTTTTCCTCCAAAGGTATTTTTTCCAGCAATGGCAGATAACGGTTGAGGCTATATGCAGTAAGGGATTGCGGGCTGCTTTCCTGTCTGCCGACACCGAAGTTTGAGCGGGGCAGAATGCTTGAATTACCACTGAAACTCTTATTGAATATAGCCTTTGTTAGCGGCTGGGCTTTATTTTAATCATTTTAAATCGGTCTTGAGATAATTACTTCAAATTTCTTCTTCAATTTCAAAAAAGGTGTTTCAATAACCTGGTATGAAATTATTGAAACAATAACTGTGAAGGACAATGAATAAATAAAAGATGCTAAAGAATTTGATGGCAAAAACGTAATTTTTGCAATCATATAAGACGCAACTCCATTTCCCAAAAGATGATACACGTAAAGCCCATATGACCTTTTGCCTAAAAATACGAATAATTCTTTTGAAAAAATATTTTTCAAATAATTGCTTTTTAATACTGAAAACAACACCAATGAAGTGGATATTCCAACAAATGAATAACTTAGGATTAACCAATACGAGATATTATCCAGGTTTGGTAAGAAGCATAATAAAACAAAGAAAATTACACCAATTAGACCTACCAACAAAGGTTTAATTCTTTTTAACAAAATATCAAAGCCTCCAAAACCTATCGCTATGCCCAAAACAATTGATTCAAAGTGAGTAATTGGCAGAACCCAAATTGCAGGATGAGGAACTTTGTTTGCAATTAAAACAAATCTGATTACATTGAACAAAATGAAAACTGAGATTAAAGAAATTAGCTTTGTCTTAACGGATGAGCGAACTAATAATAGAATAATAATAGGAATAAAGATGTAAAACTGCTCTTCATACGTAATTGTCCATAAATGTGCTACGTATGGCATTGGATTATATCCATAAATAGCAGTCATAATATTATCGGAAAAAGTAAATAACCCAATAATTCGGATACCAATAATGTTCCCGATTGAACCTTTCATAAAAAGGTAAAGAGCCACAGAAAATCCTATAAATAAAAAGTATATCGGCCAAATACGGAATATTCTCCGCATATAGAATTTTTTGAAACTTATTGTTTTAGTTTTATTATACTCAGCGATTAGAAGTTTTGTAAATAAAAAGGCTGATAACGCAAAGAACAAATCGACACCTATCCAACCATTTGTATTTAAAATTGATAGATAGGGTATTTTTGCAAATAAACTGTGATGATGCACAAACACTAATAAAAATGCAAAAAATCTTAACCCGTCCAATTTTGGAAAATAAATTCTTTCGATGTTTTTGTCATTGTCTCTTTTGTTTAAAATTTCGTTCATGTACTTTCTCCGGTTTAAAATTATCAATTAAAAATTTATCTGTCTTGTGAGAGTGGATTTTTTTTAGCCTTGCCACTAACGGTTTGCGTGTAGCCGAAGTTGCCGTAGCGTACTCGCGAAGGCAATTTGGGAGAGCGAAGCGAACCAGCTACACGCTGTTAGCCGCAGTTAAATTAAGTTTTATTTAATTTTAACAACATTAATAAACAATTTTGCTCGTGCATCCTCAAATGTAAAATTTCCATTTTTATCTAATTTTGATAGTAAATCTTTTTTAGAAATAATAAATGTCGTAATTAAATCATCTTCCATAACATCCTTATCAATTAACTTAATTGTAAGCGGTTTCTCATCACTCAATTCTATTTCAAATTTAGTATTCCAAATTGGTTTATATGAATCTTGTACTTTACTTAACGTATAGGTTTTGTCTAATGCATATATATATCCATAACTATCAGGAGGGCTGCCATTATCCATTGGGACTAATATCTCAGCACTTTTCACAGTTAAATAGAATTTAGTTATTACATTGTTTTTTGAATCAAGTGTGTAATCTGTTTCAAATTGCTTTCTATAAGAGTCTGCTAGTAATTTAGCATTAGAGATAGATATTATTTTAGCTTGCTCTACACTAACCAATTGAATATTTATATTGAAATATTTACCCATATCAGAAATATCTCCTAAAAGAACTGCATTCGCACCTAAAAATTTACCTGCTTTGGTTATGTTTTCTTGAGAAAATAAGCTTGATGTGTTAGTTAATTCAAGTTCTTTAAGAATATATTCTAATTGTATTCTTTCTAAAAGGTCATATTTTTTTTCCTTAAACAATGAAGTTTTAATTTGATTACTAATATGATAACCTAATAATTTAAACTGCTTATCTTCATTGATAATTGGGAAAAAAACTATTTTCAAATAACCTTTTTGCTTATCATTTTCAATGATTTTATCAGCCAAGTATTCACTTAGAGATTCGATATTTGTAAAAACATCAAGATTATCAACTTTGACAGTTTTACTTGAACAACTTAAGGCTGAGAAAATTAAAAGAAAACAAATAACTTTAAGAGATTTCATAAAAATTACTCCTGTTTATATTTTTTTAATTGCGGCTAACGGTTTCAGCATAAAAGAATTTTTTGCGAAGCAAAAATTTGGGTGAGTGCCATAAGGCACGAACCTTTTATGCTGTGTTATACGCTGTTGGTCGCCATACTTCATATATCAATTCCCTGCAAATCTCTATCATTAATTACTACCCTAAAATTGTTTTCTTTGGCTTCTCTCTTGAGGTCTCGTAAATAATCAATTTGAGATTTTCTTAAATTATCCCTTGAAAATTTCATATCACTTGTAAGTTTTAATACAGGTATAGGGCTATATTCAAGATCGCCTATCTTTACTTCTTTCAGATTTGTAAATAAAATCATCTTTACTAATCCATCTTTTATATCTTCCAACGAGGGAATAAAACTTTGCTCGCTATGTTTGCCCTCTATCAGATAAATGGTATTCTTTTCAATATCAACTTCGTCGCATGTGAAAAAGTAATACCCACCAAGATAATTTTTAATTGTTAAAGTTGCCTTAACTCCTGATAATTTTTCTTTAGGTTGAACCGTTATAGATTCTCTATTTTGTGCTTTCTTTGCCAAATCTCTTGAAAGCATCATAAAATTCTCCATCCCTTTAAGAAGTTCATTAATTCTTTTTCTGGCGGTTTCTTGTGAATGCATTTCAACTCCAAGTACTTTTGAAATTCTTTCATAGGAATTTATTGCCTTTTCTCCTACATCTCCAACATTCTCAATTTGAGAAAGATTCCAATGCAAAGCATCTGATTGATATGCTAAAAGGTTATCTATTTCCCCTTTAAGATGTGTTATATCAAATATTTGGTTTGTTATTTTATGTTTATATTTTGAACTCCTCTCTGCATTGCTGTAATAGGAAATGATTGTATAAACACCTAATAAGCTCATTAAGGAGATTGTATCCCATTGTAAAAAATCTCTATCTCCTTCTTTCCCCTCATCTTTTACAATCGGAATTATGGTTGTTTTTTTACCTGGAAAACCTAAAGTATCGTAAACTCGAGCATAAGGGTACGACCTTGTTCTTTTGGGTGAAACCCACCAACTAAATGCAATTTGTTTATTTTGCCTTATGTTAAGTAAAAATGAACCATCTTTAGACAAAGCATATGCTAAATCCGATATGTCATAGGTTTTTAGCGTACGGCATAAAAAGGGGGTATATTTTATTCCAGTTATTTTAGCCGATACATCCATATTTAACACCCTCTCTTATTATCACTTCAAAAGTGTCTTCTTGATTATTAAGGTTTAGTTGTCCTTCAAACCCAAGTTTTTTCTTGATAATAGGAATAAGAGATTTTTTTATCTCTACTCCAATACTATTTCTTCCTAATGCTCTTGCTACTTTCATCGTTGTCCCACTGCCTACAAAAGGATCTAACACAGTTTCGCCAACATACGAGAATAACTTTATAATTCTATAAGGCAACTCTTCTGGAAAAGCAGCAATCTCTTTTTCCAATGGTGAACCAGGCAAGACATTAACCATTTCCCAAAGTGTCATATACCATTTATTATCAGAAAATTCTTTTATATCTATCTTTGATGCTTCTCTTATTTCTTTTGGAATAGAATGATAATTAAACTTACCTTTCTGAAAAATAATTATACTTTCTAAAAGGTTATCTGGATAAAAATACATCGGATAAGGGTTTTGTAAAAGAACTCCGCTTCGTCTACTTATTCTTAAATATCCATCAGGTTTTTTCCAGATAATACGGTCTCTATATCTAAAACCCGCATTCTGAAATATTTTAGTTGCATCCGCAACAATAGGAAATTTTTCGCTATTAACAAGCATATCATCAATGTTTAAAACTGCTATCCTGCCGTCTCTCAGTACTCTAAATACTTCTCTTGCTACTTTATTTAAGACACCTAAATATTGTTCATAATTTTTAAATAACCCTTTATAGTCAAACGGTGCATTGAAATAGGGTGGAGAAGTAACCATCAAATGTACACTTTCATCTTGGATTTCTTCCATGCTCATACAATTGCCGATTATTAACTTATGAGTTGTCATAATTTTTTCTCCTTATTTTGGCGACCAATTGCGTATAACTTGTTCATAAACGACAATGTCGCTTTTTGTCCAGTTTTGGAATGATAGACGACAGTGTCGTTTATCCATACTTTTAAGTTAACCATTTTTTCTCCTTTAAAATTTGGTCTAATGGGTTTTGTATAATCCTGAAATCTTTACTGCTTACATGGGTATAAATCTCGGTTGTTTTTGAACTTTTGTGACCCAGTAGTTCTTGAATATATCTTAGGTCTATTCCATTCTCTAAAAGATGTGTTGCGAATGAATGTCGAAGGCTATGAATAGTTACCTCTTTCTTTACTCCTGCCCGTTCACATGCCGTTTCAAATATTCTTTGACCGGTTCTTATTGTTATGTGCTTTTCTTTATCAGGTCCAGGAAATAACCATTTTGTTGGTTTGTATTCCTTCCAATATTCTCTTAAGGACTTCAAAGCAACATCTGATAGCAATGTGTATCTATCTTTTCTACCTTTAGCACCTTTAACAAAAACTAATTTTCTTTTACTATCAATATCTTCTGGCTTTAATTTTATTACTTCACCAACTCTTAAACCAGACGAATAAACAAGCATCAGGATTGCCTTATGTTTGATATTATCAACAGATGAAAGAATCTTTGCCACCTCTTCTTTGCTTAAAACAACAGGCAATTTTTTATCTTTTTTTGGCCTCTTGACCTCGTAGATAAATTTCTTTTGCAGCATTGTGCCGTAATAAAACTTTAAGGCATTGATTGCTTGATTGAGCGTGGAGGTCGCCGACTGTTTTTCTTCCAAGAGATAAACGAGGAAATTCTTAATGTCATCGTTAGTAATGTCAGATGGAGATTTACTCACGAAATTTAGAAAATTTTTGTTGTAATAAAGATAGGTTTTGACGGTTTTGTAACTATATCTTCTTGATACTAGTTCTCTTCTCAGGTCTTCAAAAGCAACCTTGCCCTCTCCCACAAGGGGTGAGGGAACATTTTTAGTCTGCAAGGCAGGGTCTATATAGATTTTTTCACCTTCAAAGACCTCCAAAATCTTCTCCAGTGTTCCATTAGAGTTTGGAAAACTCCAATATTTTTCTTCAGGATGCCATCTGTGCCCCCTTATAGTTTTTATCTTCTCCACAAATTGAGGATTATATGGGAAAGAAACGATTAAATTATTCTCTTTGTCTTTTAGGATTTTTATTTTTAATTCCATAATTTCATTATATCCCAAATTGAAAGATTCTTTTGGCATATTTAAA
>Ga0308407_1001796_pt1 | contig 10572 bp, 14 predicted proteins | sample HotsprSampleMSe2_FD_203476 | JGI IMG/M metagenome (GOLD analysis project Ga0308407, IMG submission 203476) | Hot spring phototrophic mat microbial communities from Mushroom Spring, Yellowstone National Park, Wyoming, United States - 20060911_MSe2 ...
AAAGTGTACAAAGCTGTGCGATGGAGCGCGGTGTTTCAGTGCTCTTCAGCGAGCCGAAAATTCCTCATGATATGAAGTGGGACGTAGTTGCGGTCTAGGATGGAGTGTTTCAGTGCTCTTCAGCGAGCCGAAAATTCCTCATGGTGTTGCAGGCGGCGGCGCTTGGTCGGGGCGACGGTGTTTCAGTGCTCTTCAGCGAGCCGAAAATTCCTCACCGTCTGATCATCGCAATTCAACTCGCGCCCAATTGTGTTTCAGTGCTCTTCAGCGAGCCGAAAATTCCTCAATGCGTGCTGGAGCGCGTCGCCCACAACGTGCGCGGGTTTCAGTGCTCTTCAGCGAGCCGAAAATTCCTCAATTCGATCTGAGCGACAACCTCAAGCGCGCTGCGGATTGTTTCAGTGCTCTTCAGCGAGCCGAAAATTCCTCAATATTTCGTTGTGGCGCTCGTCAGACGTTGGCAACTGGGTTTCAGTGCTCTTCAGCGAGCCGAAAATTCCTCAATTCCGCGCTCGGCGTCCAGCGGGCGCTCGCCCCGACGCGGTTTCAGTGCTCTTCAGCGAGCCGAAAATTCCTCAATGTATATGCGTAAAGAAGGTGCGCGGTTGCTTGAGAGTTTCAGTGCTCTTCAGCGAGCCGAAAATTCCTCAATTGAAGATGGTCGGAGAATGGCTTTTCGTGGTTTTCAGGTTTCAGTGCTCTTCAGCGAGCCGAAAATTCCTCAATAAGTTTGTAAATTTGCATCGTTCGCTCTGTCAAATACGAGTTTCAGTGCTCTTCAGCGAGCCGAAAATTCCTCAATCGCCGAACGCTCGCGGTTTGAGCAGTGGTTGCGGCAGTGTTTCAGTGCTCTTCAGCGAGCCGAAAATTCCTCAATTCGCAGCATCACAATACTACAGCGCGATCTGTACGGTTTCAGTGCTCTTCAGCGAGCCGAAAATTCCTCAATTCAAGCGGAACTGATCAAACAGTACCCGACGCTGCGTTTCAGTGCTCTTCAGCGAGCCGAAAATTCCTCAATCAGACCGACGCCGGGTTCGACTTCGCTCCTTACCGAGTTTCAGTGCTCTTCAGCGAGCCGAAAATTCCTCAATTCGGAAACGCTGTTGTATACGGTCAACGGACAGTCGCGTTTCAGTGCTCTTCAGCGAGCCGAAAATTCCTCAATCTGCAACGAAGCGCGCATCGACGCGGTGCAGAACGGTTTCAGTGCTCTTCAGCGAGCCGAAAATTCCTCAATATACACACTCGGCAATAATCCGACCAATCTCGCGTAAGGTTTCAGTGCTCTTCAGCGAGCCGAAAATTCCTCAATGAACAACAACACCGTCAGCCCGTTTGTTGAAATCGGTTTCAGTGCTCTTCAGCGAGCCGAAAATTCCTCAATGCGGTAGTCGCTGCCTTCTTCAATGACGATTTCGCGCGGTTTCAGTGCTCTTCAGCGAGCCGAAAATTCCTCAATTGCTCGCGTCCGAACCGGCGCGAGGTCGAAACAAGGTTTCAGTGCTCTTCAGCGAGCCGAAAATTCCTCAATTGATGGTCGGAATCTCGCGGTACTATCCCGTCGCGTCGTTTCAGTGCTCTTCAGCGAGCCGAAAATTCCTCAATGGAGCGGGAGAGCGCGACGGGAACGAGTCGCATTCGTTTCAGTGCTCTTCAGCGAGCCGAAAATTCCTCAATTTCGGTAGCAAGAATTGACCTTCAAATTACGATGTGTTTCAGTGCTCTTCAGCGAGCCGAAAATTCCTCAATTGTGGTGGTGAATATGTTAGATTTGAACTACAATGCGTTTCAGTGCTCTTCAGCGAGCCGAAAATTCCTCAATGATGTTACCGGCGCAAACACACGTGAAGATTGAGAAGCGTTTCAGTGCTCTTCAGCGAGCCGAAAATTCCTCAATGTGTTATCGCGCGGGTGCGGGTGGCGGGGACGCTGGTCAGTTTCAGTGCTCTTCAGCGAGCCGAAAATTCCTCAATCGTGACGGGCGCGAGCGTGTAGCGCGGCACGGCCGACGTTTCAGTGCTCTTCAGCGAGCCGAAAATTCCTCAATGATGCTGCTGCTGCTGGTGCTGCTGCTGGTGCTGCGTTTCAGTGCTCTTCAGCGAGCCGAAAATTCCTCAATGATTTAGCGCAGGTCTTAGGTTTAGTTGAATTGGAACGTTTCAGTGCTCTTCAGCGAGCCGAAAATTCCTCAATTGGGTCGCTCGGATCGAGTGCACTGAGCGTAACGTGTTTCAGTGCTCTTCAGCGAGCCGAAAATTCCTCAATGTAGAAGGGGGGATGCAATGAATGGCAAAGGTAAAGGTTTCAGTGCTCTTCAGCGAGCCGAAAATTCCTCAATAATGTGACATCTCCCACCTCCTACACCGACGGCGCGGTTTCAGTGCTCTTCAGCGAGCCGAAAATTCCTCAATGTGGAAATTGAGCGCTGGTTGGCAGGTCGGTAGACAGTTTCAGTGCTCTTCAGCGAGCCGAAAATTCCTCAATGGCGCTGGTGTGCGAAGCGCCGTCGCTGAAGGTTGTCAGTTTCAGTGCTCTTCAGCGAGCCGAAAATTCCTCAATCTCGCCGAAAGCCGCGCGGGTGCTGGAGGCGCTTGCCGGTTTCAGTGCTCTTCAGCGAGCCGAAAATTCCTCAATGGAAGAACTCCCGTCTGAGCGTACGGCGAAGCAACAAGTTTCAGTGCTCTTCAGCGAGCCGAAAATTCCTCAATGATTTTGCGACTTGACAACCCGGCGCGTGTGTGGTATAAGTTTCAGTGCTCTTCAGCGAGCCGAAAATTCCTCAATTGAAGTAACGAGACACAACCACATGCTCCCAGCCCGTTTCAGTGCTCTTCAGCGAGCCGAAAATTCCTCAATCGAGCTCAGGGATGTAACCGTGGAACTCGTGATCCGTGTTTCAGTGCTCTTCAGCGAGCCGAAAATTCCTCAATTGGTTGTTATCTATCTATCAATCGTGCACTGATCAGTTTCAGTGCTCTTCAGCGAGCCGAAAATTCCTCAATGCGTTTTCCCGAAGATCGAGTGGGATGTGGTTGTAGGTTTCAGTGCTCTTCAGCGAGCCGAAAATTCCTCAATGCAGCAGCACATCGACCCGCACCGCAAGAACCTAAGGTTTCAGTGCTCTTCAGCGAGCCGAAAATTCCTCAATCGTTGCAGACGCTGATGCTCGGCAACGAAGTCAACGTTTCAGTGCTCTTCAGCGAGCCGAAAATTCCTCAATTTCAGTCGGGGGTTCTCAACGATATGCTGCCAACCCGTTTCAGTGCTCTTCAGCGAGCCGAAAATTCCTCAATCAGGAGGAACCCGAAATGCAGACCTATCGCGTGTGGGAGTTTCAGTGCTCTTCAGCGAGCCGAAAATTCCTCAATGGAAGCGCTGGGCGTGCTGGACGCGGTGCGGTTGTTCATGTTTCAGTGCTCTTCAGCGAGCCGAAAATTCCTCAATAGCGCCGCGCCGTCCAGCGCCGCGCTGCGTTTGGCGTGTTTCAGTGCTCTTCAGCGAGCCGAAAATTCCTCAATGCTGCCGTGGGAGATTACGACGCGGCGTGGTTCGTGTTTCAGTGCTCTTCAGCGAGCCGAAAATTCCTCAATGCGCACCGACCTGCGTTTGACTTCCAGCGCCGCGACGTTTCAGTGCTCTTCAGCGAGCCGAAAATTCCTCAATCCCGAAGATCACCGCCAGCGCCGCCTGCACCTCTGAGTTTCAGTGCTCTTCAGCGAGCCGAAAATTCCTCAATCATCTTCATCCCGATCTTCGAGCGCGTGCCGCTGGTGTTTCAGTGCTCTTCAGCGAGCCGAAAATTCCTCAATGTGGGATGTGGTTGTAGCGGATCGCGTGATAACCCTGTTTCAGTGCTCTTCAGCGAGCCGAAAATTCCTCAATGCGCGGACGTTGCGGAACACCGCGCCGCCGTCGTCGGTTTCAGTGCTCTTCAGCGAGCCGAAAATTCCTCAATGAGGGCGACGTTCAAGAAGTGTGCAAGTTCTGTGCTGTTTCAGTGCTCTTCAGCGAGCCGAAAATTCCTCAATTCGCGGCGCAGAGATAGACGAGACGCGACTGCTGCGCGTTTCAGTGCTCTTCAGCGAGCCGAAAATTCCTCAATCGTATTCGATCTGTTGCGGCGTCGGTTCGATCACAAAGTTTCAGTGCTCTTCAGCGAGCCGAAAATTCCTCAATTGTGATTGACATACGCTCCTTTCTCCTCTTCTATCCGTTTCAGTGCTCTTCAGCGAGCCGAAAATTCCTCAATCTCACCCCGCGCGGCGACCAGCGAACGGCGAGACGCGGTTTCAGTGCTCTTCAGCGAGCCGAAAATTCCTCAATTGATCGGGTCTCATTTGCCCGAACCCGATTGGCATGTTTCAGTGCTCTTCAGCGAGCCGAAAATTCCTCAATGTATTCGATCTGTTGCGGCGTCGGTTCGATCACAAAGTTTCAGTGCTCTTCAGCGAGCCGAAAATTCCTCAATCAACACAGGAACCGGCAGATCGCAGATGCGCGCCGCCGTTTCAGTGCTCTTCAGCGAGCCGAAAATTCCTCAATCGCGGCGGTGGGCAGTGGATTGATCTCCTGCGCGTGCTGTTTCAGTGCTCTTCAGCGAGCCGAAAATTCCTCAATATTCCCACGATTACGGCGTGGTTCCCGCCCACAATGTTTCAGTGCTCTTCAGCGAGCCGAAAATTCCTCAATTTAAACCGTACCTACCGCTGTTCAACAGCCGTACTCGCGTTTCAGTGCTCTTCAGCGAGCCGAAAATTCCTCAATACGCCACCTCCATCCAATATAAGCCCGCGCGGGGCGTTTCAGTGCTCTTCAGCGAGCCGAAAATTCCTCAATCCTGATGTCGCGGGGTGTGGCAACCCGACTGAGCCGTTTCAGTGCTCTTCAGCGAGCCGAAAATTCCTCAATGTCCATAAAGAGAAACCGGAATCGTTGTAAATGAAGAGTTTCAGTGCTCTTCAGCGAGCCGAAAATTCCTCAATCTGGCATCTGTTGGACATGGGATTACGATCTCAACGTCTGTTTCAGTGCTCTTCAGCGAGCCGAAAATTCCTCAATTCCGAACACTGGTATGATTCTGGCATCTGTTGGACATGTTTCAGTGCTCTTCAGCGAGCCGAAAATTCCTCAATCTTCTCGCATCGCATCATAACGGCTTTCCACGTGCGTTTCAGTGCTCTTCAGCGAGCCGAAAATTCCTCAATGGTTCTTGCGGAAGAACCGGAGTATTGGGAAGTGTTCAGTTTCAGTGCTCTTCAGCGAGCCGAAAATTCCTCAATCCTATAAGGCAGTAAGGTGGAGTGCAGTAGGAGAACCGTTTCAGTGCTCTTCAGCGAGCCGAAAATTCCTCAATCGCTATCATGCAGGAATTGGACGCTGGCATGTAAAGTTTCAGTGCTCTTCAGCGAGCCGAAAATTCCTCAATTGCCGATTGAGAATCTATAATAAAACAGCAGAAAGGTTTCAGTGCTCTTCAGCGAGCCGAAAATTCCTCAATTAAGCGACGCACGCTTACATTCACGTCTTCCCCTCGAGTTTCAGTGCTCTTCAGCGAGCCGAAAATTCCTCAATTGTGGTAGTATATGAGCGTAATCGACACACACTGAGTTTCAGTGCTCTTCAGCGAGCCGAAAATTCCTCAATGAAATCGATTACGCTCATATCCTACCACACCCCGCGCGTTTCAGTGCTCTTCAGCGAGCCGAAAATTCCTCAATCTGGACGCCTACGCGCCGCTGGATTATCTGCTGCTGGAGTTTCAGTGCTCTTCAGCGAGCCGAAAATTCCTCAATTATAGTAGAGACGTAATCAATAATCACCCTACGAGAAGTTTCAGTGCTCTTCAGCGAGCCGAAAATTCCTCAATCGGTCTGGCGACTACACCAACGACCCGGTGCGTCCGGTTTCAGTGCTCTTCAGCGAGCCGAAAATTCCTCAATTGTGCCTCAACAGTAGCAAGATCATACGTTGCTACGGTTTCAGTGCTCTTCAGCGAGCCGAAAATTCCTCAATGTGTGTTCGGTGCGCTCCGGTCGGGCAAAACCTTGAGTTTCAGTGCTCTTCAGCGAGCCGAAAATTCCTCAATCGGTTTGGTCCTGCGTGGCATGGTCGCCGCGTACCGTTTCAGTGCTCTTCAGCGAGCCGAAAATTCCTCAATCCATCGCGCTATACTGACGGTATTGATGGTATTGAGTTTCAGTGCTCTTCAGCGAGCCGAAAATTCCTCAATTGCACCGGCGCGCAGGAACCCTGACACGCCTGTACGTTTCAGTGCTCTTCAGCGAGCCGAAAATTCCTCAATCGTCTGGATGCGTGGTACGGCATCTACGACACGCTCTAGTTTCAGTGCTCTTCAGCGAGCCGAAAATTCCTCAATCGGCTGGTGTTGGGTCGCCGATGGGCTCGGCGCGCGTGTTTCAGTGCTCTTCAGCGAGCCGAAAATTCCTCAATGCTCACCCAGATGTAGAGCGAGCCCGACGCAGACCCCGTTTCAGTGCTCTTCAGCGAGCCGAAAATTCCTCAATGGTCTCTGGTGCAGCGCTATCCCGATCTGGCGGGAAGTTTCAGTGCTCTTCAGCGAGCCGAAAATTCCTCAATGCATCCAGACGCAGCGCGAATCGGTAGCGCTCCACGGTTTCAGTGCTCTTCAGCGAGCCGAAAATTCCTCAATCGATGCCGGTCGAGTACTGTCTGTTCGTCCGCAGGTGTTTCAGTGCTCTTCAGCGAGCCGAAAATTCCTCAATGGATAGTGATCAAGCAATGGGGTAATGCGTACTTCGACGTTTCAGTGCTCTTCAGCGAGCCGAAAATTCCTCAATCAGGGTTCCTACGCGCCGCCTCCTGCCCCGGTCGCGTTTCAGTGCTCTTCAGCGAGCCGAAAATTCCTCAATTCACAAGCGTCTGTGCCGCGTCCTATTCGTTTGTTTTCTGTTTCAGTGCTCTTCAGCGAGCCGAAAATTCCTCAATTTGTCCGCGCCCGCAATCTTCAGATGCGGGTGAATACGACGTTTCAGTGCTCTTCAGCGAGCCGAAAATTCCTCAATTGAAGACGCGCGGGAAGACGACCGCCAACCGGCGCATGTTTCAGTGCTCTTCAGCGAGCCGAAAATTCCTCAATTCAACAGCGCGTCGGTTTCGACAAACGCCGGACTACGTTTCAGTGCTCTTCAGCGAGCCGAAAATTCCTCAACGGGCGGCGCGGCTGAAGGGTGAGGATTGACGCAGAAGTTTCAGTGCTCTTCAGCGAGCCGAAAATTCCTCAATCAACGTCGATAATATCCGTCGCCAACACAATCAACAAGTTTCAGTGCTCTTCAGCGAGCCGAAAATTCCTCAACGGTGGGGACGGTCGAATACGGCATCAGAAAGCGCGGTTTCAGTGCTCTTCAGCGAGCCGAAAATTCCTCAACGAGGGGATGATCCCTCCCGCGACCGCGAGGGCGCGTTTCAGTGCTCTTCAGCGAGCCGAAAATTCCTCAATAGGACTGGGTAGAGCGCTGTGTGTTCTACCGCACCGGTTTCAGTGCTCTTCAGCGAGCCGAAAATTCCTCAACGTCGCTGGACGGAGTGAACGGAGCGGTGGCGGTGTTCGTTTCAGTGCTCTTCAGCGAGCCGAAAATTCCTCAATGTGGTGTGCGGGGTGATGGGTTTCCGAGTGCGGGGAGTTTCAGTGCTCTTCAGCGAGCCGAAAATTCCTCAATTCCGCAGCAATGAGGCGGCAGTGATCGGCGTCGACGTTTCAGTGCTCTTCAGCGAGCCGAAAATTCCTCAATGCGCTGGGAGTGCGCGACCCGAAGGCGCTGGTGTACCGCGTTTCAGTGCTCTTCAGCGAGCCGAAAATTCCTCAATTATCGGCGCGCCGAATATTGAGGAACTTCAGCGCGCCGTTTCAGTGCTCTTCAGCGAGCCGAAAATTCCTCAATTCGTGAACGTATCCCCACCGCAGACAGACCGCCGCGGTTTCAGTGCTCTTCAGCGAGCCGAAAATTCCTCAATCCGTTCCGCGCGCAGCGCCGCGAGGTGCTGCGCCACGGTTTCAGTGCTCTTCAGCGAGCCGAAAATTCCTCAATTACCAAGCCCGGCGGCTGGCTGACGCGCAACGGGGTTTCAGTGCTCTTCAGCGAGCCGAAAATTCCTCAATCCGAACCGAAAACGGCGCGCGGGTGGATCGGGAGTGTTTCAGTGCTCTTCAGCGAGCCGAAAATTCCTCAAGCACAAACCAATACTGCTCTGCTGCGGTTTCGAGATGTTTCAGTGCTCTTCAGCGAGCCGAAAATTCCTCAACGACGGCGACGAGCGCGGGCGCGTCACGCTGCCGCCGTTTCAGTGCTCTTCAGCGAGCCGAAAATTCCTCAACAAACCGCGTCTACGGGCAGTATCGCGGCTACTGGAGTTTCAGTGCTCTTCAGCGAGCCGAAAATTCCTCAACGCAGACGGCGCGTAGCGCGGCAGCACTTGCCGCAAGGTTTCAGTGCTCTTCAGCGAGCCGAAAATTCCTCAGCAGCGTCCGCGATGCCAGACGCAACGACGCGCCGCGGTTTCAGTGCTCTTCAGCGAGCCGAAAATTCCTCATTTGAACACCGCGATGTAGCGGCTCGTAATCATCCCGTTTCAGTGCTCTTCAGCGAGCCGAAAATTCCTCATTACCAAGCCCGGCGGCTGGCTGACGCGCAACGGGGTTTCAGTGCTCTTCAGCGAGCCGAAAATTCCTCAAGAGTGCGCGCTCCCAGTCCTCAAGTTCTTGATGCGTTTCAGTGCTCTTCAGCGAGCCGAAAATTCCTCATGGCTTCCCTTCCTTGGGAGATCACCACCAGGCGCGTTTCAGTGCTCTTCAGCGAGCCGAAAATTCCTCACGTCGCGTCTTCGAGTACGTCGCCGCGCTTTCCGAGGCGTTTCAGTGCTCTTCAGCGAGCCGAAAATTCCTCAACATTCGCAATCACACTATAAGGAGGTCAACAATGAAGAGTTTCAGTGCTCTTCAGCGAGCCGAAAATTCCTCACGGATCGTCGAGTTGGATACTCGCATCACCGCCGGGAGTTTCAGTGCTCTTCAGCGAGCCGAAAATTCCTCACAGTATCACGCCGTCGGCGACGTGAATGCCGGGGTAGTTTCAGTGCTCTTCAGCGAGCCGAAAATTCCTCACAACCAACGAAACGCGCCGGTCTGGTCAACACCCAGGTAGTTTCAGTGCTCTTCAGCGAGCCGAAAATTCCTCAACGCCGCCGACCAAATACGAGATCGTCAACGACCTCGAGTAGTTTCAGTGCTCTTCAGCGAGCCGAAAATTCCTCAGCGGCGGTCGGGGAAACGTATGTCGATCCCGACGCAGTAGTTTCAGTGCTCTTCAGCGAGCCGAAAATTCCTCACGTTTTCATTCCGATCTTCGAGCGCGTGCCGTTGGTGTAGTTTCAGTGCTCTTCAGCGAGCCGAAAATTCCTCAACGCGCCGTTGCGGAACAGACCCGCGACGCGCGGTTCGGTTTCAGTGCTCTTCAGCGAGCCGAAAATTCCTCCGTTCCAGTGGCGGTTGATAAACTCGCCGAACAGCGATCGGTTTCAGTGCTCTTCAGCGAGCCGAAAATTCCTCACTCCTTTCGCTTCCAACGCGGCTCTGATTTCCTAGAAGTTTCAGTGCTCTTCAGCGAGCCGAAAATTCCTCACTACGACACCGACGGCGCGGATGTCTGGCTTCGCGGTTTCAGTGCTCTTCAGCGAGCCGAAAATTCCTCATTTTCGATGCGCTTCGAGCCGGAGTCTCGCATTCGGGTTTCAGTGCTCTTCAGCGAGCCGAAAATTCCTCAACGGAACAATCGAGCGCAGCAACGAAGCAGCGGTGATGTTTCAGTGCTCTTCAGCGAGCCGAAAATTCCTCAACTCTGAGCGATTGCTTTAGCCTCAACCTCACTTAGCGTTTCAGTGCTCTTCAGCGAGCCGAAAATTCCTCTCGGAAACGCCGTTCTTCTGTATCGTGCCATTTATAAGTTTCAGTGCTCTTCAGCGAGCCGAAAATTCCTCACTGGCAGCGGAACGGGTGCGGCGCGGTGATTGCGGGTTTCAGTGCTCTTCAGCGAGCCGAAAATTCCTCAACGGAGCGCTTGAGGAAGACGCTGCGAAAGATGAGAAGTTTCAGTGCTCTTCAGCGAGCCGAAAATTCCTCAACTCACATACGCCCACCGCGCTGCTAGAACCGGATCGTGTTTCAGTGCTCTTCAGCGAGCCGAAAATTCCTCAGTCCAACTCTTGGCGCGCCGCGCGTTCGGTCATTGGTTTCAGTGCTCTTCAGCGAGCCGAAAATTCCTCATCGTTCCTTTCTTGGTTCACTAATCGCGCTTGATGAAGTTTCAGTGCTCTTCAGCGAGCCGAAAATTCCTCAAAAACCCAGACTTTTCGTACACCAGATCGCGGCGCGTTTCAGTGCTCTTCAGCGAGCCGAAAATTCCTCAACCGACCCTCGCACCTGCGTCCATCCATATTTCCGACCGCGATGATCACGCTTCGTCATTCCTGAGCCTTCCTGGTGCGTCGCCATGACACCCGTATACTAGCATGAACGCGCGCGTTTCGCAACCC
>Ga0308407_1001799_pt1 | contig 10562 bp, 9 predicted proteins | sample HotsprSampleMSe2_FD_203476 | JGI IMG/M metagenome (GOLD analysis project Ga0308407, IMG submission 203476) | Hot spring phototrophic mat microbial communities from Mushroom Spring, Yellowstone National Park, Wyoming, United States - 20060911_MSe2 ...
TTTGTGCTTTGCTCTTTGGCTTTGCAGTAAATCTAATCTTACTCAAATCCTCAATAGCAATACCCTTGTTTTCTGCTTTGGCTTTGGCTACTATTTGTTTGCTGATGGTATGGTTAGAAATAGTAACGAATCTTCGTTCTCTCCCACTAAGCCGTTTCAGAAGTTTTTTTGCTCCCTTAGTGCCTTTGGATTGAACCGAAGCTCTTACTTTAGAATATTTTTTGCGAATCTCTTTAAGTTTATCAGAATTAAATTTTGTGCCATCAGACAAAGTGCATATATCTGTTTGTCCGAAATCACAACCGATAAAACTTTCAATATCTTTTACTTCTTCTTCTGGAACTTCAACGGTTTGGAAAATGTAAAACTTGTCTTTCTTAAATATCAAATCCGCTTCACCTTTGATGTAAGGAATATACTTTGGGTTATGGCAAACAAATTTTATTCCCTTCAATCTGCCATCAACCGACCACAAAGAAATGCCATCTTTTGTATAAGAAAGTATGCGGGCATCATAAGTAATTGCACCAAGAGGGCGAAATTCTCTTTTTACTTTCTTGTCAAGTTTATAGGCGTCCACAACCTTAGAAATACAACGGACAACCATTTGAGCCGAAAGATTAAAACTATTTTTTACTCTGTGATAACATTCATTGTGCAACTTAAACTGATTAAAAATTTTTTTGCTCCAAGCAATATCAGAAATTTCATTGCAAGCGGTATTCGCCTCTATCAAAGTATTTTTGAGAGAAGTAAATTGCTCCTGTGTTGGCAAAAGTTTTATCTTCAAAACCAATTTCATAATACAAAGATACAATAATTTCATATATTTGACAAATCATTTACTAAAATTTTGTATATTTGACAAACTACTTACTAACTAAATTGGAACGGCAATTCCTCTCACTTGCTAGAGGCAAGTGGGTTTCCTTGCCGAAAGTTTTATGAAATTTAGCCTCTGAAAAGAGGCTTTTTTATTTGAGTAAATAATGCTTACTTTGCTATAAATTTTGAAATATAATGAGCAACTATTTAGACCAATTAGAAGACGAAGCTATTTATATTTTACGAGAAACCGCCGCTCAATTTGAACGCCCCGCTCTGCTCTTTTCAGGTGGAAAAGACTCCATTACGCTCATACATTTAGCTCTCAAAGCCTTCCGCCCTGCCAAATTCCCTTTTCCTTTGGTGCATATCGATACTGGTCATAACTTTCCCGAAACCCTTGCGTTTAGAGATAAATTAGTCGCCGAAATTGATGAAAAATTGATTGTGGCTTATGTAGAAGACAGCATCAGAAAATATAACCTCAAAGAAACACAAGGACGTTTCCCCTCCCGAAACGCCCTGCAAAGTTATACTCTCCTTGACACCATTCAAAACTACGAATTCGATGCCTGCATAGGCGGTGCAAGACGCGACGAAGAAAAAGCAAGAGCCAAAGAACGGATTTTTTCCGTACGCGACGAGTTCGGACAATGGGAGCCAAAACTCCAACGCCCCGAACTCTGGAATATTCTCAATGGCAAGATTCATAAAGGACAAAACGTAAGAGTTTTCCCGATTAGCAACTGGACTGAATTGGACGTTTGGAATTACATCAAAAAACACAATATTGAACTTCCAATGCTCTATTTCGCTCACGAAAGAGAATGTATTGTGCATCAGGATAAATTTGTTGCCGTTTCCGATTTTATACAGCCCCTGCCTAATGAGGTGGTAGTGAAAACAAAGGTTCGTTACCGAACCGTAGGCGATATGACTTGCACGGCAGCAATACCTTCTACAGCTTCAAACGTTGATGAAGTTATCAATGAAATTATTGAAACCAGCATCAGCGAAAGAGGACAAACCCGCCTCGACGACCAAATCTCCGAAGCGGCAATGGAAGATAGAAAAAAGCAAGGATATTTTTGAGTAGATATGCACGGCAGTGCGTAAGTGATTAGACACAAGAGACAAGAGGCAAGAGACAAGACAAAAAATTGTCTATCAGTATTTTGCCTCAGTAAAAGTGTCCTTTTAATTTTGTGGAACTACTTATCTGCAAAAAACAAATAAAATTTTATGAACACCCTCAAATTCATCACCGCAGGCAACGTAGATGATGGCAAAAGTACGCTGATTGGGCGTTTATTATACGATTCAAATAGTATTCATACAGACCAGCTCGGCGTTTTGCAAAAACAAAGTAAAAATGTCAAAAATGGTGAAATAGACTTATCGCTCATCACAGACGGACTGCGAGCCGAAAGAGAACAAGGCATTACCATTGATGTTGCCTACAAATATTTTTCTACACATAAAAGAAAATTCATCATTGCCGATGCCCCCGGACACGAACAATACACTCGCAATATGATTACGGGAGCATCAAACTCCGATGTAATCATACTGCTCGTAGATGCTCGCAAAGGTATTACCGAGCAAACCAAACGCCACGCCAGCATCGGTTCGCTGATGGGTATTAAGAAAGCCGTAGTAGCTATCAATAAAATGGATTTGGTGAATTTTTCGGAAAATATTTTTGAAAAAATCAAACAAGATTTTGAAGAAAAGAAAAAACAACTCCATTACGACGAAATTATTTACATTCCTATTAGTGCTTTGCGGGGTGATAATGTTGTTGTAAAATCAGAAAATATGCCTTGGTACGAAGGAAAAGCCCTTTTGCCTTGCTTAGAAGAGATTGAAATTAGCAGTAATGCAAAAAATCAGGCAAGGTTTCAGGTGCAGTTGGTCATTCGCCCCAAAGATGATGCTTACCACAATTACAGAGGCTATGCAGGTTGGGTGCTGAGTGGCTCTTACCAACTCGGCGACAGTGTAAAAATATTGCCCGCAGGCATCGAAACCACCATTAGCAAAATAGAACGACACCAAAAAGAAGTAACCCAAGCCCAAGCAGGGGAGAATGTAATTCTGTATTTTTCCGATAATATTGACATCAGCCGCGGCGATACAATCGTAAAAACCAACCAAATGCCCCGAGAAGCTAATCAGTTTTGTGTTTGGCTCTGTTGGCTTGATAACACCCCGCTTAATTTGGCAAAAACATACATCTTACAACACCGTTTTAAGAGTGTAAGAGTAAAAATACAAAACATCGAGCAAAAATGGGACATCAAAGAATGGCAATTTCGCCCCGCCGACGAAGTCCGCCTCAACGACATTACGCAAGTAACTATCCGAAGCAATCAGACTTTATTTTTTGATGCTTTTACAGAAATTCCTCAAAATGGCTGTGCCATTCTGATTGATGAAACTACCTACAATACCGTAGGGGCTTGTATGTTTTTGTAGAAAATCAAGATGCAAAGTACAGGCATAGAAATAGCGAATAATTTTTTGGTAATTGGTGGCACAAAAGCCAGTGCCGAGATAATTGCTTTGCTTTTAGAAAACAATCCAAATTTGCATTGTACGATTATCTCCCCCGAAATTTCTCCCGAATGGGAAGCATTGTTGCAAAAAAATTCATTTATTTGGAAAAAAAGGTATTTCAGAAAAGCAGACTTAGAGACCAACTCTATTGTGATTTGGGATAAAGTTTTTCAGAAAAGCAAAAACGAAAATGCTCGCAAATATCGCAAATTAGCTTTTCAGCTTTCAGCTTTATTTTTAGCTATATTTTTTGGCTACGGATTTTCCACAATCGTTTCTGTTCAGGAATTTCAAGACTTACTTAACAAAATTCCCGCAGAATTTTATGGAATGTTGCTTGTGGGTTTTTTTGCTCAGTTAGTAGATGGGGCAGTTGGTGTAGGTTACGGCGTTGTTTGTACAGCAAGTATGATGCTTTTGGGTATCAAATCAACGGCTATCAGTGGGAGCATACACACAGCCGAGATGTTTTCGAGTGGCATCACGGGCTATTCGCATTATCGTTTTGGCAATGTAAATAAACGATTGTTCTGGTGGTTGGCAGGTTTTGGTGTTTTGGGAGCGATTTGTGGGGCTTTTCTTCTAATTTTTTTGGGAAATCGTTTTGAAAACATTACGTACAGTATTTTGGCTGTGTATAGTATGTTTATGGCGGCTCGGCTCGTAACGATTGCTCTGCGGAAACGAATAGTTAAGAAAAAAATCAAGAAAGTAGGCGTTTTAGCATTTGTAGGAGGTTTTTTAGATGCTTTCAGCGGGGGTGGCTGGGGTCCGATTGTTACTTCTACGCTACTTTCAAGTGGTCGTAGGTCTAAATTTGTAGTAGGAACGGTGAGTTTATCGGAGTTTTTTGTTACGCTTTCGGCTTCGGTAGTATTTTTTTCGGTTTTAGGCGTAAGTCATTGGCATATTATTTTGGGCTTGATATTAGGCGGGGCTGTAGCCGCTCCTTTGGCGGTACGCTTGGCGGGCAAATTGCCTCAAAGAGTATCTTTGTTGCTCGTTGCTGGATTGGTAACGATTTTTAGCATCAAAATTTTATTGAAAACAATCACATAAAAAACCTGACTGCAAAGGCGGTCAGGCTTTTTGGATTATTAGGGTTTACCTTGTTTTTTCTTTTCTTCCTCTAAGGCTTTCTTCTCGTCAAATTTGTCGTCCTTATGTTGTTTATTGGGGTCGTATTGGTCTTTAATTTCTACATCACTAGCATCAATCTCCAAGACTTCAAATTCCACCCTTCTGTTTTTGGCTCTGCCTTCTTTGGTGTTGTTGGTAGCAATAGGTTTGCTTTCGCCAAAACCTTTCCAAACCATTCGTTCCATCGGAATACTTGATAAGAAAAGAGAAGAGACTTTTGCTCGCTAAACCCACACAAAATTGAAAAAAAATATTTTTTTATTCTTATTTTCTTTAGACGAACAAAAGATTTTTCTCGGTGAAATAGTCTTTCTTCTCGGTAATTTTTTTTTAGGTTTGCTTTAACTTTCGAACTCTTTTTGCTCTTTTGCTATCAAGAAGAATAATTCGCTTATGAATTTAGAAAATCAAGTTGTCGTACTGACAGGAGCTGCCTCTGGTATCGGAAAGGCTCTTTTAGATATTCTATCTTCCCAGAAACTGAAAATTGCTGCCATAGATTTACAATTTCCCGACAATTTTCTAAAAAATCCACAAGCCGAAATCGTATTGATTGCTTGCGATTTGAGCAAAAAAAACGCTATTGACGAGCTTTTTGAGAAAGTTTTGAACCTTTGGGGGCAAATTGATGTGTTTATAGCCAATGCAGGGTTTGCTTATTACGAAAAATTAGAAACCGCCAACTGGCAACACATTGAAAAAATTTATCAGGTGAATACCTTTGCTCCGATTTATAGCTTATTGAAAATGAAAGAATTGAATAAAGACAAAGATTTTTACGTTTGTATCACAGCTTCGGCAATGGCTACGGTGGGTTTGGCAGGTTACGCTTTGTACGGCTCAACCAAATCGGCTCTTGACCGCTTCGCCGATGCCTACTGGCAAGAACAAACAGGCAAAAATCATCTCGGTTTGGTGTATCCTGTGGCTACCCGAACCAATTTCTTTGGCTCGGCAGGCAATCAAGCCCCTGTATATTTCCCGAGCCAAACCCCTCAACAAGTTGCCCGTAGCATCTACAAAGGTATCTTAAAACGCAAGAAAAAAATTTATCCTTCAAGGCTATTCAGAATGGCTTATTTCTTAGGTTTTTTGCAAGAAGTCCTAAATAAACCTTATCAGATATACGCAAAACGTTTTTTTCAGAAAATATTTTTGGATAAAAAAAACACTGACAAAGTCTGAAACCTTGTCAGTGTTCATAAAAAAGCCCAACGCACCGCTCAACCACCTACCCTTGCTGTATATCTCAACCCTGGGGGAGTTCAGCAGGAGCTGGTCGTGGGCAGGTACAAAAGTACAATAAAAAAAATTTTTAACAAAATTTTTACAAAAAATTTTTATCTAAAACTTGTACGCAACTGAGAACTCACCAAAAAAGATGTAGAAAGTTGAAATTTTTTTTTAATTTTGTCCGAAATCGTTATTTGCAATGGAAGAAGCTATCAAACCAATTACAGAAGAAAACACCGAATTTAATGATACCTCTCTGCCAAATCCAAACGGCTCTCAAAAAGGTTTGCAAGAAACTATTACCACAAAACAAGAAGACCTGAACTCCCAACCTACCAAAAAAATATTAGACCTTTTTGAAGAAGCCTTAGAGAAAAACGAAACTTACCAATCAGGATTTTGGAATGGATATTTTGAGCTTTCAAAAGATAGCTTTGAAGCCTACTTGTCCCAAAAAACAATTCTCAATAACATCAGAGAAGAACTTGCCCTGCAAGAAAAAAATCTACAAGAAATAACCTTTCAGATAGAAGCCAATAAAAATCAATACAATCATCTATTTTCTGAACTCACACAAATCAACTATCAGTTAGATTACCAAGTAAATCTGAAAAAACGCAGAGAAAATGATTTAGCCGAAACCGATAGGGAAATTGAGCGTTACAAGCAAGAAAGAGAAGATTTACGTAACAAAAATTCTTTTTTGGGCGGGCTGTTGTTTTTGGTGGCGGCTGTGGTGTTTATTCTTGGCGATTTGATTATCTCTCACGAAATCGTAGCTTATGCCCTCAATATCAAAAACACCGTAGAGGCTTGGAGTTTTGCAGTTGGCTTGGCAATGGTTTCGGTACTGCTCAAACCTGCCTACGACCGCCTCATAGAATACCCTTACTCGCAAGATAAAACCTTACGCTCAAAAAGAGTATATCTGATTTTCAAGATTTTAGTGGTTGTTTTTACAATTCTCACTTTGGGAATTTTGGGTTATTTCAGATACGAAGCCTATCGAGCCGACCAGCTCAAAAACAACATCAACTCCAATATCATTGCCTTGCAAGAAGAAGAAAGCCCAGAAAGTTTAAAAATTATTGAAAGCCTGACCAAAAAATCGGAAACTTTGAGCCAAAACTTAGTCAACTCCGACTCAGGAATGTGGGCTTTTGTGCTTTCGGGAGTGATGTTTGCCATTGCAGGAGCTATTTGCTTGGGCATTGCTTTCCCTATTTTGGTCGCTTACGTAAGAATTTGGTTTCAAATTCCACGAAAAATAAAAAAATTAGAAAAAAGCTATCAAGCACAAATAAAAGCTATTGAAGAAATAGAAATGCTCATCAGCCAAAAATCGGCAAAATTAGAAGCCCAAAAAAATCTAATCCATCACTTAGGAAATTTTGATGCTCTTACCGAGAAAAAAATACAACTTGAAAAACGTATCTTGGAACTCAAACAAAAAGCCCATAAAACCGAAACAGAAATACAAATCACCGAGCTTACTATGGGCTACGAAAAAGGTAAAAAAGCCTTCGAACTAGAATTAGAAGAGAAGAAAAAGGAAAAAAGCGAAAAGAGAAAAGAAATAATAAACAGCGAACAATCAACAAAAAACAAGGGACAAGAAATTACAAGCATCGAGCAAAAGCAAAAAATTGAGCAAGAACAAAACACAGAAATAATCACAGAACAACCACAAAACGATACCGAATTGGCAAAATCCAAAATTAGTAGTAAAGTGCTAAATAAAATCAAGAAAAAGTAATTTTAGCTAAATCCACGCTTTCACCACCAAAACCTTAGTTTTACCAAAGATGAAGTATTTTTTTCTTTTTTCTCTATTTCTCGTAGCCTGCACGCAAGAGAAAGAAAAGCCCAAAATAATTGAAAAAAAGCCTAATATCTATTCACTCATTTTTATTGATAAAACTGTGAGTGTAAGCCTGAAAGACACCTTCACCCGCAAAAAATACGAAAAAGCCTTAGAAGACATCATCAATCAGAACGTAAGGCAGAAAGATGATAAAATTGAAGTTTTTTTCATTCACGAAAACACCTCGCAGGCAAAAGTTTTTACCCAAACAGCCAAAACAGAAATGAAAGACACAACAGGGCTTAATTCAACCGATATTCAAATGATAAAAAACGCCTATCAAGTTTCTCTCAGAAAAGAAAAAAACAAAATGATAAACAAATGCAAAGAAGCACTTTTAGACCCGAATACCTCTTCAACCAAACAATACACCGATATTTGGGCTGTTCTGCCTATTATTGACAAAAGAAATGCTAAGAAAAAAGAAAACACCAAGCTAAAAGTATATCTGCTTAGCGATATGGTAGAAAGTATGCCCGGACCTGAAAGACGCGATTTCTACAAACGTCCTCCTTTTTCCAAACAAGAAGCTCAAATCTGGGCTGAAAAAGATGCTAAAAGGTTTGCAGATATAGAACTAGAAGATATTGAAATTTACTATGTCCTCCCCTTTTCTCCACTAAGTACCACCAACCAAAACAATCCCGATGTACTTTCGTATTGGGAAATTTTACTTAGCAAATTGGGTTTGGAAGAACTCAAAGAGTTTGGAGAGTAAAAAATTAAAATCGTAAGGTCAAAAGATAACCCACAGTTTAAACTGTGAGCTATCTTTACTCAATGCTCTGTACTCATTACTCGCTACTCACTACTCATTACTCACTATGGGTGTTCTTTTCGCTATTTTCAGGCATCTCGGACATTTTAGGCAATTGCTCTATAAGTTTTTTGAGTGCTTCGGCGGGTTTTTCTTCTTTCATAAAAGTTTCTCCTATCAAAAAACCTTCATACCCTAATTCTTTCAAACGAATAATATCGGCGGCTTCGTGCAAACCACTTTCAGTAATTTTCAAAAATTCATTGGGTATTTTTTCGGCTAAACGAACCGAATTTTCTATGCTCACCTGAAAATTTTTGAGATTGCGGTTATTCACGCCAATTATATCTACGTTGGGCTGTAGGGCTTTTGTCAGTTCGTCTTCATTATGAATTTCGCAAATTACTTCCATTCCGAGTTCTTTAGCAAAAAGGGCAAATTCGGCAATTTGTGAAGCTGAAAGAATTGCCGCTATCAACAAAACAACATCAGCTCCAACGGCTTTCGCTTCGGTAATCTGATAGGTTGTAAGAATAAAATCTTTACGAAGCACAGGAATTTCTAAATCCTGACGAGCAATTTCAATATCTTGCGGACTGCCACCAAAAAATTTTTTATCGGTAAGGATAGACACGCCACTTGCTCCTGCCTGTGCGTAACCTCGTGTAGTTTCTACTACACCTGCTTTGTTATTGATGATACCTTTCGAGGGCGACTGCCTCTTGAACTCGGCTATAATTTGTGAAGCTCCTGCTTTGCGTAGGGCTTCTTTCAACGAAAAACATTTGCGAACGTACAAAGGCGAATTTTCTAATTTACTTTCGGGGTGATGCACCATTTTTATAGAAACTTCGGTGCGTTTGAACGTAACGATTTGCTGTAAAATATCCATCATTTGTGGGCTGATTTAGAAGGCGAGTAATTTATTTTTTCAGAAATTGTTCGGTACGATTATCAAAAGACACATAATACACCCCTCTTTGCAAGTTGCTTACATCTACTTCTTTTCCTTTTCCTTTTTTGATGAGTTTTTTCTGATTATTTAGTATTTCGTAGTCTACGTTAGCTGTAAAATAAATCTTGTTGCTTACATTACGAGGATAAAATTTTACCATTCCTTGTACCGAATTGAACGAAACCGTCTGCGAATAAATAATCTGCCCTGATTTTTCTTGGTGCTTGATACGATACGTATTCTGCCCTACTGAGTGGCTAACAGGCACGCTGTAAGAATTTGTTTTTTGTTGTGTTTGTACCGTGAGAACTTTCAGATTTGTCCAGTTGTTATTTACGAGTTGCTCAACGTAATACACACTATTGTTGGTTTCACCCTCTACGGTCCAGTTAATATTTTTATCATCTACATTTACGCTAATAAATTTGAAATTTGTTCTAACATCAATTACATATTTATTGATAACTTTGGGCTTGCAACCGTTGCTATGTACAATCCTAATCTCAACAGGCGTATTGATAGGATATTTTGACAAATTGATTTCGTAAGAGCTGGCACGTGGGTTATCAAGCACTTTTGTACCATTTACAAAAACTGCTTGCGTACAATAGCCACTTTGGTCTGTTTTGAGAGGATTTTGCACGTAGATATTTTTTCCCTGATACACGCCTGTTAATTTTATTTCTTCGGCAAAAGAAACCAAATGCAACAATAAGAAAAGACATAACAGGCTTATGGGTGATTGTAATTTCATATTATAGCGGGTTGTTCGCTTTTAAATTTGCTTAGTAAATTTATGACAAATTTGTAAATTTTTTAAAAAACCGCAAACAAGATATGTAATTTTTTTGTAAATTTAAAATATTTTCTTAACAAAGCCATAATCTTTTGTAGCCAAATTTTATCTATGATAGAAAAAAATAAATTCATCTCTACGCAAAAAAAAACTGAAAAAGCAATATTAGTGGCTGTACATACTCCTCAACAGAGCCACGAGCAAACACAAGAATATTTAGCCGAATTGAGTTTTTTGGCTGAAACGGCTCACTTGGAAGTCGTAAAATCTTTTGTACAAAACTTAGACCAAATTCACCCCAAAACCTTTATCGGAAAAGGTAAAGTTTTAGAAATTGCTGATTTTGTAAAAAATAATAACATCGAGAATGTAATTTTTGATGATGATTTAACTCCCTCGCAAGTCAAAAATTTGGAAGAAGCACTCAAATGTA
>Ga0308407_1001820_pt1 | contig 10464 bp, 6 predicted proteins | sample HotsprSampleMSe2_FD_203476 | JGI IMG/M metagenome (GOLD analysis project Ga0308407, IMG submission 203476) | Hot spring phototrophic mat microbial communities from Mushroom Spring, Yellowstone National Park, Wyoming, United States - 20060911_MSe2 ...
CTGACGGTCAACCTTCTGGCTGAAATCCCGCCGGCGGAAAGCTATCAGGAACGCCATCAGATCGATGGCAAACAGGTGCTCATCGGCGTCAAGCGCTAGAGCGATTGGGGTGGGGAGGCTGGGGGAAAAGAAAGATCCATCCAGTGGGGCAGGACGCACATCGTTGGATTTATCCTGTGTATTCAGCGGCACCGGATAAATCCTATAACGGTACAGATATACTCGGTGTGGTTCAGTTTTGATTCTATAGCTAGAATCCATATCTTGTCAAACAAACTCCTGATTTGATGGTTTTGATGGAGAGGGTAAAGACTCTAGAGGGTATAAAGGATATTCTAAAATATGCCGTTTCCGGTCTAGAAATGCTAAAATAGAATGTGCAGTCAGCCTTTCAGATCTAACATAAATGTATAGTGACATCGTGCTTATATAGTATATAATTATAGATGTCCGTTTTTGCAAATAGGGTTGGTCTGGTTCCTAGTCAGAATAGGAACATGTCTTTTGCGATAGTTTTTTAGGATACAGGGGATGAGACTGGAAGAGTGGGAGAAATATCTGAGTGAATTTATAGAAAAAGTAACACTCTTAGGAGAGATTCCAATCTCTCGAGAACAACACGAGGAGTTGGAAGAGCTAATTTCAGAATTAGTTAAGGATAGAGGCTTAGATCAAGCTACTACTCAACTAAAGCATCGCTATCCCGCGTGTTTCATTACCTATTTGGCATTTAAGGCAGCGTTCAATGATGATCGTGGTTTTTGGGGGAAAGTTGCCCAAGTTATGGGGGTAAACACCAGCAATTTTTATAATGCCGCTCATCACTGGGGTAAGATTTTTCAACAAATCATCGAACAATACCCAAACCTTCGCCGCTTCCAAAATGTTGGGGGTTTGGAGTATGTCACTCCAATTCGCCTGCATGGTGGTATTCCCGCATTTTCGTTGCCCGATTATTTCCGTTTTATCCTGCTGCCTTCTGTAAACAAGGAGACTTACAAAGAACTCCCTGACGAAGAAGCCCTAAAAAGGTTGTTGGAACATTATTCGATTGAATTTTTTGTCGATGACGTAGTGCGATACTTCTTTCAGTATGGTGGTGAAGCAGCAAAGCGATTCTTCAGTAAATGTCGTGAGATAGCGCGCAAAGCTGTGGCAGGGTTACCCATCCCTGCTGCAGAAAGATTAGGACTACGCCCTTATGTTGTGCAGGCTTTTGAGGCCTTCCTGCAAAACCCACCTGAACCATCTCGTCGGCGCTTCATGCCTCGCTTATATTTCGCTCCCGAGCATCAGGCTTTTCGTTTATTACTCCCTATGCAAGTATTAACAGCAGAACAATCCGTAATGAAAATTCTCTGGCGGATTCGCTTATGGCATGATGAGCAAACAGTTGAACAAGAGTTGAGCATACCGGTTCGATTGCGTTACATTGACCAAAAATGGCAATCTGAGGAAAAAGAGCATTTCATCGAATTTCCAGCCAGCCACGTTGAAATCAGTTTGATAGGTTTACAAGATGACGAAAAAGAAGAAAAGGTGTTTTTGCACCGTACCTTGCGCATTTTACCACCTGGAGAGTCGCCTTTATTGGCATTTCAATATGAGGACGACTCGTTTTGTCCAACTGTCCCAAAACTTCCTGCCAGAACTTTGTGGCTTTTTTACCCTAGTGGAGTAAACATTGATTTTGAAGGAGAAGCACGGTTAGTTCAGGATTTACCTCCCTTCTCACCGCCAATGAGTCAATGGCAAGCAAAAGCATGGGATCTTCAGAACGTTTCAGTCGTGCGTCTTATTCGAGAAGAAAGCAATTTGTGTCTCCCCTTTGCCGTCAGTCATGATTTTGAGCCTAAGCTAAGAGGACACACTTTGCCCCAATGCCCACCTTATGAAGATAAGCCCCTTTTTATAGGCTCTCCTTTTTTAGAGATTCCTATTCACAATCGCTTTCGTTGGCACGATGAGTTAAGCCAATGGAAAATTGTCCTCCAACCACTATTGGTTTCCGATGTATCAGACCAGCCGAAAATGGCTGTAGAATTATATGAGGCTACATTTGACGAGAATTTAGGTAACGTATCTCTATCATTAGCTCCCTATTTGGGGGAAGCGCCTTTTGGCGAATTTCAAGTTTTACTGAGCCAAGTGAAAAAGACTTATCCACATCTCGAATTTCGAGTTTTGCCAGCTCTTCAGATAGATGGGCTTGAGCCTTATTACCTTCCGCAAGAGCATGGTGCATCCTCGGTCAGCTTTTTTGTTAATATCGGGGATGGTTTTGATCTATTGTCATTGGATGAACACCAAACCAAAGTACAAAAGTGCGGCGATGGATGGCAGGTGACCATTCCCCCAACCGAAGAAAAAGCCCTTTTATTGGTGAAAAACTCGTTTATAATGGATAGTATAAGTATTCCACTATTTATAGAAATTTGCCGTTTGAAATGGGCCTTGAAATTGAATGGTCAAGATATTGAATGGAAAGATCAATTAATTTCTGTATCACTGGCGCAATTATTACAGCATGAGAGTCCTCGCTTGCATCTAAAAACTCCACCGCTTCATTCCAATAGGAGTGCTTTGAAACTTGAGCTAGAGGCACACGGGGTTTCTCAATCTCTCCAATCATATCCTATCGCTATTTATGAGCATAGAAGCGAAGTTCAGATTGGCTTAAAAACATTTTTTGATACACTTCGCTATTACAGTGACATCTCTCTTTTTGATTTCATTTTGGAACTTCAACAAGATGATAATCAGCTGCCCGTCCGATTACCAGTCTTACGACTACGGCGGAGTTTGGATATTCCGTTCTGTATTAGCGAATCACTTGAAGATGGACGGTGGCGCTTACACTGGTATGAAAAACATCCGCTACATTGCCGGCGTGTGCGCGTCTGGAGTGTGTGGCAACCTTGGGCTGATCCAGTAGAAATACGGTTGCCTGATGATGCGCCACCTAGCACTTATATTCCTGCTGATGGTTGCTGGGAAGCAGATATACCGCCAGATGTTAGCTTACCTCCTTCCAATTACCGTGTCCAATTTATTGCCTTGGCTGAAGATGATCTAGAGCCTTTACCTCCCTTTCCGCCCGAAGATGCATTAACTTTGGAAATGATAACTGCCGAGCAGCGACTGAATCAAATTCAAGCGCAATTAAGATCACAACCATCTCGGGAATATTTCCTGCGCTTTGAGAAGGCTTGTATCTACCATACCATGAAGAATTACATGGCAAGAGATACTGAAATCCAATGGCTTTGCGGTAATTGGAGAAGGGCTTCTCCACAACTTTTATATGCCTTACAGAGCTGGCTGAGGGAAAAGGATGAGGCATCTAGGAAGGCAATCTTGTTGAATATGTTTCGATCTGAAACATTAAGTAAAGTATTAAGTATTCGAGATGAAATATTCGTTCAAAAGTATCTTGATTTATCTGCAGAAATCAAAATACTCGATCCTGAGAACGCACTGATGGTCCTAAGTAGGTCAAAACAACCAAAAGCGCTCTGTAATGCCTTAGCTACCTTGATTAAAGCAAACGAGCATAGAGGATGGGAAAGTATGATAAAGCTGCTTGATAAGGGTCAAATCTGCGAACAAGAAGCTGCCAATGTTTTACTGGCTAATCCTCAGTTTTCCCTGCCATACTTAGAAAAGATGGAAACCTCTCCAAAACGCAATCGTATATTGGGCTTCTTCTCTGAAAAACACCCTTGTGAACATCTGGTCGTCCGGCGAGGATATTGGGTGCTCAGCGATGCAGGCTGGGGACAGATCGAGGCTATTGAAGGTTCAACTAACCAGGATTACTATATTGTCGAAAGTGAAAAGCCAAATCTACATGTTGTTTTACGAGCAGGGTACTTGGCGGAAAAAGCCTTGATCAACTTATCCGAGAACACGATTTTTATGAAAGAAAAAGGTAATTCGCAGATCTGTGAGGACTGTCGGCGCTTCATGTCCAATTTGGGTAAACAGGCATGGGAGAAACACACCCAATCTACCCAGCATAGAAGGACTTATCCAATTAAGTTACCTCATTTGCTAGAGCATCCGATAGTATTTCGCGCCCAGCAACCCTCTGATCCGTTTGCTGCAGAATAAGGAGAAATTATTTATGAGTCAAACTTTACATCCGATTCAAACCACCGAACAGTTGCGTCAGGCCTATATTTCATACTTAAAGACAATCAAACCCTTTCAAGATGTCCGTCTAGGTCAGGAATTTGCGCGAGCGCTGGAAGAGTCTGACTTGCTAATTAAAGGCCCCTATCTGGAGATTACTCCTCCTTATGAATTTGGTCGGAGTATTCGTGACTTGGTTCGAGAGGGAATTCTTTCGTCAAAATTTGAACGATTGTGTCATCCTAATGGGCTGGATTTTGATCGCCTCTTGTATCAGCATCAGGAAGAAGCGGTGCGTAAGGTATTACGGGGACGCAATATTGTGGTCACCACAGGAACAGGAAGTGGCAAAACCGAAACCTTTCTTATTCCGATTTTGAATTCCCTCTTAGTTGAAGAAGAAAATGGAACCCTTTCAAAACCAGGCGTGAGAGCATTGTTGTTATACCCTATGAATGCTCTTGCAAACGATCAGATGGAGCGTTTACGCAGCGTGTTGCAATATTATCCCACCATTACTTTTGGACGCTATATCGGTGATACAGAACACTCCGAACAAAAAGCTAAAGATCAGTATCATCAAATGAATCGAGCAAGTCGTTTTCCTGAACCATTGCCAAATGAATTGCTCAGTCGGGAACGCATGCAAGAAAAGCCTCCCCATATCCTTCTCACTAACTATGCCATGTTGGAGTATTTACTGTTACGTCCTGCAGACTCTCCTCTCTTTGATGGTGATACAGGTAAACATTGGCGTTTCATTGTTTTAGATGAAGCCCATGTTTACGATGGTGCCCAGGGAACTGAGATTGCGATGTTATTACGTCGCCTACAACAGCGCGTTTCCCACAAAAGCTACAAGCCGCTGCAAGCTATTGCAACAAGTGCCACATTGGGTGATGAGAATCCAGAAAGTTTGGAGAAAATTGCGCAGTTTGCCACTCAGATGTTCAACCTTTGTTTTGAGTGGGTGGCTGAGGATCCTGACCGTCAAGATGTCATTTTAGGAAAGCTTATGCCGGAAAGTAAATTGGGAGAAATTTGGGGTCAAGGGTCTCCTCCCCTGTATGATCAATTGGCTCGACTTGCTGACGCTTGGCGAGAGGATCAAATTGACATTCCATTACCAAATTCGCTGCCGGGTGTTCCACAATTGATTATAGAATCGGCTCACAGAGCAGCTTTATCTGAACGAGAGTTTGCTATTCCGGTTTTCCTCAATAGTATCTTACGCGGAGATCGAAATCTACATACACTATGGGCAGAATTGCGCCAAGCTCCATGCCGCTTTGATAAGATTGCGCATATTATCTTCCCTGAAGAAAGTGATTCAGAAGGTCAATCGAGTCTTGCTAACTTGGTCTCGGCAGCCATTTTAGCGCGAGAGAAACCTAATACTGCCCCTCTTTTACCCGCACGCTATCATCTCTTTGCTCGTGCTTTAGAAGGGGCATTTGTTTGTTTGTACACCTCTTCACCTGAACATAGAGGCGATAGTTCCAAGCCTTCACTTTTCTTGCGACGACAAAAATTCTGTCCACATTGCGGTAGTCGTGTTTTTGAATTGGCGAATTGCACTCGCTGCGGCGCGGTGTATTTGATCGGTGATGTAACACCCGGAGAAGTTCTAGTAGGTGAGTCTTTTGTACAGCCGCACCTCGAATACCTGACTCAGAATAGTATCTTATATGCCAATGACTTGGAAGCTAAACGGGTGAGCTATTTTTCCATTGAAGATTCTATAACCGAATTAGACGAGGATGCACTGATTGAAGAGAGAGCTGAGTCAGAAGCGGTAGAGCAGAGCGAGCAACTAGCGCTTCTAAAGTTGTGTATAAAATGTGGCGCTTTGGTTGATAGCCACAGCTCAAGACGTTGTAATTGTCAAGCGCCAACTCTTCAGCTTGCCCAAATCGAAACGGGCAAAGGGCGTACGCTCAGACGCTGTACATCCTGTTCGACATATAGTAAGAGCGGCGTGATTTATCGCTTTCTTACTGGTCAGGATGCCCCCGTAAGCGTATTAGCTGGCACTTTGTATGAACACGTTCCGGTTGCACGCCGAGAGGAAGACCGTCAACATCCGGGTGAAGGACGGAAGATGTTGATTTTTAGTGATAATCGTCAACAAGCGGCATTTTTTGCAGCTTTTTTTGAGCGCGTTCATGAGCGCATCCTTCATCGTCGTCTTATTGTCGAAATGCTCCGGCAACAATCTTGTGCGGGAAACTTTCTTCGCTTTTCAGACTGTCTTCCCCCGCTCCTGACTCTTGCTGAGCAATATCAGATTTTTGCAGAGCGCGAAAGTCTTAAGAATAAGCGCATTGAGATAGCTACCTGGCTTATGCAAGAGTTTAGTGGCATTGATAGACAGATTAGTTTGGAAGGCGTCGGATTGATTTATTTTCGTCCTGTTTTGAGAGAAAACTGGAAACCGCCGCAAATCCTCTCACAAGATCCATGGTCATTGTCAGAAAGCGAAGCTTATACGCTGATAACCTTGTTACTAAATACATTACGACGACAAGGAGCAGTCTCATATTTATTGAACAATGAGAAAATTGATCTGTTGACCGAGAGGCGCAGCGCATTTCTTCCACGGGCTCGTCCCTTTTACGTTCGAGAACACGATGCTAAGAGTCGGTATAAATATGGCATTTACAGTTGGATGCCTGCTGAAGGAAAGAATAATTCGCGTTTGGATTACATCAATCGTCTATTGAAAAAGCTTTGTCCACAAATGTTGGCGGAACAGATTCGTCATAGTTCTGAACAACTATTACATGAAATCTGGGTGCACTTAACTGGGACTTCTAGCGTTGTCAATGAATGGTGGTTATGTCGTCACAAAGATAACGAGGAAGGAATACTGTATTACTTGGCACACGAGCTTTGGGAGGTTATTCCGACTCTTGACTTGAGCGAAGTCAGTCAGTGGTTCATTTGTAACCGCTGTCAAAACCTAACTCCGTATCACTTGGCAAATGTTTGCCCTACTTTTGGATGCAGCGGTAGGTTGGAGCTCCTTGTCAATTATCGCAATCGCGTTGAAACGAATCTCTATCGCCATCAGTACTTAAAAAATGTCATTGTGCCTATGAGGACTGAGGAGCACACAGCGCAATGGAAGCCTCAAAAGGCGGCTGAAGTACAAAAGGAATTTATTAGTGGAAGAACAAATGTCTTGAGCTCTTCTACCACATTTGAATTAGGTGTCGATGTCGGGGATCTGAATGCAGTGGTACTACGCAATATGCCTCCCTCCAGCGCCAATTATATTCAGCGAGCCGGGCGGGCGGGACGACGTACAGATAGTGTTGCCCTAGTGGTCACTTTTGCTCAACGTCGTCCTCATGATTTGACCTTCTATGAGTATCCCGAAAGGATGATAGCAGGTAAAATCCGTCCACCTGTTATTGCGTTGAAAAACGACAAAATCATTCGACGTCACATGCACTCTGTTGCTTTTTCAGCTTTTTTCCGTTATGCAAAGAATGCGTTGCAACAAACCTACCGTACTACTGGAGATTTTTTTGAGCAAAGTGATGGCTTGTATGGACCGCTGTTGTTACAAAATTACCTTGCCCAGCAGCCTAAAGAGGTAGAAGATGCCTTAGAGTACGTCGTCCCTAAGGACATGGAATTGTGTCAGGCACTAAAGTTAGCAAATTGGGAATGGGTTTCGCTTTTGGTTGGTGAAGAGGATGCGCTTTTAGATAAAGCTGCCCAAATTGTTCAATCCGAACTAAATGAGTTCAGACGTTTGGAAATGGAAGCTTCTCAGAAGCGCGACTATGATCAGGCACTGCGATATAAGGAGATTCAGGAACAAATCTCCAACCGAGATTTGCTTGGATATTTAGGATCCAATAACATCTTGCCAAAATATGGCTTTCCAACCGATGTTGTCAAGCTTCAGACAGATCATCTAAGAATTCAAAGTGCAGCCGATCTCGAGTTGGAGAGGGATCTTCAAATTGCTATTTCAGAGTTTGCTCCTGGTGGAAATGTTATGGCAGCGAAACGTATCTGGTATAGCATAGGGGTCATTAAGCGTCCAAACAAGCTGTGGCCACCATATAGATATGCGATTTGCCCTTCGTGTCAGCGGATGAACATTGCGGTGACGGAGCAGTCTATTGAACGTTGTATATGTGGACGGTTGTTACAAGGAAAGCAACAAATATTTATCATACCAGAGCATGGTTTTATTGCTTCACCTCACACCGATCCCGCAGGCGAGAGACCGATTGAACGGATCTATGCAAGTCGAGTTTTTTTCTCTCATTACACAATTCAACCCAATTCTTTGGCTAAAGAGAATGAAGATACAAGTGAGCTTACTACTGATACTGATTTTAATTCGAGTGTCATGGTTTCTAAGAAGTATTCACGTTATGGATGGTTGGCGCGTGTCAACAATGGTTATGGAAATGGATTTCAAATTTGTACCAAATGTGGCTATGCTAATGTAATTTCAGCTAGAACAAGGCGATCGATAGAACCGCATAAAAATCCGATAACCCAAGAGAAATGTTCAGGTACGCTGATGGTTTATCACTTGGGTTATCGTTTTATGACCGATGTATTGGAGATTCGGTTAAGCTTATCTTTCCAAGAAGAAAAAATGATTCTTTCCTTCCTTTATGCTTTGCTGCATGGAGCGGTCGATGCGTTAAATATTCCCTTGAATGATGTCGGGGGAGTTTTCTATTATCAGGACGAGGTTCCTTGTTTTATTCTATATGACAATACCCCCGGCGGAGCAGGTTATGTTCACATAATCCACAACCATCTAAGAGATGTCTTTGAAGCGGCTTATCAACGGGTATCAAATTGCAATGGCTGTGCTATCGATACCAGTTGTTATGCTTGTTTACGAAATTATCAAAACCAATATATTCACGATAAACTTGAGCGTCGTCTTGCTTGGGAAGTTCTTGGAAAAGTGTTGAATAAAGCAATGCCCTAACAAAATATTTAAGAGCTTCATTGAGGATCGTACAGTCGTTTGATTATTTCTGATGCGATTGTATCTTTTGTATCCCCCTTTGACACAATGAAAGCAAAAATGCTGATATAATCTCCCTTGCAGAGGAGAAACTCAATTAAGAAAAAAGCTAATCTGAGGTTTGTTCTGTCTTTATTCGGGGTAATTGCATTTATCTTTATTCCAGTGTTCCCTGCCCGCGCCGATATAGGCATCAAGCCTGACATGGAATTTAAGTTCGTCGCCGAAGACCCTCAACAGCTTGTTTCCATCCAATCGGCAGCCCTCTTTGAGTGCCAGCAAGCGGACTGCTCCGATGCCCAACCCGTCGCTGAAATCGGGCCACAACGACTGTATTGTCAAAAGGATGCCTGCTTGATTGCTTTTTATGATTTGAGGCCTTACTATCGGCTGGAAGTCACGTTGGCGGATGGCAGAACGCTGAGCAGCCAGGTTTTTTCGCCCCATGGTATGCGTTCGTTTTATTGGGTCACCGTGCGGGAAAGCGATTTGCTGGTCAAAAACCGCTTTTCCCTCACCCCGTTAGCCTCGCCGATTTGTTTGTCGGTTTGCGGTTCTCTATGGCTGGTAGGATTTTGGGTTTTGCTGACCTTGCTGGGCTTCAACAAACGCTAAAAGCCATTCCTTTGCTGCTCCTTTCTCTGCTGATCACCCTGGCTCTGGAGGGAATGGTCGGTATTGGATTTGCCCTGTGCGTGAAGAAACCCCTTAAAAGCCTGTTCTTGAGCAGTTTGCTGGTCAATGGAATCACCCAGCCCCTGCTCTGGCTCTGGTTGATGATTTTCTATCGGCAGTATTTGCGTGCCTTGATCGTCGCCGAAGGGTTGATCTGTGTGGGAGAAGCCAGGTTATTGAAGCGGCTTTCGGCCAACCGTCTGAGTGGGCGAGAAGCCCTTCTGCTCAGTCTGTTGATGAACGGGATAAGTTTTGGGATAGGCTTGATGTTACCATTTTAGGACTTTGGATTCAAAAGAGTGGTCGGAAGATGAGTGAGCAGGATGTTGTCTAACAGGTGCAGTGTTTTGAAGTTTAGAAAATAATGGCAGTTGTCCACCAACCGTTCTAAATCGCGCTTGCGAGCCAGCCACCCTCCACCATCGACAAAATTGACAAATATACTTCTCTACTTGAAGATCAATCTCTTGCTCTAATTCTTCATCGACAAAGAAGACGGTCATCGTTTCCCAGGCTTCTTGAAAGGTTAGCTTACGCAGTGTGGTTGGCATGATTGACCTCAAGTTTGGCTGCTTTGAGAGCTTTACTCCAGGAAGGAAAGGTTTCGAGGAATGCTTCTAAACCGTACCGGCTCATTTGCTCAA
>Ga0308407_1001822_pt1 | contig 10454 bp, 9 predicted proteins | sample HotsprSampleMSe2_FD_203476 | JGI IMG/M metagenome (GOLD analysis project Ga0308407, IMG submission 203476) | Hot spring phototrophic mat microbial communities from Mushroom Spring, Yellowstone National Park, Wyoming, United States - 20060911_MSe2 ...
ACAGAAATTTCCGTTGTATGATAGCATGAGCGTGTAAGTCCCTGGTCAACTGTGGCTGTAGTATGGCATAACATAGAGAGTCACGCAAGATAACATAGAGAGTCGAGATAAGTACAAGTTGGGCGGCGGTGGCAGCGGTCCTAGCGATTCATTAGCCAGTCCAACTAGGCTCTCCAACGGTATGCGTTATGGGTTATAAACAATTCTTGGAAACCCAAATTTATCAATTGTATGGTTTTGTCTGTGAGCACCAAAAAATCATACAGACAACCACTCGTCCAGAGGAAAAACTCGCTTCTCAGCAATCTATTGACGATTATTGGGCACGGATTAAGCGTTATCTTGGTGAGTATGTTTCCCTCTGTAGAAGCCTACATGTTAATCCTTCTGACGATTTTATTGAAATAATGGCTGCACGATTTCCTGAATTGCTTGACACTGTTCCTTCAGATACGCTCGCTGCACAGGCTGAAACTGCCAATTCAACAACACTGCTGCCAGTAAGAATTTTTGAACATTACTACGGTGCTCTGCGTGAATGGAAGGAGCTTCATAATATTCTGCAAGAGGTTATAATTAGCCTATCACCTTTACTTAATGCGCTTGAATTCATACCTGATGAGGGGCAGAAATGGGGTATAAACTTTGGATTGCAGTTGTGGCGTCAAGCTCGTATTCAACTGCGAAGGCTAGAATCTTTCTCCAGGGACATCAAGTATATCGGCGAACCATTTGATAATGTTGGCGGTACTCTCAAGGGGGCTGCATGGATGGTCGAAATCGCAATTTTGCAAAATGACATAGACGAGAGCCTCCGCAAAGACGATCTTGACAGTGCTCGCAACCTTGCAATAGAATTGTCGGATGTTTGCTTAACTCATCTCTATAGGGCAGATAAGCATTTGCGCGATATCATAGAAGAGATCTACGCATCTTTAGGCATTCTCCTGAGAGGATATTAGCGATGGAAGATACCTTGAGCGAGATTTACAAAGAACACCAGCGATTATTGGAAGTTTCTGCAGGGGCAGACAAAGTTAGCATCATTCCAGAAATCAAGCAGTTTATAGAGCTAATAGCAATGACCGGCGCTGTCACCCCAGATCCGCACCAGCGTTCACATCTGCGTGCTCTTATGCGCTTCTGGGGAAGTTTTGTATACGACCGGACTGGGGAGTTTCCGGAGATATCGCTTTTACCTCCAACTATTGACCTCGAACAATCGCAGATGGTTAAACGGCCAGAAGCAGTACCCGAACCACCCGGGCGTCCTGGAAGACTATGGCCTCAGACAATTAAGGTGGGGTCACGACTTGGTGTGTATGATATCCTTGATGAAATCGGCGAGGGAGGATTTTCAAAGGTTTATAAGGCTCTTGACACTCAATCCAGTAAAGTGGTTGCTCTCAAAATCATTGACATAGAATTGGGAACTGTTGTGGATAGATTTCGGCAGGAATTCCTTGCACGCGAACAACTCATCAGAGAACTTGCGCATCCTCACATCATACCTATCTATGCTGTTGGGGAATATGAGAGCATTTTTTATATCTCTATGAAATACATAGAGAGTGGCTCTCTGCACAATCGCATTTACGAGTGGTATTGGGCACCCCGCGTTAGGGAGATCCTGCAGATTGTTCTCCAAACTCTCGAAGGCTTAGAATACCTTCACGCTCAAGGCGTGGTTCATAGGGACCTGAAACCTGCCAATATCCTGCTTGATTTTGACAATACTGTCTATCTGACAGATTTTGGTATTCCTCAGGTTATGGAATCTGCCTTTAGCAGTATGATTGTCGGGACTCCTGAGTATCTGTCTCCTGAGGCGATTCTCCACCCGGAGCAAGTGGATGGAAGCGCAGATATTTACTCTCTTGGAGTAATTCTATTCCTTTTGCTTGAGGGAGAGTTGCCTTTCAATGCAGAATCAAGTACAGAAGTTATGTATCAGCATGTTAACAGAGATGTGCCTGATCTTTCCGATGATTGGCCTGAGCCTTTAATAGGGTTAGTACGCGCATGTCTTGCCAAAGATCCGAATGATAGACCTACAGTACCTGAACTACGCAAGCAGATAGAGAATCTTTTGCAAATTTTGCCAGAAGCATCCTTAGATTCCGAAGTGAAGTCCTTTGCAGGATCCCCAGAAAGTAGAAAGAAAGAGCATCCAACCGAGCCTCTCCTTGCTCCGTTTCCTCCACCCCCTGTTGCGCCTCCCCCACCGCCGTCTCTTGCCCAGGACAAAAAGGGGATGATCTGTCCTCATTGTGGGGCTGAGCAACCTGCCGGCTCTGCATTCTGCAATAATTGTGGAGCGACTCTACCGCCGTTAACACAGCAAGAGAGAGTCAGCCTTGCATCTTTAAAGAATATCAGAGGAGATACCCAAGTTCTCGAAGGCATCCACCATCCAGTACGAGAACGTGTTTTGGCCATTTTGATCGCGAAGGATAGCAACAAGTACTATGTGATGAATCGTGACCGCGTCACCGTAGGTAGATCTCCACTTAACGATATTGTCATAGACAATCCCACCTTATCTCAGCAACACGCTCTATTAACCTATAGCTCGGATGAGAATCAGCCACCATATTTCACAATATTTGACTTAGCAAGCAGTAATGGGATTTTGGTAAATGGCAAGCCATGCATCAAACGCAGGCTAAAGCATAACGATGTTATCACTTTCGGTGAGGTCGAATTGATATTCAAACGTCTTGACAGATAAAGTTCCAGGAGGTGGCACTTGGGTCACAAGGACGATTTAGAGAAGAATATTCGCGAGTCTTATCGGCTCATCTGCGAGTACGAGGAAATTCAACGTCTACATCCCGATCCCAGGGAGCGAATGCGCGCTCAGCACTTAATTAGTGACCAACAAGAGCTAATTAGGAGATACTTGAGTGAATACATCCCCCTGTGCCAACGCTTAGGATTACAAACAGCCCCGGATATTTTGGAACTTATAATCTCGTTTTCCGGAAGTGAATACCAAGAACCCAAGAAAAACGCAAAAGCGATTCGAGTGCTATTTCTATCTGCTGATCCCTCAGATACTTCAAGACTACGTTTAGGTGCGGAAATACGAGAAATTCAGGAACAACTGCAAAAGGCCCGGTTGCGAGAGAGATTTGAATTATCAGTACGAATGAGTGCCCGCCCGATGGATGTTAGTCAAGCATTGCTAGATATCCAACCACAAATAGTGCACATCTCTGGCCACGGCGATGCATCAGGTGCAATATGCTTAGAGAATGATGCTGGAAAGACACAGCCAGTTACACCTGAAGCATTAGCAGCATTGTTTAAAAATTTTGTTGAGAAAATCCAATGTGTAGTGCTAAATACTTGCTATGCTGATACCTCAGCTCAAGCCATTGCTAAGCATATTGACTATGTTATTGGAACATCACGGACAATCAGTGATGAAGCGGCTATTGCTTTCTCTGTAGGTTTCTACCAAGCATTAGGAGCAGGATGTACCATTGAAGAAGCGTACAGACTTGGACGCGCACAAGTTGGCATGAAGGGGTTTCCCGAACATCTGACGTATGTCCTTAGAAAGATAGTAGCATGATCATAGGAGTGGCCGCCCAACAACTCGCTCCAGCCGACAGCGCTCCGCTCGGTCGCTTTGCTCCCTCGCTCCGCGCTGCGGCTGAGCTCGGTGCCGTTGGGCGGCCTGCCGTTCAACTCACAGGAGGACAAAAATGGACAAGACAACCCGTAATTCGATTGCGGGGATTGCCCTTCTGTTGATTGGGCTATCTCTGGCAACAGCGGTCAACCTGACCGCTCCCCGTGTCGTGCGCGCCAACCCCGGCGTGCTCTACGCCGCGCCTGTTGCGCAGGGTAGCGGTAACTGTTCCTCGTGGGCCAATGCTTGCACTCTACAAACCGCTCTCGCCAATGCGGTGAGCGGCGACGAAATCTGGGTCAAGGCCGGCGTGCACAAGCCTACCACAAACTCGTCCGACCGCAATGCCACTTTTACTTTGCGGAACGGTGTTGCCCTCTACGGTGGCTTTGCCGGAACGGAAACGCAACGTGCTCAGCGCAACTGGCAAACAAATGTGACTGTTTTGAGCGGCGACATCGATAACAACGACATCACCGACTCCAATGGCGTGGTGACAAACACGGACAACATTCGGGGTGCCAACAGTAAATCTGTCGTTACCGGAAGTGGAACCAATAGTACCGCTGCGCTAGACGGTTTTGTCATCACTGCTGGACAAGCCGACTATAGCGGCGGCGGGATGTACAACTATAATGGTAGCCCAACGCTGTCTAACCTGACATTTAGTGGCAATATAGCGGGAATAAGTAGTACTTACGGCGGCTCGGGTGGTGGGATGTACAATTCTCAAGGTAACCCCACGCTAATCGGTGTCACTTTCACCAGCAATACAGCCAGAGGCGCGGGCAGTTACGGTGGCTCTGGCGGTGGGATGTACAACTCTCAAGGTAACCCCATGCTAATCGGTGTCACTTTCAGCGGTAATAGAGCCGAAGGTGGAAGCGCTTCTGGAGGCGAAGGCGCTTACGGTGGCTCTGGCGGTGGGTTATATAACTATAAAGGCAGCCCGACCCTAGTCAATGCCACTTTCAGCGGTAATAGAGCCGAAGGTGGAAGCGCTTCTGGAGGCGGACTCGCTTTTGGTGGCAAGGGTGGTGGAATGTACAACTCTTTGTACGGCTATCAGGGTGGCCCGACCTTGACCAATGTTACCTTTGCTGATAATCGGGCTTGGGGGGGAAATCTAGGAGGTGGTCAAGGCGGAGGAATGTACAATCGGGGGGGGAATCCAACACTGACAAATGCTGTTTTCTATAAAAACCTGATTGGGCTTTTTGATGGCAACGGCATCTATAACGATGAAAGCAGTCCAATACTAACCAATGTTACTTTGGTACGGAGTGTGAGTGTCTCCAGTCTTGGAAGCATAATCTATAACTATGCCAGCAATCCGACTCTGGTGAATGTCATCGCCTGGGTTGAGGGAACTCAATCTGGCGAGAAAACTATCTCCAATAGCAATAATGCTTCACCACGAATCGCCTATAGCAACATTGAGGGTTGCGGTGGTTCTGGTGGCGCCTGGAATTCTGCTTGTGGTATTGACGCTGGCAATAATATTGAAGCCAATCCACTCTTTGTGGATGCCGCAAACGGCAACTTGCGGCTGCAAAGTGGCTCACCCGCCATAAATAGCGGCGACGACAACGCCATACCAGCAGGAGTAACGACCGATCGGGACGGCAATCCACGCTTCTCTGGTTTGACTGTAGATATGGGCGCCTACGAATTTCAGTCCACTACGGCCTATCGGCTGTTGGTCCGTATGAGTGGAAACGGTTCTGGGCAGGTAACTAGCACTCCAGCGGGCATCCTCTGTCCTGGTGATTGTTCGCACGTATATGCGCCAAACACGGTGGTAGCGCTGACTGCCGCAAGTGGGGCTTCATCCACCTTCGTGGGTTGGAGCGGTGACTTGATCAGTAATGTCAATCCCTTGCCTCTAACAGTGATGAGCCACACCGTCATCACCGCTACTTTCATCCAGCATAACGCACCTTATTTCACTAGTACGCCAGTCCCCCAGGCTGTACCGGGCCTAAGGTATTCCTACGCGGTTACTGCTACTGACCCCGACTTGGCATATGGTGACATTCTCACCATCAGTGCGCCCACGCTTCCAGCCTGGCTAACACTGGTAGATAATGGTGATGGGACGGCTACACTTTTTGGCACACCTGACTCCAGCGATGTGGGTCAGCATACAGTCGTACTACGGGTGACCGATCAAAGCGGGCTACACTCTGAACAAACTTTCACCATTCGGGTGAGTATTCGGGTGTATCTACCGCTAGTGATAAGAAACACACCGTAAGCAAGGGGCAGCCGCCCAACATGCGCTTCCAGCCGACCGCTTCGCTCGCTGCGCTCGCTTCGCGGCGGCTGAAGCCCACCGTTAAGCCGACCGCTTCGCGCTCGGCTTAACGGCGCGGCGGGCTGCGCCCGCTGGCAGGCCTGGCTCGCTGCGCTCGCGGCGGCCTAACCAGCGGTTAGAGCCGACACTGGCAGGGGCGCTGACGCGCCCCCGCTGCGTGCGGCTCAACCGCCGCGCCGTTGGGCGCAAAATCCTAAAAAGAAAGGAGGTGATAAGTAATGAAGCTGATTAATCAGGGCTTTGCAGCGAGCTATACAGCTGGCGGAGGAGTCATCCTCGGTGGTTGTACTAATCGCTCCCAGCGATGCAAGACCACGATATAGAGCCAATGTAACAACGTAGCTGCTGCAAGGGTATCCTCACGAAAGCGCATAACTTTCCGTGAGGATACCCACTTGTGGAAGAAAGGCGCGTTTCAAGTTTCAAGGAGTAAAATCATGCTAAAGCTCTTACAATTTACAATCATGACCGATGTAAACGATACTGAGATCGCAGTGTATAACACCATGACCAATGCTTTTGCTGTGTTAGAGCGGGAATTGTGGAAAACTTATGAATCCAGTGGAGCTTGGGAAACACATCCCTATGTAGGGGACTTGATGAAATACGGATTTTTAGTTCCGGTAGATGTGGATGAGTACCAAACCTTTCTCCTAAACCGAAACAAGGTGAAATTCTACTCTGGTCACTTAACTTTCACCGTGTTGACTACTTTTGCTTGCAATCTCGCATGCAAGTACTGCATGCAGAAGCCAGTTCGCTTTGAAGATAGTGCAGTTGATGGTATAGATACTTTTGGCGTCGCCGAGTTTATTAAAAAAGTGGTTGGAGAATATTTACCTAACGAAATCACTCTAACTTATTTTGGCGGTGAACCCCTTGCAAACATAGAAGCCATTGAGACACTCCACAATTTTTTGAAAGAGGGGTTGCCTGAAAAGACGCGATTGAATCAAATGGCCATCACAAATGGGGTGCTTGTTCCTCGATACATAGATAGACTCTGCCGAATCGGCATTTCTACCCTTCAGATTACTCTTGACGGACCGCGCCAAATACATGATGCCCGTCGTATCAGCATAGGTGGAGCTGGAACTTTCAACAAGGTCGTTGAAGGTATTTCTGCTGCCCTGGATGCTGGTATATTTGTGGCCATTCATATCGTTGTTGATTCTCATAATGCGCCACACATCAGGGAACTTGCTCAATTTCTGCGCCATCGCTTTAGCAACCATCTCGATAGGTTTGCGATTAATGTTGGATTGGCTTCGAACCCTGGTTGGGACAGTCAACATTGCGCATTATACATTTCAGAGCCTCAATCTACTGCTATGGAATTTGTAAATGCAGTTGAATCTGTTCTGACCGAAGGACTTCAAATCATTGACTTCTTAATTTCCAGTCCCTGCCCAAGGGAACGAGACAATGAGTTTATTATTGCGCCTGATGGAGGGTTGTATAAATGCATATCTGCCGTCGGCAGAGACGCTTTTCATGTTGGTGACATTCAAGATACACCCTTAAATATTGCTCATCGTTCGGCTCCTCTTATCAACTTTGGCGCACCAGTAGATGAGTGTCGTCATTGCCCCTACCTGCCCTATTGCAATGGGGGATGTCGTTTCAACGCGTGGGTAAAAACGGGCGACCTGTTCAGCCTGGATTGCTGGAAAGAATTTCATGCCATTTCGTTGCCAGCCTTGCTTCGCTTGTATGCCCAAACAACCTCCACTTCGTATCCACATATTCGTCGCAAAGCGAGGGAATGATGATTGAATGTGAAGCTTTAACTAAGACATATACTGTGCGAGAAAAACCTTCGTTCTTTTCACGCGGAGTAGAACGCAAAATAGCGGCTCTGCGAGAAGTGAGTTTTTCAATCTCAGCGGGAGAGATGGTTGGGCTGTTGGGGCCCAATGGGGCGGGAAAAACCACTCTGCTGAAAATTCTCTCTACTTTGTTAGTGCCTGATAGTGGAAGAGCAGCGATAGAAGGCGTAGATGTGTTGCGCTTCCCCCGTATGGTGAGACAGAAAATAGGGTTGGTATTGCCGAGTGAGCGCAGCTTATATTGGAAGCTCACCGCACAAGAAAATTTGCAACTTTTCGCCGGATTATATAACCTGTCCTCCAGAAAAGCGTGCGAAAGAAGTGAATTTTTATTGAAAACAGTAGGGCTTTCTGAATTCGCTCATGTGCCAGTAGAGAAATTCTCTACCGGCATGCGCAAGCGATTGATGATTGCGCGAGCCCTGTTACACGAGCCGCGCCTCTTGATTTTGGATGAACCATCCAGTGGTCTTGATGTGCAAGGGAAACGCGAAATATGGAGTCTGCTCAAGGATTTAGCTACACAACAGGGTGTAACACTTTTACTGGCAACCCACGATATGGAGGAAGCTGAAACGGTACCTGAAAGATTATTGATTATCCATCAAGGGAAAATTCGTGCGGATGGCTCACCTTCAGAAATTAAGGCATTATCTGGAAATCACGGTTGGTTGTTTATTGATTTACCAGGAACATATTCGGAGAACAGGGTAAAACTTCCAAAAGAACTTTTCCTTGATAGCATCCAAAGCGTGGATGGAGGGAGCAGATTGTGTATCAGAATTTCGTCTTCTTACGATCTGCCCCAATTGCTTCGCATTTTTCCTGATGCGACTCGGGTGGAGCGCCGGGAGGTTAGTCTGGCGGATGCTTTTCTGACGATCACTGGTGAGCGTTTTGAAGATACCGATACGGTAGAAGAGGAGGAAATATGAGAGCCATTTTTTCCCTTCTCTACAAAGAAATATCCTACCATCGTGTTTATCCGTTAGACCTGGTTAGCCTGGCCATAAGCCCCTTCTTTATCGTGGCCCCCTTCGTCTTTGTAGCAAAAGCACATACTGAAAATCTCCAACTGTCCGTATCATTAGGGTTAATTGCCTGGTATTGGCTATCCATGTTTTTCTGGGGTGTTGGATATGGCGTGCGAGATGAGGTGGAGGAAGGTGTGATCGAATCACTTCTGGCAACTCCTGCCTCCGTTATAGAACTGTTAGCCGCAAAAGCGATAGACACCTTGCTCATTAACTTATACATTACGATTGCGCTGGTTATCTTACTTTGGCTTTCAGCAGGCGTATCATTTCATTTGAATTGGATAAAGTTCTTTTTGCTTTTTATGGTGTCAAATTTCGCCCTGGCTTCATTGTCCTTTGTTTATGCTGCCTTTGTGCTGGTCGCCAGGCAAGCCTCCTTTGCAGGCAATCTTTTCCAGGAAGCCGTTGGCATTCTATCGGGAATGACGGCACCTGTGTCGGTTCTGCCTAAAGCGGTGCGTTGGTTGAGTATGCTGATTCCACTTACTTATGCAATTGAAGGCGCTCGCAAAGTGGCTGTTGGACAATTTCCATATAGCGAAATGGCGATTTTATTTGCCTTTGGTGGTGTTTTGCTACTTTCAGGGGTCTTACTTGTTAAAAAAGCAGAGCATTATGTACGGCTGACAGGGACGACAGGAGAGTATTGAAATGCGCGCATTCATTTCTCTTACCCTTGCTGTTTTTCGCAATTTAAGCCGTTACCGTTCCGAATACATAGGAAACTTTTTGGGTCCAGTGTTTTGGGTCATCCCTGCCTGGTTAATTGTGCGTTATGCAAACATTCCCGACGCTTTTGGAGCGAGTGTCTCCGGCTTTGCCGGCGCAGCGATGTATTTTTTCATAGGAGCCACCTACTGGAATTATGTGGAAGGAATATGGAGTATTGCCCTGGGGTTACGTGAAAATATGAGATTGGGCACATTGGAATCCCTCTGGGCATCCCCTGCGCCACGCTTTTCGATGATTATGGGCTGGTCGGTGGGAAGATTGCTGGGCACAACGTTACATTCACTTCTTGCATTTGGATTGTTATCTGCGCTCTCCATTATTCACTTACGTGACTTATCCTACGAAAACCTCCTGATAGTTGCATACATTATCTTTTTCTCTGTGTTAGCGGCTTACGGTTTTGGCTTTGTACTGGTCGGGCTGACGCTTCGCTTCAGAGATGCTGAATCGCTGATAAGTATGCTGGGGAACGCTGCGCCTTTACTGGGCGGGATACTTTTTCCAATCACGTACTTGCCCCTGCCGCTTCAAGGTCTTGCCTATTTGTTTCCGTTCACATATGGCGTGGATGCCTTGAGGGGCGTTTTGCTTGGAAGCACAACATTGCTTCCCCTACGAACAGAAATTTTCTTGCTCTTTGTGATGGGCATTTTATTCCCGCTCTCTGGCTGGTTTTTCTTTTTGGAGATCGAGAAGAGAGCAAGAGTTGAAGGAATAGGTGAATTTTGAAAAAGTGCGCCCAACACGTGCTTGCACCTGACGCCGCTCCGCTGCGCTTCGCGCCGCAGGTGAAGCGCGAGTCGTTAAGCCGACCGCTTCGCGCTCGGCTTAACGGCGCGGCGGGCTGCGCCCGCTGGCAGGCCTGGCTCGCTGCGCTCGCGGCGGCCTAACCAGCGGTT
>Ga0308407_1001824_pt1 | contig 10443 bp, 7 predicted proteins | sample HotsprSampleMSe2_FD_203476 | JGI IMG/M metagenome (GOLD analysis project Ga0308407, IMG submission 203476) | Hot spring phototrophic mat microbial communities from Mushroom Spring, Yellowstone National Park, Wyoming, United States - 20060911_MSe2 ...
CAAACAATATTAGGTTCTCTTGGTGGGTTAAGGGTTGGACCTTACCAAATGGTAGCAAGCGGGGGAGGTTTCCGTCCTTTTTTACCTGCCCAGTTGTATTCTGCTTTTAAAACACAAGAAGAAGCTCTTAAAGGACTTGAAAGTATAATTCCTGCTGAAATGATGCCTTATGTAAAATATCATACAATGTCAACAGGACAACTGCCTTCATTGTCTTCTATCATTCCATTTATTTCACAACAACGGGAAGCTAAAGGAATACTTGAATTAATAAAAACAAAATATGGTATCCAATCTAATTTGCCACCAGAGTTACAATTATCATTAGACAAAGAAATTCCTGTTAAGGCATCTCCATATGAGCAGGTTATGAATTGGAGACCAGAATTAACGCCAACCACTATCTTTCAAGAAGGTGGCAAAGAAGGAGTAGCAACCCCCACTACTCTGGAACCACCAAAACCTTTAACACCACCAAGAGGACAAAACAAACTGAAATTAGACTTTACAAAATTACAGAATGTCTCTCCTTTGCTTAGCTCTATTGACATTAACAAATTTGAGCAACTTATTAAGAAATATCCAGAGCTTGCGGAAACCTTTCTTAAGGTAGCAGATACAACTGCTAAAGGAGATATAATTAGAAATATAGCAAAGAATTCTGGTTTATCGGAAGAAACTATGAAGACTATTGATTTGTATATTCAAGCTGGAGACCCTGAAAATGCTATGAAAGTAGTTACTACTGCTTTAAACAATAAAGAAATTGCCAAAATAACAGATGAAATTTATAAACATGCATTGGAAGGTAAAGTTTCGCCACCAGAGTTATTTTCAAAAGCAATACAAGCTGGATTATCTCCAAAGATTTTTGATGAAGTAAACACCCTTGTATCCAGAAATTTAGCATTACAATTAGTAAGCAATCCTAAACAAATTGAAAATCTTTTTGATATGTTTGTAAAAAGGTTTGAGCCTTATATTAATAGTAAAGACAAAGATGTTAAAAGCATTGCAAGATTACATTTTAATCCAGAAGAAATACCAGCAATGAAAAAATTATTCATAGATACAGCCCAAAACATATTAAGAACTGGCAAACTTGAAGATTTATATAATTTTGCCTATAATTTCTTTGAAGATAAATTTAAAAATCTGACTAAAGCGGCAAGTGAAGTTTTTACACTAAGAAAATCCTTTGCATTACAAGGAGGTGCACAAGCCAGACAAGAAACAAAAATGATAGAAAATCAACTAAACCAGATTATGAAAGAAATTCGTTTATATGAAACTGCTTATCCAGAATCAGCAAGGACATATATTGCACCTGCTTTATTGCAAGGTGATGCTTTAGTTCGTCAATTACCTGACAATAATCCAACAAAGAAAACATGGCATGAAGTAACTGAAAAATATCGCACAAAGACAAACATAGAAAAAACTTCTTCAGAAAAACCAGAGTCTATTTTTGAAATGTTATATGAAATGTTAAAGCCATAATGAGTGTTATAGCTAAATTCCCAAGTGAAAAAAAAGAAAAAAGAGAACTTGATTTAATAGAATTTCGGGAAAAATGGATAAGAGATTGGAATAAAAGTGCAAGACCTGTTCAATATCCATTCTGGTTAGCTCAAGAAACATTAAGTAATGTAGTATCAAAATTATTAACACTTAATTTTAAAGAAGCATTTAGTGACTTAAAAAATTGGGTTACTGCTGGCAAACCTGATTACTTATATATTTATGATGACTTACTTAAGCAAAAACCTGATTTGGCAAAATCACCACTATACCAAAAATTGCCACATTTGAGCAGAGATGAATTTGCTAAATTAAAGCAAAATTTAATTAATACCTACGCTTACAAACTACCTGAAGAAGTAAAAGAAAAACTTAATAAAAATTTAGACCATTTATGGGTATCTTCTCAGTTCTATAAAAAAGATCCTTATGAGCGTTCCGAAGCAGAAAAAGAACTTCTTGGATTACTGCTTGGTGGAGTTATTGGAGGAGTATCATCAAAGGTAGCATTTTCTTTATTATCACCTCTTATGAAAACAAAATTTGCAAGCAGTATATTAGGCAAAGCTTTGCTTAAAGGAACTCCTGAGGCCATCGGTTGGGGTGGTTTTTCTATTGGATATGACTTACCAAAAGTAATGGATGAAGATAGCGAAATGACAGTAAAAAACATGTTTGAAAATGCAGCATTTAATATATTGTTAGGAAAATTCTTACCTCCTGCTTTATCAACAGCTCTTAAAGGGGTTGTTACCCCTACAAAAGAAGTTTTATCAACCGCTGTGTGGCCTGTTAAGTGGGTTGGTAGTAAGGCTATAGAAAAAGTTAAAAAAAATCCTGAATTAATAACAAAAATAGAAGAGCATTTCCCAAGAATACTTTGGGGAACATTTGGTCATTTATTTAATGAAAAAGCTACTATTCCAAAGGATAGTTTAAGAAAAGTAGTAGCAATAACACATGGAGTATCAGGGAATGTAGCACAAGGGATAGCGGAAAAAACTTATGGTAGTTTTAAAAATTCTACAATTGCAGATGAAGTAAATAGATTGTTTGATAGGTATATAATATCTAATTTAGAAAATGTAGAAAAGCTAAAACATTTTGATAAATTAGGATTAGCAAGCGCAACAGACAAAACTATCAATGTTGATAAAATAAAAGCAATATTGCCAGAACAAAAATTCACTTATTTATGGAATGAAGGATTATTCAATCCTAACAATCCAGTGTTCAATCAACTAAAAGAACATTATCCTAACTTATTTAAGCATGTAGAAGATGTAATAAAAGATATAAAAGTATTTGAATTTGATAAAGAATATTTAAATCTACTTAGCAAATTTGATATTAAAATTCCAAAAAGTTTAGAAAAAACACAAAAGAGTTTAGAAAAATACCAGAAACTATTAGAAAGCAAATTAAAAGAAAAAACAACTCTTGGGAATAAATTTGAAACCTATACCAAAGCTTTTGATAAAGTTATTGATAAGATACAAAAACAAACAGAAATAGATAACAAAGCTATTTCCAAAGATTATACTAATTTTTACAAAAATTTAAGCAGAATTAAAGATAGGTTTATAAAAGATTTTGAAACCCATATAAAGAATATTGATGAAATAACTAAAAATTTAGACCCTGCTATTAAAGATGAGATATTAAGCGTTGCAAATCAATATAAAGAAGTTATTTCAAATCTACCAAAAGAAATAAAAACGATTCAAGCTACAATAGAAAAAGCCAAACCAGAAATAAAACCAGAAATTAAATCTGCAATTATACCAAAAGAACTTAATAAATATGCTGAAGTAGCAAGAAAATCTGATAGTTTCACAACATTTACAGCCAATTTAACCCCATTGGAATTATCAAATATAGTAGAACATCCTAAATTTAATACTGCAAAATATAAGCAAATAAGAAAAGAGTTAGGAAATATAGAAAAATGGAAACCTGAAGAAATAGAAGAGAAATTTTTCAGATTGGAAAAAGAATTATCAAATGAAGAAGAGAAAATACTCAAAGAATTTTATAATCAAGCCAAAAAAGAAGTTCCAGAAGTAGCCAAGACGCCAATTCAACAACAAGCAGAAATAGCAAGAGAAACATCTCAACAAGCAAATGAATTAGCAGAAATCTATAAACAACACATAGAAAATCTTAATTCAATCATTGAAAGATTTAAAACTAATCCAGCATATAAAAAATACATTGAAAGCCTTAAGAAAGAAAAAGATTCACTTGAAAAAACTTATGGTAGCTTAATGAATAATTTTAACAATATACTTACTAAAGTTAAAGAAAAAGCAACAACTAATATCAAAAATTCTGTTGAATTAAATTTATTCAGGGATATTTACAATAAGCTTCCATCAATGTTTAATGAGGGCAAGTATCAAGAAATGATTGATTTAATTAAACCTTTTACTAAAGATAAATCTCCTATTGGAGGATATGTATCGGCTACTACAAAGTTTCTTGAAAAAGCAATGAAAGACTTGATAGGTAGGGATAAATCTCTTGATACTCATTTATTAAAAATATTTAACAAAACACAACAATTTAAAGAAAAAGTAATTGATAAAAAACAAAATTTACTTAAAGGAATAGATAAATCTATATTTGAGAGATTTTCTATTGCAAGCGATTATATAGGGGCATTAAGGAGAAGTGACCCATTACACAAAGCTAACAGTATTTTAAGTATGAATCCAGAACACTTGCAAGTTTATTTCAAAAAGACATTAATGCAACCATTGGAATTTAAAGAAGTATTTGGATTTCTTGATACTGTTGGTAAACAAAACATTCCAAAGTTTGAAGTTAAGCGTGTTGTTGATATAGTTACAGAAGGCAATACGCAAATAACCCCAGAAACAAGAAAAAGAATTATAAAAGAAGTTGAATTTAACCATACATTGCCATTTAAGGCAGATGAAAAAGCTTTAACACAAATTATGCAACAACTTGAGGCTAAAGCTTTAGATGAAGAAGCATTGTTTGGTTTGCTTGAGCAAAATCCAAGTATTAAAAATATATCTAATAGAATACAAAGCATTATACTTCAAACATCACCACAAGCTAACGAAATAACTGCAAAAACTGTTACAAGAAGAATAATAACTAATTTGTATGGTCTTACTGAAAAAGTTCCTGCTGACCAAAGATTTTTAATAACTCCATTCAGTAATTACTTAATGTCAAAACAATCAAAGTTTATGTTAGATGTTGCATCTGGTAATGACTTAGCAAAAAGTGGAGCTAAATGGTTTGACTGGATAACCGTTGTTCCAAAAGCAATTATGTTAGGAATGTCTCCATTTCACACAATATCACTTGCTAAATCATTTACATATTCTACTGGTGATATGGCTACTGCTATTCAATCTGTATATGATACTAATAAAGCAATGCTTGATTACTATATAAAAATGATTACATTAAGACCAAGAGGAGCTGAAGCAGTAGCGGAAGAATTTGTTAAAAGTAAAAGAGCTGAAGTTGTTGATATACTTAAAGATTTATATCCAAAGCTAAAAGAAATTGGAGTTGACTTAAAAACACTACCAGTCACTTTAGGTAAGACTTTAGATATAGTATGGATGAATGCTGAAGCAAACAAAATGAAAGAAGTATCAAGGGCTTTGTTTGGTGATAGAAGTCCTACTGCAATCATATTTGAAGGAATGTTCCCATATTTGAAGGCAAAGGATATGCAATATGTTGTTGATAAAGCACTAATTGATATTAAAGCTAATCCATCAAATGCAAAACAAATTATAAATGATATGATTAAAAATATGCTTGATGTTAACTGGAAATACGGTGGATTACCTGAATTTTTAATGAAAAGTGCTAATGTAAGAAGAGTATGGAGAACAATATTGCTTGCACCAGATTGGCAGTTATCGCTTATGAAACAAATGGTAGTTCCTATTACAGCTATTAATGAAGCAAGGGCAAGATATTTATCAGCTACATTAGCTTATAACTATTTAATGTATTCTCTTGAGATGTCAAAAACAAGAGGATATCATGACCCTGTAGATGATTACGATAAATTTTTACAATCAACACTTTTAAGCAAAAAAAATCCATTTGAATTATTAGGCTGGGATAAATTTTTATATAAAATTGACTTTTTCTCTTATGAAAAAGAACCAATTGATTGGATATTAGCATTTAAAGACATAGTTACACGTGGCGATTTCCATGAAGCTTTAAGAATTTACTTTAACAGGTCTTCAATGCCTGTAAGATTTATTCAAGGATTAGCAAGCACTATTGCACCTGAACATTGGGGATGGAAAGGATTAGCAGTTCAATTTCCATTTCTTATAGCGTTACCTATACCAATTCAAACTCTTATTAATCATAAAGAAATGTATGATATAAATTTAAGAGGGAGTTTACCAATGGCTTTATTGCAGTCATTATCAGTAAGAGCACAAGTAGTTCCTGCAACTAACATAATGTCTGAAATGATTAGACATAACATATTTTACCCACAAGCTTTTGAAACCTATATAAATTTACCAGAAGTAAGAAAAGAATTAGTAAGGCAATTTAACGAAAGTTATGGCATTTATGGATTGCCAAGAGTAGCAAAACCTTTATCCCCATTACAAATGAGAAGCGCTTTAACTACAAGTATTAGTGAAAAGTTAATATTCAAGGATTATAGACAACAATTAAATGATGCTATATCATTAGCTCAAAATGGTAAATATAAAGAAAGTAGAGCAAAATCTGATGAAATAGTAAATGATTTAAGCGCAAAAATAGAAAGATTTAAAAATACTATTCCAGAAGATTATAAAGGTAAAGTATCCTTTTACTTACCCACAAAAATAGATATTGGCAAGACAATTAAGAAATTAATATTAACATCTATAACATCAGAACAAAAAAATAAATATCCTGATGATGTATGGAGAGAAATAAATGGAGATAGTGTATTAGGTTCACTATCTCCATCTTTGTTTGCAACTCCTTATAACGATAGCGATTATTTAAGTCAACAATTTTTTGCTACTCAATAATATTCACTACCCTATTCAGTTACTTTTATACCTAAACTCACCTTGTGACACTGTTACTCTTAAAGAACAGTTCAGTTAACTGTTAGTTGCTCATATGCATTAACTCATTTCTCAACAATGTTGCTAAAAGAAGATAATTCATTTTGCCAAAATTTTGCTAAAAATAATGATAACTCATTTCCTCTCGCTGTTACTTTTTTTCTATAACTCACTATGGCTTAATGTTACTTGCTTAGAATAGCTCACTATAGTGCAATGTTACTTTGTTTTTTTAATTCGCTAACTAATCATGTTACTTTCTACATCTGGCTCATTCTTTTTTCTTGTTGCTTTTGATATTTAACTCATTTTCATACAGTGTTACTTTACCCCGATAACTCATTTTTTTAGTTTGTTACTTATTAAAATTAACTTATATTGTTGTTCTATTATAGCTAATCATTATTACAATTTGTTGCTTAACATCTTAACTCATTAACAAATTAAGTTACTTCGTTGATTTAACTCATTAACAATCTTGGTTACTTAACTCATTTACTTTTAGTGTTGCTTTTTTCCTCTAACTCATTATAATTTCTTGTTACTTATATTGTTTAATTCATTCAGCGAAAATGTTGCTTGCATTTTCTAATTCATTCCCCCTCAATGTTGCTCATTAAAACTAACTCATTCATTTTTTATGATGCTTGTAACTATTAACTCATTCTCAAGAATTTTTACTCTCTTTCCTTAACTCATTATTTAATTATGATACTTAGCCTTTTTAATTCATTTTAACACCTTGTTACTCAATCATCGTAACTCATTGGGTAACAAGTTGCTCAATCCGTATAACTCATTCCCCCATACTGTTGCTCTTTCTACGCAACTCATTCCCTTTGGACGTTGCTTCTCTTCAACAACTCATTTTTCTCATCTTGTTGCTCGAATTTATCAACTCATTTTAATCTTATGTTGCTCAAAAAATCTAACTCATTTGCCTTACCTGTTTCTCGTAAAGCCTAACTCATTTAAAATTTGAGTTGCTTCTCCGCTTTAACTCATTTTCCTTTCCTGTTGCTTAGTAGCTACAACTCATTTCAATTCTCTGTTGCTTAATTTTTTTAATTCATTAAAATGAAGAGTTACTTTTCCCTATTAACTTATTTATAAACATTGACACTTAAAAATTAAACTAATATTTTTATTCATTTGCTCGGTTCGTTACTCCTTGGGATTAACTCATTTTTGTCCCTTGTTGCTTCTAATTCCTAACTCATTCATTGTATTTGTTGCTTGTAAATCGTAACTATGCTACTTTTTTACTTTTCTTACTTCTTAATGATTCTTCTATTTTTAATACATCCTTCCAATCTATAAAATCATCATGTTTAAGATATTCAAAAGCATACGGCATTCTATATCCCATGCCAAGCAACTCCCTCCATGCCTGATACATATGCGCAAGGAATATTTTAAACGCTTTTCTTCTTGCTGATAAAGTTGCTCTTCTTGTTGCTACTTTTGTTTCTTTACCATCCTTTTTCATAATCTTGTAGTATTTATCTTTTGCATCAGCTCTATTCATTAGTTTTTCTCTTTCTTCTTTAAAAATCTTACCATAAAAACTTTTGTTAGGGTTTTTAACCCAATAATCTGTGACAATGTAAGCTGTTTTCTTTGCTTTTTTATTCCAGAAACAAAAGTAACCTTTTATTCTTTTTGGAGGCATAGGTTCTGCTTTTACAATTTTACCACCACAACGCTCCATTGTTACCCTTTTAATCACTGTTAAATCGCCATCTATATCTTCCGATAAGTCCTCTTCTTCATGTGCTTTTTTTGACATTATACAAGTAGCCCCTGTTTTAAATGGGTCAGATGGCAATAATATTTTATGCCCATACTCACATTCACAAGCCCAATAAATAGGGACTAATCCAAAGTATGCATACCAATCAGAAAGCTCTCTTTCAATATCAAGACCTAATGATAGCAGTCTTAAGGAAGTTCTAATATTGATGCCGTTTACTTTTAATAAAAACTCATTATAAATAATATCTTCTTCCAATACTTCTTCTGCTTGCTTTTCAATAACTTTTTCAAATTCTTTAATTCTTTTAACATGCTCCATTGCTATTTGTCTCTCTCGGTGGCTTTCATCGTAATTTTGGATTATTGCTCTTAGTCTGTTTTCTGCGGCTATTCTCATTTTTTGAATAGCCTCAAATGTGTCATAAATTCCTCTTAATGCTATTGATTGCATAGCTTACCTCCTTTTTTATTTATTATTAAGATGCTCAAAAAAACTATCATTAAATGCGCAATCATTATGCTTTTTAATCTTGTTTGATATCTTTCTAACAAATTGAATATCAAGAATGTTGAACCTGTCAATAAGTCCATATTTGCACCATACTTCGTTTTTGTAAATTCTAAGATTGCTACAATATAAACAACTATCTTTGTCTGCTTTTTGAAATAATTTATTTAAAACATCGTTTGCTGTTACCACTTTACCCTCCCCAACAAGTCTTCAAAGTCTTTTAGTTTTAATATTACATAATCGTTTTTATGATGTTGACCTGTTATATGCACTATTACTGCAGGTATCTTATCTTTCTCGCAATTTCTAACGGCTTGCAAAAACCATTTGTCACCAACAAATCTCATCCGTGATTTGATTTCAAATGAAAACAAAGGATGTTCTACGTCTGACTTTCCTAATATGCCTACTCTTTTTCCTTCTAATCTCTTAGCTATGGCTCTTTCTACTCTTTTACCTCTTTGTCTGTTTTTATTGGCATTCATCTTTGACCTCTTTTTGCTTAATTTCTTTTAACAATAATTGTTTTATTTGTTCTGCCTCCTCTTTAGTAAGCCAAATCCCCCACGGAGTATCTATATGTGCCCATAATTCAGATAATTCAGGAAATGTTTCTTGAATTACTTCTATAAATCTAATCTTTTCTTCAATACTTCTAATTTCCGATGGCTTAATAATATGAGTCTCTGAATAAAAACATATTGTATCTATCCCCGCTTCTTGCCACCCGATTGAATATTTCATATCTTTAATTATAGGTTTACATGCTTCAACAATCATTTGAGCAATTTGATTTGCTATTTTTTCTGTATACTTACATGATTTAATATATTCATCAGCTAATTCTTTAATGTTTTTCATTTAAGCCTCCTTTTTTTATGGCATATTTTATATATCCACAACACAATTCACTTCTGAATTGATAATTCAATATCTGTGCATCCTTTTGTTTCAATATTTGCTCATAATTTCTATACATTTCTAACTTATCTTTTACCGCAAAATAATGCCATGCGTAACCAAGTATTACTCCTATTGCTATGCCTACCAATAAATAACTAAATAATTTTTTCATTTTTTGTTGCCTCCGTATTTATTAAGCCATGTGCAATAAACCAGCTTTTCAATTTTGCTTCAATTTGTGTTTTTAATGTTTTGAATGCATGTTGCATCCAGTAGGGGGCATTTTCATATGTAGGATATTCAATTCGTAAAATTTCATCAGCTAATTGAGATATATCTTCATCATTAAAAAACTTCATTCTTCTTCCTCCTCTATTTTTTTTGTTGCAAATACATACCTAATTTCTTTGTCAATTGCCTGTGTAAGAATGTCATACTTTTTGGCAAGTTGTTTAGCTTTAACTGTATCAATTTTGACGACGTTAAGATATGGAATATCGTTATCTTGACATAGCATTATGAATTCTGGAACATCAACTTTGGTGTAAGCTCTCTCAAAGAAACCTATTTCTTTATCACCAACTCTGATTTTCTGGTTTGTTAATTCTATATGCTTTCTCAATATTTCCTCATATAAATCAACTTGCGCTTTCAAGTAAAGATATTTTT
>Ga0308407_1001835_pt1 | contig 10385 bp, 13 predicted proteins | sample HotsprSampleMSe2_FD_203476 | JGI IMG/M metagenome (GOLD analysis project Ga0308407, IMG submission 203476) | Hot spring phototrophic mat microbial communities from Mushroom Spring, Yellowstone National Park, Wyoming, United States - 20060911_MSe2 ...
CCCTGGGCTGCCCCGCCCCCGCGGTGTGCGGATATGACACACCCCGCCCTACTAAGTCGATAAACTTAGTGATGTTTGAGGCCGGGAGGGGCAGAGAGGAGAAGTGTCTGAATTAGTTTAGGGCTTCATTAGTTTGGAACTGAATTAGAAGGGGCTAAGCGAGAAGGCATTTATGGCGCCTGGAGTGGTAGGGCTTGGCCACCGGCCGGACGGCCCGGAGCCAGTCCTGCCAGGACGCCTGTAGGCCCGGCGCCAGGTGGAAGTGGGGCGCCGGCGAGAGGGAATCTATCGGGGCAGGCCCGTCCAAAAGCAGCCACTCGGTCGGTCCGGCGGCCTGGAGCTGTGCCAGCTCCCGCCGTAGGAAGATCGCTAGGTAGAGGTAGAAGGCGTTCCACTCCCTCACGCGGTTATCGAAGTGCCGGTAATAGACGACGTAATGGGCGGGGTGCCAGAGCGGCTGGCGCTTGCGGGCTGCCCGTTTCCACTCCAGCACTAGGGCCTTGGCTGGCCAGCCGATTGCGTTGGACGGGTTTTCCCCCTCCAGGATGCCCTCCGGCGGCCGCCACTCCGGCCGGCGGAAGGGGTGGCACGGGAAGAAGTAGGCTAAGAGAGGCTCGGCGTATCCGTACCAGTCCTGCCGCTGCCGGATTTTCTCCGCCCAGCGTAGAACGAGCGGCCCGTTGGCGCAGCGCCAGTAGACGCTTCCGTACCGGATGTAATTGACGTATCCGGTAATCAAGGGTGGCATGGGCGGCCACCCCTTACGGAGCAGCCTCACAGCCGCGTCGAAGAAGGCAATGCCGTCGGAAATTTTAGACTCCTGGGGCATCCTTTGCCTCCTGACGGGGTACCGCTTCTAGAGCCCTGGCCCGAGAGAGGGCCTCCTTGGCCGCCGTGTACTCGGTGACGGCGGCCAAGAAGAGGTCTTTGGTCTGCTCCCTGACTCCGTAGGACCGGGGTCGGCCGAACTCCCGGACGGCGTGCTTGGCCGCCCCGACCCAGGCTTCTACCGCGTCGGCCGACTCGTCGCCGTCGACGAAGAGGATTTGCCGGAGCGGGAGGGTAAACTCCCGCAGTGCCTCCGACTCGTTCGGGTAAGGTTCGAAGTGGACGCCGATCCCCTCGTCGGCGAGGTCCCACTGCAGGAAGCCGTGCTTCCGCGCGGCCCGGCCGATCGCCTCGGTCCAGGCCGGCCCGTCGGTGGCGTTCCTTCGCCCCTTTCCGAGGGAGCGGAAGAAACGGAGTCGTTTCGTACCGACCCCGGGGGCAACGCATCCACCGCCGTAGAGCCCTTTCTCCTCCAGCCAGAGAAGGGCGGAAGCTAGGGCGTATCGTTTATCGTGGTCGGCGGTAGCGTGGTATACCGCTTTCCAGGCGGCATCCCAGGCCGCTTCGATGCGGGCGGCCCGCCGCTCGTCTGCCGTGAGGCGGCGGATGTCCTCTTCGTAGGGGGTCGTTTCCTTGATGATGTCGTACAGTTCCTCCCAGTAGTAGAAGCAATCGCGTTTCATGGCAGTACTCCTCTATCCGGCCGGACGGACGGCGGCTGCCCGGGCGGCCGGAGCCCGGGCGCCGGGTGTACGCTTACCGATCCGAGACTATTTCCCGCGGGACGCTAGGTAATCGGCGTACCCTTCAACCGCCCACTGCAGCTCGCGGCGGATTTCCTCGGGGACTTCGTGTTCGGGGACGACCTGCCACTCGGTGGCCCAGCCAATCCCGCCGGGGAAGGTCTGGTCATCGGTTAGGATGAGGAACATACCGCTGTGGAGGCGGACCTGCACGGCGTAATCGCCGTCGATCGAACGGACGTAGCAGAGATCGGCACCGAGACCTGGAATGCGGAACATGACTGGCTCCTCTCTCGGCCTTTTTCTCTTCAGCCCGCCGGGCGGCCGTTACCCGCGGACTGTGGAGGGGCGTCAACCCTACTTTCCGCCCCTTACCTTTTCTATTCGTAGTCTACCTGCTATCCTTACGGCGGTCAAGGGGAAAATCCGAAATTTTTTCTCTCCCCTGTCCGAATTCCCGACACGGGTCGGGTGTGCACCGCTGAATGCCGGTACAGTGGTGCAGAGGTGCTGTAAACCGGTACACTAGTGGCGTCGATTGTCAAGTCGTCACGATCGGCGCCGAATGGAGGGCTTGACGATGGATGTGCGCAGGTACATTCGTCCACGTCTCTGGGTTTCGCATGAGGAACTTCTCGCGTCACCTCTGGAAGGCTGGGTCGTTGGGGTTTTCGAGGACACGACTTACGGAGAGAGGAGACCGCGACTGGTCCTGGAAATAGCCCAGGATGACGGGGTCCGGCGTAGAGTGCCGCTCAACCAGGCCTCTATCGAAAACGTAGCGACGGCCTGGGGGTACGAGTCGAAGAACTGGATTCGCCACCGTGTACGCATTTCCATCGCTCACAAAAACATACAGGGTAAATACGTACAGGTGCGCATGGTTTCACCCATCACGACCGTCCCACCCATCGCCGAGCTGCCGGAGGACCCGAATCCGCCGCAAGAGCCGGACGATGTCCCTTTCTGAGCTAGCCCGGCCGACTTGACAATCCACCCCATTGGTGTACCGGCGTACACGTATCTGCCGGTACACCTGTCCTTTCACTCACCTGTACAGGAGAACTGCGATGCAATGGTGTTCAGAACTCGCCTACGCCCTCCGCGTAGCGCAACGCCAGTGCGATGAGCACGTCGTGCGCAACGCTCTACGAGCGAAGTTCCCGGCGATGCCCGCCGAAGAGATCGAAGGGTGTGCCGACGTGGCCTGTAAGGCGGTCACCGCCGCCCGGCTCCTCTCGAAAGCCGAGACACTGGACGAGGCGGTCCAGGCGTTCCGCGCTGCTCCGGAGTTAGACGACCTGCCGCAGCCCGGTGCCGACATCTTCGCTCAGGTCTACTCGATCTTCGAGAACGAAAAGAGCCGGCTCTACTACTCCCGCGTCTTCGGCGAGTCACTCCCCGGGCAGTCCGAAGACGAGAAAGTCGTGCATGCGTTCCTCTCGTTCCTGGAGGCACTAGCCACCGCGCTTGAACGCGGTGTCGGTGGATGACAACGGAGTGACACCCATGGCCAAGGCACAGTATAAGACCGAAGAGGAAAGGGAACTGAAGCAGCTCTCGATCGGGCTATCGTACCTGACCAGCGAGATACGGGATTTTACCCGCTGGGTCCGGACAGCCCCTGACCCTGCTGGGAAGGTCCAGGAATACCGTGCTCGACTGGATCGTATCTTTGACCGCATCGGTCAGCTGCGCGAGACTGACCCGAATCGTGTCGCCGCGATGGAACGGCGGATCAACGCCGCACGGCAAGACCTGGACAACGCCTTGCAGCAGGCTGCCCGCGGCGTCGAAGAACCGAAGTCGTTTTTCCGCCGACTCTACGACGGGATCACCCGCGTCACGATTACAGTCCTTCAGACGCTCGGCGGAGTAGTCGGCTGGACTTTCCGACGTAGGGGCGGACCGTGATTGGTGAACACAAGTTCCACTGGCTGCGGCCTGTCAAGGAGCGTTGGCCTAAGCTGGACGTGCTCCTTTTCGCACGCCTGCAGAGCCGCACCGGAGTCGTCTGGCTCCGGCAGGACGGACTGCGCTGGAGCGTCGAAAACTCCTTCTGGTTTAGTGACGACGCTACGACACTGCCCGACACACTCCGCAGTTGGCTGCGCACGCGTCGGCGGTTTGCCGCCTACGGCCACCCGGCGCATCAGCTCTGGCAGGCCGGACTGGTCCAGGATATCTTCGATGCCGCCGGCTACGCTTGCGAGTTTGCTTGCCTCGATGCCGGCTACGTTTACGCTTCTTTCCGCTGCCGCCGGCGGGGCACACGTAACCCCGCAGTCACTTTCACAAACCTCACGTCACTCGTCCCGCAGCCGGCGATCGAAGCGATCACGTCGATCTTCGGCTGGGCCCACGGCCGGCCCGGTCACGATGCCAGCGAAGTCGATGTACTCGGCTGGGCGGAGCTGCTGGGTGGCACGCTGTCATGCGTCTGTCAGTACCTTGGGGTGCCCAGCATCGCACCGACGGCCGGCCAGTTCGGGTACCGACTCTTCCGCAGTCGCTTCCTGCTACCACGGGATGTCGCGAAACTACACGAGCCACAGCTCTTAGACTACGTTCACACCGCCGCCGCTTCTGCTCCCGTGATCCTCGGTCGGACCGGAACGATCGACGGCAAGTGGTATTACGTCGATGCGCACCAGATGTATCACTACTGCGCATCAGCGGCTGCAGTCGCCGGCTATCCTGTCTGCTCACGCTATCTACCCGGCTTAGGCGAAGCTAAGTCGATGGTTCGCGATGGGCCGTGTTTCGCGATGGTCGAGCTGGACCGCAGCGAGTACTTCTACCCGCGCCTTTCCGGCCCGCGACAGTGGACGTACAACGGGCAGCCCGGTGTCACCGTCCTCTGCGGGCGGGAGCTGGAATTCGCTCTTCAGTGCGGGCACGTGCGAGACGTGCACTGGATTTCACTCTGGGAGCCTTCTGTCTCCGTCCAGGAATACGGCCGGTTCGCCGGCAACGTGCTCCTGCATGCGAAACGTGTGTTGCCCTCGTTTCAGTATAAGATCGCCAAGCACTGGCTCACGGCGACCTACGGGAAGTTCGCTCAGGAGCCGATCCGGCGGGAGCGTCGTGACGATCTAATCCCGTGGGTCTGGGACGGCAGTTGGGAAGCGCCCGGCCGTGATGGCCCGCTTACCCGCTACGAGGCAGTTGACGGGCAGGTCTACGAGGTCTATTGGGACCCGACTTATGGGCCACGTTCCCCGCAGATATGGTCCTCGATTACCGCCTACGCCCGCGTCGTGGTCCACACGGCAGCCGAAGTGGCAGGCCGTGGCCACTGCGTCTATCGCGACGCGGACTGCATGATCGTTGATGACGTGGGGTTGTCACGGCTGGCGGCGGCAGGCTATCTCCGTGACGAACTCGGCGGTTGGCGAGTGAAAGCTGAGGGGCAGTCGATCGAGATTACTGCTCCGCGCGTCTATCGCGTTGGAGAGCTCACAGCTCACGCGGGAGTTCACTATCGTCTGGACTTTCCGGGTTCTCCGGACTGGCACTACTCTCCGGAGGCATTTCAGCGCTATCGCCTTTCGGTTTACCTGCCGCAAGGCGACAGTAGCGCATAGTCCGGCAGACCTCGTCAAAAAGTCGAGAGCAGTCCGGGCCACGGCAGAGTTGCTCGAAGAGTGCTACCAGTTCGTCACACTGCTGCTTACGTGGCGTGTGTTCTCTACGTCTTCGGGGCATTGCGATTACTCCTCTGGCTTCTCGTCTTCGGCGCCGGCCTCGCCGAGCTCTTGCCGCACGGCTTCTTCGGCCGCTTTCCGCTCTCGCTCGGCTTCTTTGCGGGCCTCTGCGAGTCGCTTCTCCAGCTCTTTGCGGGCACGTTCGAGGTCCATTCTCGCTTCACGGGCTAGCCTCCTCGCTTCTCTTTCTCGCTTCTCCGCTTTCGCAATCCGACGTTCTGCGTCTGCCTCGATCTGCCGGGCCGCGCGCATGATCCGCTGGGCCCGGGCATCTAGTCGGCGGGCTAGGTACTGACGGGCCATGCGCACGGCGTCCCTGCGTGTGTAACCCAACGACACCAGCTCGTCAATAAGTTGGTCGCGGCCAATCACACCCCACTCCCAGTCGCGCAGTAAGTCGGCCGCACTGCGGCGACGCGAGGTCAGCTCACGCTCGATCGTCCACTCCGCCTCTAGGTTCTGAACGACCTGTTCATCGATCCTAAGAAGCCGAGTATAGCGGAGCACCGTTGCCCAGTCGATGAGTCTGCGCACGTAGGCGCGACGGAGCAGAGAAAGTGCCCGCCGCGTGCGAGCTGCATTCCGGAGCACATCCGCACGGGCGACGTAAGCGTTCGCGGCAGCCGGAGCCAGACCGAGCGCCCGCGCAGTGTCCTCGACCTGCTTGCGCGTGGCGAGGCCGTCGATGTACAGTCGTACAGCCTCTTTCGGTGACAGGCCGATGCCACTGTTTGCACGTGCGATTGCCGCGCGGCGTTCAATCATCTGGGCAATTACCTGCGCTTCCGTCGGCAGGAAGCCGAGGTCTTGAACGCGCTCGACCAGCGGGACAGGATCGTCCACGAGGTCAGTCCGGGTCTGCTGGAGGTAGCGCTGGGTCATCGGGGAATACGTCAGCGCCATGAGCCGGTCCCGCCAGAAGCGCGGGTAGTCCGCGATCTTCAAGAGGTCGCGCACCTCTGCCGGTGTCACCACGATGTCCTCGGCACGGACGCCCAGGCCCGGGAAAATCTTCGCCCAGTCGGCAGCAACGCGGCGGGCTCGGTCCGGTCGGCACAGGACCAGCATCTGATACGCCTGAGTCGGTGAGGGCGTCTGCCAGTGCGCTCTCCAGTAAATCTGACCCCAAGTGAGTGGCGGCTGGCCCTGTACGTTTGGCCAGTCACTGAGCCGATAGTCAAGTCCCTGCTTCCCCAGCCACGTCTCTAGCTCTTTCGGGTATTCCTCGTCATAGCCGTACTTCGCTGACACTCGCTCGTCAAACGCTTCGCGGACCTGGAAGTGGATGAGGTCCGATACACCGGGGATCGGTTTCTGCAGCCAACGGGCTAGGTCGACGTACTTCTTCGCTCCGCCTGCGACCGGCATCCCAAACCCGGCCCAGTCCCAGAGCTTGAACCGGTCGATGCCGTCTGCTAGCCCGCGTGCTTCGATATCGACTACGTCACGCCAGGTAAAGGGCATCCAGAGATACGGGTAGAACTTCTCTAGCTCATCACGGCGAAAGCCGAACGCACGCCAGTGCCGCTCGCCAAACGGACCGCCACCCAAAATGCCCCTAGCTGCCTCCGGTGGTGCGCCGGTATGCCGGATGACGGCGTCTAGTGGGATCGGGGTAAAGAGCCAGTCACGAACTTCCTTCCACTCGTTGCCGCCGATACGAATTCCGTTCAGACGGAGAAGAGTTTCTAGGCGCCGGTTTTCCGGGTCCTCGAAGTCTTGCGACGGGGAGCGGACGAGTGCATGCAGGACCAGGTCCGGAGTCGGAGCCACGTTCGGGTCACGGAGGTTCGAGTCGTAGTTCATCGACCGGATCGTTGACGAAAACGCCGCAACCGTTAGGCTCGAGCCGACCGCTCCGATTGCCGAAAAACCTAGTCCAGCTAACTGTGGCAGCATGATGTCACTCCGGCGTCACTGTGACTCTCCGAACACGGAATCGAGGAACTCACGAACTCTGCGGGAGAAGTAGCCCTGCGCGTAATACGCCCGCCAGAGGTCTCCGCCGATTGGAACAACGCGGCCTTCGCAGCCCACGTCGATGTCTTCCGTGTACTGCCCGCCGGGGAGCATGAGCGAAGTCATCGCCGCATGTGGCGGCGGCATCGCGGTGACCGTGGGTCGTGTTGCCTCCGTCAAGGGACAGCGCTCCGGCTTTATCTCCCGCAGTACGATCGACTCGAACCGCTGCGCGCACTGAACGACCGTATACCGGAATGCGCGGTCCGGGTAATCCCGCTCGTTTTGCCGGATAAACTCCTCGGACTGCTTGGACACTACTGTACGGTCGTTTCCTACGAAGACGGCGACTATTTCCCAACCGGCCTCCAGCCCCGGCAGTGAGCAAGTCAGCGCTGGCTGGGGTGCAACATAGACGCTGCTCTCTTCCTCTTCCTCTTCTTCTTCGCCGGCAGTTTCTCCTGGGCCCGGGGAGTAAGTACTCTCCGGCGGTGGCATCGGCTCTTCGCCCGGCCGCGGTGGTGGCGCCACTTCTGGAGCAGCCGGCATTTCTCCGCTGGGCGGAGCGGGCGGAATTGGGGTCATGCCTACCAGTCCGCCCGATGAAGGCGGAGCCACTGACGGCGTGCTGACAGTCGGCTGCAGCGGCGGGCAGTGCTGGGCACAGACAACCTGGATGACCGGCGGTGGACAGGAGTAAGTCGGCGTGGTCGGAGTGGTCGGCTGTGGTGGCAGTGTTGTGTCACTGGGCGAAGGTGGCGGGCCAGTGTCGGCGGGCACTGACGGAGTCGTGTCAGTTGGCGGTCGGGGAAAGGAAATCGATACGGGAGTAGACCCCCAGTCGGCAAAGATAGGCCGCGACAGCTCCGCCCGGCCGGTTGGTGGCAGCGACTCTTCCGGGACCGGCTTCCACGTCGTAACCGCCCAAGTCTGGCTTACTGGATCGAAATCGACCTGTACGCGTGATCCAGTGGACACAACTTGCGGGGAACGCTGGAGCTCCCGTGCATAGGCAACCGCTTCCGGCTGGGAGGGGAACGGGCGGAGAGACTGAAGAGTGAAAACCCAGGTTCGACCGTCCTGAGTGTAAGGCGGTGGACGCCAGTTCAGATAGGCATAGTTTGTCAAGTCGGCTTGGGCGGCGTGCAAGAGCGTTTGCGCTGCGGCCAGTTGGGACTGGTAGGACGAGAGCACGTACTGAACGGCATCTCCGTAGGTCTGCGCAGCCAAGTTCACCGGGCGTACCAGTGACGCCAGCACGTCAGTCTCAGCCGGCAGGTAGGCGTCAACAGCGTCGTTCAACTCCTCAGCGAGTGCCGACTCGACGGCAGCCGCGGCGTCTTCGTAAGTCGCCTTTGCCGAAAGTAGCTCCCGGCCGTAGGGAGTCGTTGCGAGTTCGATAATCTCTTCCTGGGGAAGCGGTATAAGTGGACGCATGTCTAGGTCAGCTCAGACCGTCTAGATGCGTGGGCGAGTAGACGCGCAAGAGGTTAGCGATAGCGGCAGCGATTTCGTCACGTAGTTGCCGCTGCTTAGAAACGTCCAGCCCGGCCTCTTCGGCCCGGCGGAACTCCTCTTCCAGGTTGCGCAGTCTCACGAGGGCTTCTCGGCACTCTTCGCAACGCTCCGGGGTGAGCGGACAGAGCGGTTCAGCAGGCGCCATCCGGCCTCGACGGGGCATCTTCCTTTCCCTCCTTTAGTGAATGTGGCCCCGGCACTCCGGGGGATGCGAGACTTCGATGACGGAGACTCTCGCTTCTGTCTCGTTGGGTGGGCCGTGACAACGGGCCCAGACCGGACCGTAGGTCAGCTGTACGGGCGGATAGGTGAACGCAATGTACGGTGCGTTTGCGTTCAGTCTGACCCCCTGTACAGGCAGTGTCGGCTGACTTGCCGGTTCACTACCGAAGTAGAGGTAGCAGCCCTCTCCTTCTTGGACGGAGACGAGCAGGAAGGAACGGTATTCGGAGTAACCGGCGATGAGCTGCCAGTCCGTGCCGATATCGTAAACGTTTGTATATGCTCGGCCAGTGTGCATGGTTACACCTATACGGCTGTATCAAGGACCTCGATCAGGTAGAACCGGACCGTGCCGCCCGCCGTGTGCAAATGCTTCCACTCCAGCCGGGGCAAGCCCGGGTGCGACTCTTCGGTAATCCGGAGCGGGCTAGTCGCAGACGCCGAAAATGGACCAGCTCCCGAGTCGTCGAATTCATACGGGGAGAAGTAGTACGAGCCAAAACCGGGCCCCCAGAGGTAAAACGCAAAACGCCGCGGGTCGGCCCGCAGCACGACATAGCGGCCGGGCGGCCCGTCGATCACGACCGTGCGAAGCTCGACGTTGTACCGCCGCGCGAGCGAAGTCTGAGACGGACGCTGCTGCGGTAGCCCCCGGATGAGGCGAAGAAGTTCTGTCACAGTGAGCTGCTGGCGCTCGGTTGTCAGCGCGTTGGGCGCCTGAATACTCCACCGGCTACTACGCCCGGACGAGTCCAAAGTAAACCTCCTGTGCCGTATCGGCCGCAGACGCTAGGAACTCGACGGAAGGAAGAGCAACGGTCGAAAACGTACCGTAGTCCCCGTAGCGGCCGTCCACGAAGTGACGATGCTGTTGCTGCCCCTCCGCATTGATGCAAATCACACCGTGCCGCCAGATACTCCCCGGCGTAATAACCCGGGCCGCTATCCCATGCTGGGAGCGTGCGATAAAGCGGACGATCCGGTAGTTACCGGCCGGGAGTTGACTTTCGAGTGTCAAGGGCACGTTTGTCCACTGGTTGATTACGAGAGTCGTATTCCCCGTTGCGCGCACCCAGAAGTCGGGACCGCGTGAGGGCGGAGAAAGGGTTGGACCGACACAGAGAACGGCGTAGTGCGTTTCGGTGCCGGTATTGAGGTTATTGGACGTTTGGATAGATATCTCTTCGGCCCCGCGAAGGATAAGACCGAGGTGTGCAAAGTCGTTGATCGGCGGCTCATTCCCTGAGAATGCACCGCGGCGGAAGTAAGGAAGCCGCGGCGGTGTAAAAGCGCGTAAGGACGGAGCGTCGATGCGGGCACGTGTAATGTTGTTCCCCTGCACGTATGCCCAGAGGACATACTGGTCCTGGGCCAGCACGTGCCGGTTATTCTGGACGTACTCCGCTGT
>Ga0308407_1001839_pt1 | contig 10364 bp, 10 predicted proteins | sample HotsprSampleMSe2_FD_203476 | JGI IMG/M metagenome (GOLD analysis project Ga0308407, IMG submission 203476) | Hot spring phototrophic mat microbial communities from Mushroom Spring, Yellowstone National Park, Wyoming, United States - 20060911_MSe2 ...
CGGCGCGGAACCATCGCCAGCAGATCTTCCGCCTCCACCCGCGCCAAGTAGCCGAGTTTGATGCCCAACGCTTGCTCGTCGTCTTTGAAGTCCTCGGTCAGGCGCGTATGCTCCACGCGGGCGATTGCGTAGGGCGCGTTCTCGCTTAGGTGCGCAATCCCGACGAACTTAGCGTCGTTGCCCGCGAACACCAGGCGCGTTTGTTCGACCTGCTTGGTGGGCAGGGGTCCGTCGCCGCCGCCCGCGTACACAATCAGATGGAAGTAGGGGTGCGCCTGCGCCAGTTGCGTCGCCTCCTGCTCCGTGCCATAAAACAGCAGGATGCGCAGGTCGCCTACTGATTCAATCTGCGCGCGTAGCGTGTCCAGTTGTTGTGCGGCGGGCGTGACGCTGAGATGTGGGTTGCGCTGGCGTATCGCGTCGGCATACTTCTCGGAGATTAGCCCGACAATCAGCGCGCGCACGGGGCGGTTCAGGTGGCGTTTCTCGACCAGCGTGAAGGCGTCAAACGCGGGGTTGCCTTCCTCCAGCACATTCCCGCAGAGCATCGCGCCCTTGAACTGTGCCTGCAACGCGCGCAGGTAATCCATCCCCAGTTGGAAGTCGTACTTGCCCAAGTTGAGCGCGTCGTAGCCCATCGCGTTGAGCATCTCAATAAGCGCTTCCGCTTTCAGCTCGTCTTGGCGTCCCGCCGCTTTGGTCAGGTCGCCGTTTTCGAGTTTGAGCAGGGTGTGTTTCTCGGCGAGTTGCTTGAGCAAGGTGGCGCGGCGGGGGATGCCGCCGACCATCGGCTTGCTGCAGCCGCAGGGCGTGATGTAGCCGTTAATTTCCGAGCCGAAGACAATCCCAAGCGGCAACGCGCGCGGCTCAGGCGCACTGGGGCGGTAGAAGCCTAACGCTATCAGAGCAATCAACGGCGCAATAAACGCAGCCCATTTCGAACGCATGGTTTCACCTGCTCCTATTATACCAAACGGACGAACCCCCAAAAGCAGGGAATCGAAAAGCTTCACCCACGCGACTGGTATCTCAACTCAACTTGCCACCCTGTGCCGTAGGTCGAAGTGGTGGGCGTAGACAAAACACACCCGCTCCTCGGCGCCATAGTCCGTGTACGCCTGATCCGTCATCAACGCACACCTACAAGGATGTGACTGTCGGAGGCTTTGGGTTTAGGGATGAGGGAGCGATTTGGACAGGTCATCGATAATGCAGAAGGTCGCGATGATTTTGTCCAGCACGGTTCACTTCTGTGTGCGTGTGGGGGGTGTATCCGCACACGGGGGAGACTTGACAAGGTGGCGAGTTGGGTTGGTATCAACGCTGCACACAGGCACTCAGTTTCCCAAGTCAGATGGCGGTTTCATCTTGCCCAGCAGCCCCATCAGCGCAATGACCGTGAGCAAGTAAGGCAACATCAGCAGTAGGTCGGTCGGCAGTTGCACGCCGAAGACTGGTTGTCCCTGCAGGCGCATCTGCAGCGCCTCAAAAAAGCCGAAACCGATTGCTGCGCCCGCCGCGCCCAGCGGGTGCCACCTGCCGAAAATCAACGCCGCCAGCGCGATGAACCCGCGCCCCGCGCTCATGTTCTCGCGGAACTGACCTGTCGCTGCCAGCACCAGAAACGCGCCCGCCAGCCCCGCCAGCACGCCTGACAACAGCACACCCAGATACCGCATCCGCTTCACGGGCACGCCCATCATCCGCGCCTTCTGCGAATCGTTGCCCACCGCGTACACACGCAGCCCCCAGCGCGTGCGCGTCAAAAGCGCCAGCAGCACGAACGGCAACACCAGCGCAAACAGGGTTAGCCAACTCTGGTCTTTCAGCAGCGGCAGGTTCTCCAGCCCGCCGAGCGACACCGACCCGAAAGTCGGCACCACAGACGACTCGCCCGCCTCCTCGCGCGGCACGATAATCTGCCGAAACAGATAGGTGCTTAGCCCCAGCGCCAGTAAGTTGATGGCAACACCGCTGACGATGTGGTCAGTGCACAGTTCCTGCGTGGCGACGGCGTGAATCAGCGCAAGTGCCAGCCCCACCAAGACGGCTGCCGCCAGCCCGACCCACAGCGAGCCACTGAGCAGTGCGCCCAGCGCGGCGGCGAACGCGCCCATCAGAATCTTGCCCTCCAGCCCGATGTTGACCACGCCGACCCGTTCACTGAGCAGCCCGCCCAGCGCCGCCAAAATCAACGGCGTCGCCTGCCGAATTGCCGTGCCGAACAGTTCCGCATCCAGTATCCCGCCCATCGTTAGCCCTCGATGCGCCGTTTGCGTAGGTAGACTGCTGCGACATAGAGGATCAGCACCGCCTGCACGACGACGGCAATCTCCTTGGGTGCGCCCGTCTCGGCGTGCAGGTGGTACGCCCCGCTGCGCAGCGCACTCATCAGGTACGCCGAGACCAGCGTCAGCGCGGGGTGGTTGCCCGCCAGCAGCGCGACGGCAATCCCGTCGAACCCGTACTCGGCGGGGAAGCCCTCGAAGAAGCGGTATTGCACGCCGCACACCTCAATGGCGCCTGCCAGCCCCGCCAGCGCGCCCGACAGTAACATCGCTTCCGTCATGCGTCGCGGGGTAGGTGCGCCTGCGGCGTCGGCAGCGTCGCGGTTCGCGCCTGTTGCCCGCGTCTCGTAGCCCCACACCGTGCGGTAGAGCGCCAGCCACAGCCCCAGCGCGACCAGCACGGCAATCGCCAGCCCCCAACTCGCCTGCAGGAACGCCTCGTGTAGCATCGGGAGCCGCGCGACCTCCGCAATCGGCGCGGTCTGCGGCGCGTCGCCCGCAGGATCTTTCAGCCGTTCCGTCACCAGCCAGTGCGTCAGATACAGCGCGATGTAGTTGAACATGATGGTGGAGATAACCTCGTGTGCGCCGCGTCGTACCTTGAGCCACGCGGGTGGGAACGCCCACAGCGCACCTGCGAGTGTGCCCGCTGCGAGCGCAAGCGGTAGGTGCAACGGCGCGGGGATGCCCGTCTGCGTGCCGACCCACGCCGCCACCAGCGCGCCCACCAGCAACTGCCCCGCCGCACCGATGTTGAACAGCCCTGCCTGCAGCGCAACCGCCACCGCCAGCCCCGTTAGCACCAGCAGCGTCATATCGTGCAGCACGGCGTCCCAAGCGTCCAGCGAACCGAACGCCTCACCGCGCGGATAGCCCGTCGCGCCCTGCAGGATAATCCGGAAACTCTCGCCGAGCGGCTTGCCTGCCGCCAGCACCAGCGCGCCCAGCACTGTTAGCACCATCAACGCGCCCAGCAGCGCAGGCGCAACTCGCGTCCGAAGCATTGCCCTCATAAGTTCGCTCCTAGGCTGTCGATTCCTGTAGGGCAGGTATACTTCGCGCGATGGCAAACCCGCTAAGAGGCGCACTCCAACCCCAACCGAGCGGCTGCGCTTCACGCCAAAGATGTTCCATCGTCTCGGCGCGTTGGGCGTGCTGGATGACGCCACACGCAACGCACTCATCGAAGGAAACATCTACGCTATGCCTCACGCCATAGGGCACACGCGCCTGCAGTACCTACTCATCAGCCGCTGCAACTTCCACCAGCACAGCACCTTCCTGCACAAGGTCGCCTTCGCGTACATTCAGGCGGGCAACGATGCCTGCAAATGGCGCACGCAGAGCCTGCTCGGTCTTCATCGCTTCCAGCACCAACAGCCGCTGCCCTGCCTCCACCAACTCGCCCTGCTGCACAAAAAGCTTGCTTACCAGTCCAGGCATCGGCGCAGTAAGCACGCCTTCTGCGCCAAGAGGCTGCGGCGCAACGCTGGCAAGTCGGTCTGCGTGCTGGAATCGGTACACTCGTCCGCGATAGTGCAGATCGACGCCCTGCGCCGTGCGCACAAACGCCACTCGCACGCATCCACACTCCGTATGGAGCGCAATAGCGTTCTCGCCAACCACTGCTTGGCAGACGCGCTGCTCCGTTGCATCGGGCAGCGTAATCTTCCAGCCAGTGCCCTCGGGCTGGGCAACAAGCTCCAGCGTTGCGTCGCGATACCGAAATTCCGATTTATACATCGCCGTACCCTGCGACGATACCGAACGCACGCCGATACTCACTCGCCGTGCCGAAATCCAAACTCTGTCGCGTCTCAATTAGCCACGCAGGCATGCGACTGAGCAAGCGCTGTTGTGCGTATGTCAAGGTCCACTCACCCTGAGCAGGTGTATACTCAGCGGCTATCTGTTCCAAAACCTCCCAAAGCACCTCTGGGAAAGCGTAGACGCCGCTGTGTGCAAAGAACTCCTCGGCACCCAAACCCTCCGTAGACAGGTACTGTCGGGCGTAGTCGGGCGACGGCTTCTCGTGCAACTGGAGTAGACGATACACGCAGGGCGTGCCTGTCGGCATGCCCTTCAAGATGCCATACAGCGAGACCTTGCCCAGTGGAACCCGATGGACGCCGTACACGGGCGTCTGACGCTCCTGATACAGCGCCACTACCGCCGTAATCGCAAGGGGATGTTCCCTCTCAAGCGGGATGTGATCGCCCAGAAACACCAGCACCGACTCGCCCGCGGCGAACGCGCGCGCACACCAAATCGCATGCCCCAGTCCCCACAGGTCATGCTGCTCAATCCAAACAATCCGCTTGCGCAACTGCTGGAGCGACTCGTAGGTGTGTTGAAGCCACGCGCTTTGGGCGCGCACACAAGCATATCGCTTCCCACCGCCTGCAAGGAACTCCTCGTAAATCGGACGATTTTCTGGCGAGACCACGATACCAATCTGCTCGATCCCCGATTGAAGGATCGCTTGAGCTATCAGCTGCAGACCAGTGACGAGCGTGCCGTCGGGCAAGACAAAGGGCATCAATCCCTTCGGTAGCACAACACTGAGTGGGTACAAGCGCGTACCCAGACCTGCCATCGGCACGATGGCTTTGCGCATTATCTTCGTCGTCGCGGGGAAGCGGTCGCTCCCCCGAGCCACTGTGTAGCTACTTGTTGTGCCCCGAGCAGCAAGGAGATTTTGTCGAAACAGCTGCAGCTGGGGTCGTGCTGCTGTTACTCTTTGCACCAACAATCAGCGCTGCAGCGCCCGCACCCAACAGGGCTGCCAGTATCAGAATCAGACCGATTTTGTTCATAGTCGCCTCCAGACCATATTATACCCTATCGGAGACAGCGGTTGGGCTCGATGCGCGAGAACAGAGGGCGGGGACGAGGGGGAATTCTGAAACTCGGCTATGCGGTTGGTATTACAGGCGCATCAGCCCTGGTGCGCACGGCGCAATCGGAATGACTCGCTCTGCAAGTGTGCGCACAGCAGGGAGCGTCTTTTCGGGCGCAAGCGTCAGCAGGATAATCGTGCCGCTTGCGCCGCCTGCGCCTGCCAACTTTGCGCCTAGTGCGCCGTTCTCCAATGCGCAGGCAACCAGTTGGTCAAGGCGCTCGCCGCTGCCGCCTAAGGTGCGAACAATCGTGTAGTTCTCATTTATCAGGTGCGCAAGGCGCGTCCAATCCTGCTCCACAAGCGCGATTTTCGCCGCGTGTGCCAGCCTACTGATGTGCTGCATGCCGTCTACAACGCTGGGTTCACCCGATTCCCAGCGGGTGCGCAGGTTCGCGTGTACCGTGCCCGAAAAGCGTGTCCCACCTGTGGTCGCCAGCCATAGGGGCAACGACGCACCGCGCAGGTAGCCCGCGAGGGGCTCCACCACTGCCCACGGCTCGTCAGGGTCTGCACCCAGTTGCTGCTTGTCGCGGAACTCCATCAGGTTTAGCCCGCCCCACACCGCCATGTAGAAGTCCTGATAGCCGCAGGCGACCTGCAACTCGCGCGCCTCAATCTGTCGCACGCGCTCTGCTAACAGGTGCGGCGCACGCCACGACTCACCGCGATAATGCAGCAGACATGCCACTATCGCCGTCAGCAGCGCGGACGACCCTGCCAAACCCGACTGCGCAGGGATGTCCGTCTCAATGCGCACGGCGAACGGCGCGCTCTCGATCGTGAAGCCTAGCCCGCGCAGCGCGACGCGACACACATCGAACTCATCACCTACTAGATCCAGCGTGTCGGGCGCAATCAACCGTTCTGGGGATTGAAAGGTCAAGCGCGCGGCAGGCTCTAGGGTGCATCGCGCCCGCAACGGGATGGCAGTGGCGACAACCGTGCCCCCATACATGTCGCTGGGGTTGCCCACAATCCCTGCCCGACCCGGCGCAGAACAGCCTATTGGACGCATGGGTGCGGGATTCGGTGGAGGTAGTGAGTTTCCTGCTGGTGTATGCTCGAACGATTGAGTCTGCCACAATTGGACACGGGCGGGAAAGGGTCTCCCCGCCCGTGAGGAAGTTTAGAAGATTACAACGATCTGCGCCGAGCGCGAAACGCCGTTATAAGTTGCCGTAATCGTGACGACTTCTATCGGTCGCGAGGGGTCTGAACGGGTGCGAATGGTGAAGCTCGCGCGGGTGGCTCCCGCAGGCACAGTGACGCTCGTAGGCACTGTTGCGCGACTGGAGCTGCTGCGTAGCTGCACTACCGCGCCCCCTGCAGGTGCGGGACCGCTGAGGGTCACTGTACCTGTTGCCGTGCCGCCGCCCATGACGAAAAACGGGCTAATCGTCAGCGACTGGAGCGTCACGGAAGAGGCAGGGTCTACCGTGAGCGTCGCTGTGCGCGTTACATTACCCGCCGAAGCGATGATGTCCACCGTCGTCGTGGTGTTGACGGGACGCGTGGAGACCGTGAAGTCCGCGCTACGAGCGCCCGCAGGTACTGTGACACTGCTGGGCACAGTCGCCACATTTGTGTTGCTGCTCCGCAAATTCACCACAAAACCATTCGGAGGAGCAGGCGCCGTCAAGGTCACTGTGCCCGTACTCGGATTGCCACCCACTACACGCGTGGGGTTCAGGCTGAGACTTGCCAGTTCAGGCTGCCCTGGATCGCCACCATCTATGGCGCGCAGCGCACGGAACACATTCACCCGACCCGCGTTCGGCGCCAGAAAACGGTTGCCCGATGTCCGATACGGATCCACATTCGTCTCCAACGCCACGCGCAACTGCGCATTCGTCAAACGACCATTGTGCGACCACAACACCGCTGCCGCACCCGCCACATGCGGACACGCCATCGATGTGCCGTCATACGAAGTGTACTGATTGCCAGGAATCGTGGACAACACCGCCACACCAGGCGCCGCGATGTCCACCCACGAACCATACTGCGAAAAACTCGCCAGAAAGTCCGAACTGTCGGTCGCTGCCACCGCAATACAGTTGGTGTAATAGGCAGGATAGGAGGGCGAGGAGCTTCCACCGTTGCCTGCTGCCGCAACCAACAGGCAGCCGCGGTTCCACGCATAGTTCACCGCGTCCTCCAACTGTCGCGAGCCGCTACCACCACCCAGACTCATACTCAAAATGTTCGCGCCGTTGTCTGCTGCCCAAGTAATCCCGCGCGCTACCGAGTCCCAAGTGCCACTGCCGTTGTCGCTCAGCACCTTCACAGGCATCAACTGCACATAAGTGTGCGAGTTGGACACATTCGGGTTCCACGACGCCACGCCCGCAATCCCAACACTGTTGTTGATGTCCGCAGCAGCAATCCCCGCACAGTGCGTGCCGTGACCGTGCCGATCGGTCGTGTCTGTGTTATTGTTGACGGTGTTGTAGCCGTACACTTGACCGTTGCTGTGGCGACGCATCTTGCGCGTCAGGTCTTCGTGATTGGCGTCAATCCCTGTGTCCAAAATCGCGATGTAGACCGTGCGCTGTGGCTGCCAGATGTCCCACGCCAAGTTCGCCTGAATGCGCTGCGGACCGTACTGCTGACTGTAGCGCGGGTCGTTCGGGGTCGCAATCGCGAAGGCGAGGTAGTTGGGTTCCACATAGCGCACGCCAGGCAGGGCGCGCAGGAACTCGCCTGCTTGTTGCATCGTGAGGTTGGGGTGGAGTTGGACGCGGAAGCTGCGGATGGGCGGGTTTTGTGAGGCGATGGTTCCGACCATCTCCATCGCCAGCAGTGGCAGGGCAAGGTCGTTGGACTCCAGTCCAACAATCAACTCTCCTGGAACAAAAGGTGCCTCAATCTGTTCAGGATCTAAACTTGGCACCTGAGCAACCTCGGTCTCAATTTGCGCCCAACAAATTTGAGTCGCAAATAACGTACCCACAAGCCCGATTAGCGTGTTTCTGAATCCCATATGGTTAACCTCCGCTCTTTATTATACTCCATCTCGATTGGTGTGCCTGCCATTTTCTGGGGCAATTCGGTCGAAATCGCTGGCAATTTCGCTCCTCAGTGTAAATTGCCATAAATTTGCTCTGTTGCAAAGAGGGGTGGCAGTGTGGAATAACCCCTGCGGAGGAAAAACGCCTATGCGAGAGAGCCGATTTGTCCGTATCGCAAAACTCGCTTACCACATCGCCCAACAAACACTCCCTACCTACGCCCACCCCAAAAGCCGACACGACTACACCTTCCCCCAGCGCGTCGCCTGCGTGATGCTCAAAATCTACCGCAACGACACCTACCGCGACCAATAAGTGGCTCCTCGCCACTGACCAAGTGCGCCAAGTCCTACAACTTACCCGTGTGCCTGACCATACCACCCGCTACCGAACCTTCGCCAAGCTCTCGCAGGCACAGTGGCAGCAGCAAGGGCGACGCGCGGCTGCAGCATCTGCAAGTGAACGAAATGACCGTCGCGGTAGACACCACAGGCTTTCGCAACGACACGGCAAGGGCGTACTATCAGAGCCGTCGTGGGGGCCCGCGGCGTGCGTGGCACAAGGGCGGGTTTGTGGTGGGTACTGAGAGCCAGTTGATGGTGGGGATGCGGGTGGGGCGGGGTTCTGGTTCAGACGCGCAGTGGTTAGCGCCGTTGCGTGCCCAAGCGCGTCGGTCTGTGGGACGCACGGGGCGTTCGGCACGATTTTGGCTGTTGGCGGACGCAGGGTTTGATGGTCGGGATGGAGAGTGGACGGATGTGGTACCGCCGATACGGCGCGGGGGTCGGTTGCGGGCGTGGTCGCGCGTGATGCGTGCGGCGATTGTGGCGCGTGTCAAAGCGAGTGGCTTGTATGGTCAGCGTTGGCAGGTGGAGACGGTGATTTCTGTAATCAAGCGCAAGTTTGGGGATGGTGTGCGTAGTCGGGGGTTGCGTTTGGCGCGTCGTGAGGTGTTGGCGAAGGGTATGGTTTATAACTTGCATCGCAGTTTTTGTGTTGTTGTGGATGTTCGGTGTGTGTGGTGGGCTTTGAGGGGGGGTCGGCGGTCGGATTGGGTATCATCGCAACAGAGCATTCCTGCGTCAGTTGCGCGTTGAGGTATGATTTGGGTGCCTTAGACGCGGAGCGTTGCCAACGGTCTGTTGACTCTGAGGCACATTTGGAGGTGCGTCGAATGCCCTACGAGTTCGTACTGCAGAGTCCAGAGAAGGTAGAGATTCGATACGAAATTGCGGGATTAGGTTCGCGCGCGTTGGCAGCGGTGCTGGACGACCTACTCGTGCTGGTAACTGTCGGTATCGTTGGTGTGCTGCTTGCCCTGCTGGAAGAGACCACGCAAGCTATCTCTAGCCTGCTGACAGTGATTGGCGAGGGATGGCTGATTGCTGGACTGATTTTCTTTGCTTACGTTCTGTGGTTTGCTTACTACATGGGGTTCGAGATTTTCTGGAGTGGGCAGACACCTGCCAAGCGTGCGTTTGGGCTGCGCGTGATGATGCTCACGGGCGCGCCTGTGACACCGACGGCAGTACTGATACGCGAGCTGGTGCGCTTGGTGGACGCCTTCCCGCTATGTCTGATCGGCTACAATGTAGCAGGCATGCTGGCATTTTTCAGCCCGTATGGGCAGCGGCTCGGGGATATGCTGGCGGGCACCTTTGTGGTTAAGGAGCGTCGCACGCCCGCGCCTACGCTGGAACAAATCAGCTCTATGAGCGACACGCCCCACCCGTTGGAAGTCCACCTACCGCTACTGTTGCCGCTTAGCCCCAGCGAGTATCGCGCGCTGCGCGCGTTCCTGGATAGGCGCGAGCAGTTCTCGCAAGCCGCGCGCGAACGACTGGCGACCGAACTATACCGAAAGCTGGTGGAGGCAGGTACACTGCCTGACCCGCCTCCCGCTGCAGTAGAGGACTTGCTGGAAGCGGTCGCAACGCGCTATGCCCGAGAGCGCGGCAGACTGGAGTAGGCAACTAGGGAGCAATTCATAAACTCCGAACGCGCGATTGGTATTATTAGCACTGCTAACCACCCATTCCAGCCTCCCGCAAAATGTGTGTCAGGGCTTGTGGATCGCGACACACGACAAAAGCCCACTGCCCGAACTCGCCATGATGGTTAACCGCGCGCACCCAGCGCTTAGCCGCCGCCTCCTTCTGACGA